>JGI1652J44930_10000282_pt1 | contig 20488 bp, 21 predicted proteins | sample NewIslsDNAsample_FD_44930 | JGI IMG/M metagenome (IMG submission 44930)
TCTTTTGTCAGTTCTTTTGGGACAATATCTAACATATATGTTGGTATGCCGATATTTACTAAATGTGCTGCAATGCCGGACCCCATGACGCCGGATCCAATCACTGCCACTTTCTCAATTTTGTAAGCCACAAATAATTCCCCCTTTTTTCACATTTGAATGAACAATCATTCATTTTCATCGCCTGATCCCCTTTGTTCATATACAACTTATTCAACCAATAGCGGAAAGATGTATTGAAAAAATGAATGATTATTCATTTTTTGTTTAAAAAAATACATGAAACAGCTATTCCTGTAACTAGTGTAGATGATTTTTCACTTTTTCGCAATCCTTTTATTTTAATTTTCTAAATTTAATTAATAGTTTCTCATTTCATCCAAAACATATTTCTTTTCCACAATCGTCAAAATGTGTAAACTACTAGGTAAGGAGGCGAGAAAAAAGTGAAAGAAATTACTACTGTTGAACAATTTAATGAAACTATCGGCAAAGACCGCCCGGTGATTGTAAAATTTTATGCCACTTGGTGCCCCGACTGCACTCGCATGAACATGTTCATCGATCCGATTGTTGAAAAATACAGCCAGTATGAATGGTATCAAATCAACCGCGACAATTTCCCGGACATCGCGGATCAATATCAGGTATTGGGGATTCCTAGTTTATTAATTTTTAAAAATGGTGAAAAACTTGCGCACCTTCATAGTGCAAACGCAAAAACTCCGGAAGATGTAACGAATTTTTTAGAAGCGCAAACAGTATGAAAAAAGTTGGACATAACTTTTACGATGAAAGTTATGTCCCTTTTATTTTTACACATATTGTTTTTTATCTTTTTCCCCGTTAAAAATGCTGAACATCAAACTGAGTCCGGCCGCCACTTCAACCAATCCAGTCGAATACACTTTAATAAACCAGATGCCGAATGGCAATGTGCCCGTCGTGATGGAAGAGACCGGCAGGATCAGCGAAAAAACGAAACAAGGAAGAAAAACGCAAATGAACAGCCGTCCGTTCAAGTAAATGTTCCAACTTTTGATGCATATGAGGGCCAAATAAATCCCCCAAAAGATGCGGCAGATAAAAATATACCAAAAAAACAGATGAATATTATCATAATGAAGGTTCTCGCTTATTTGCTGCTTCATATCCATGCTGACAATTGCCAAAATAAAAAGCCCAAAAATCCAAAGAATCCGCCATACATATGTCCATAATTTATCCACAAGCGCCCTCCGTCCCTAAGTTAATTGCAACATTATATGAGACGGATGCGCCCTTCTATGTTTCCAAATCCATTTTTTTTAAGATTGATATTCCTCTAACTCTTTAATCAATTGTTCAAATACATCTTTTACCGCGCCTTTCCGGATTTCTTGAAAACGCGTGCCTGCCCAAAGGGACATGGCCTGAGGATTTTGATCTTTCAATGCTTTTGCCCGAATCGGCTGCGTCAATGCATTGACCGCGGGATAAATGGCGGGTGCAATGTTTTCATACCTGGTCATAAATTCATTTTTCAACCCCCGCGCAAGCCTTCCTGTAAAGGTTCTTGTCAGGGCTGTTTCCGCAAACTCACCAGATGTCAAAGCCCGTTTATAAACCGGGTTGGCTCCGCTTTCTTCCGTACAAAGGAAAGCTGTTCCAAGTTGCACGGCATCAGCCCCCGCATTTAATGCCAGATGAATGTCCTTCCCATTCATGATTCCGCCTGCCGCAATAATGGGGAGCGGAATTACCTTTCGCGTCATGGCAATCAACTCAATCAATGGCACATGGGTATCCTCGTCCACATTCCGGAAGGTTGCCCGGTGGCCGCCCGCTTCCGGTCCCTGCAAACAAATCGCTTCCGCTCCGTTTTCCGCAGCTATCTTCGCTTCTTCCAAATTCGTCACCGTCACAATGACGCGGCTGCCATTATTTTTGAGTTGTTCAATGATGTCTTCCGGAGGACAGCCAAATGTAAAAGAAACATATGGAACTTTATGCTTCATCACCAGTTCCAGTTTCTCCTGCCAATAATCGTCGCCCGGTTCCGGAAGGGCCAACCGAATGCGGAAATCTTCTTCCAGACGCTCCTTGTACAAATGCAAGGATTCATCCATCTCATCATTTTGGGGAACAAAAAGATTCACCCCGAAAGGCAACGCGGAATCTTTGCATTTTATGATTTCCTGCTCAATTGCCTCCGGTGTTTTATAGCCGGCCGCCAAAAAACCGAGCCCCCCGCATCTTGAAACGGCAATGGCCAAGTCGGCCGTTGCGATTCCCCCCGCCATCGGTGCTTGAATAATCGGATACTGCAAATTGGCAAACATTTGTCTTCATCCCCTTTGTGTCATGATCAAATCAGTTTAACTCTATTATAAAATTTCTCCCAAATTTATAGAAAGACTGTTCAACAAAGTAGGCAAGCACAAGAAAAAGGCATCTGAATCATGATTCAGATGCCTTTTTTCTTTAAGCCGTCTTTTTATCCTTTTCAAAGAACAATATCAATGTCGGCAACAACATGCCGCGCACCAGGAAGGTGTCGATCAAGATTCCGACCGCGACCATAAATCCGAACACGAATAAATCGATGACCGGCATTGTCGTTAAAGCGGCAAAAGTCGCCGCCAGGATGACCCCTGCGGAAGAAATCACTCCGCCTGTATTACGGACGGCGATTTCCAATGCATTTTTCACCGTTTCATACTTCCGTTCCTCCAAGAAACGGCTCACCATGATGATGTTGTAATCAATGCCGAGCGCCACAAGGAAGATGAACGCATAGACCGGTGCGCGCGTGGATACCGCATCATAACCAAAGAGATGGTCCAAAAGGAATAATCCTAAACCTAACGCAGACGCATAGGAAATCAAAATGGTCGCCATCATATAGATCGGCATTTTTACAGAACGTGTAAGGAAGATCAATAATCCAAAAATCAATAGCGTTTCCAGGCTAAAAATGACTTTGATATCGCGTTTATTAATATCCTCTTCATCGACCAATTTGGCCGTTGTGCCGGCAAATTCCAATTTCACTTCTTTTCCGCCGGATAGTTGGAAGGTTTGATGATCGTCGCGGAATTCTTTAATGAAGTCAATCGCTTCGACGCTGTACGGATCTTCACTTAAGGAAATCGTGATTTTTCCGTATTTTCCATCCTCCGTAACCCCGGATGCCCTTGCGGATCCGATATGTTCATTTTCTGAAAAATTTTGGGCGATTTCCTGGACTTCTTCAAATGTCAAATCTTCTCCCGTTACAAGTGCGGTCGTTTGCGCCAGATCCCCTTTATTGAACTTCTCCTCCACGATTTCAAAACCTACACGGGAAGGCAAATCTTCAGGGAAGTTTTTGACCATATTAATCAAAAATCATTGTATATTTTTGAATAACAAAGAATTTGCTTTTAACAATTGTTATTCTAACATAACATTTTCCCATCCTCCATTGACATTTCTTTGATAAATATTCACAGCAAGGTGTTGTCCATGAAAAAAATCATACAATTGGAAGGATTTTCTCAATACCATCCGTCCATTCATTCTTCTTATCGAAGCTCCGCCTGCGGGCCAACCACCATCTACGTGATTCTGAAATATTTAATCGGGGAAGAGTTTGCGCTGGATGTCAATGCCCTTTATTCATTGCTGGGAACAACCAAAATCGGTTTGTTCCGGTGGAGACTGGTCAAGCGTTTGCAAAAATATTTGGGCCCCGACTGGGTCGTGGCAAAATGTTCTTTAAAAAATGCGTTGAAGCAGATTGATGAAGGCAGACCGGTTGCCACGAAGTTTGATAAATATTTTACGTTCCAGTGGAAAGCGGAACCGACTTTCAAATACCATTGGGTTCCCCTCATCGGCTATGAAATCAATGACGGAGAATTATTCTTGTATGTCCATGACAATGGCGGCGTCAATCGGGACAGCCAAATCCGAAAGGTGCCTTATGAAAAAGACCGGAAAGTCATCAGCTTTGTAAAAATTGAACCGAAAAAGAAAAATTGAGGGCGCAAACCGCAAGTTTGCGCCCTTTTCATTATACGAACGAAAATAACGAGCAAGCATGTTTCGCAATCGATGTATACCCCTTGGCCGCCAATTGTTCAAATAGACCTGCGGAATAATCCGGGACGGACAATTCTTCCAAATTTGCCTTTATGGAAACATTTCTTTGAATTGAAGCCAATTGATATGACAGTTTTAACATGTCGATCTGCTCTTTGATTTTGTTCCGCTGGCTTGGTTTCAATCGTTCCAGATTTTGCAGGACCCCTTCCACCGACCCGTATTGCCGGATAAGTTGCAATGCTGTTTTCGGCCCAATGCCTTTTACTCCCGGATAGCCGTCGCTGGCATCCCCCATCAACGCTTTCACATCGACAAACTGATGGGGTTCAATTGCATATTCCTCTTTGAATTGTTGGACTGTATACACGTCATACTCAGAATAACCTTTTTTCGTAAAGGCGATTTCCGTGGAAGGGTTCAACAATTGCAGCAAATCCCTGTCACCGCTGATGATCGTAATCTTTGCTTCCTTCTTCCATTTCTCCACGATCGAACCGATGCAATCATCCGCCTCCATCCCCGCTTCGCCGATATTTTTCCATCCGATCCATTCTGCAACTTCTTTTGCCATTTCAAATTGCGGAACCAATTCCACCGGAGGATTGCTTCGGTTGGCTTTATACCCTTGAAACAGCTCATTCCGGAACGTATGGCTCCCCATATCCCAGCAAATCTCCAAATGGCTCGGTTTGATGATGGACTGGGCCGTCAGTACATGCCTTGCAAATCCCTGCACGCCATTTGTCGGCCTTCCATCCGGCAAATATTGATAATGCCCCATCACGCTTGTGGCATAAAAGGACCGGAATAACAGGGCCATCCCGTCGATTACCAAAAGATGCGGATGTTGTTTGTTCATGCATAATTCCTCGCTTTCCATCCCATCCATTATAACAGACCGGCATCCATCTGCAACCTGCATGTCTTGCTTTCAAAATAAAAGCACCTTCCCCGCAAATATTGCGGGAAAAGTGCTTTCTTCAATCCCTCCGCTTCATATCCCGGATGGCCTGAATCGATAATCGTACAAGGAGAATGGAACATAAAAACAATCCGAGATACGCCGCCGTATTTAAATAAATGGCATAGACCGTTTCGATAAATTGGGAAATCGCAAGAAGCGCCGTCGATATAAACCCGAACGTGATGCCCACCATCAGCAGCACAAATTTTGAAAACAGTTGGGTAACAAATTTGGCGTTTGTTTTATCCGAGAAAATATCATGATGCAAAATGACTTTTCCATCTTCGATTTTCCGGATCAATTGATCAACACGTCTTGGAATTTTCCTCAAATTCGGAACCAAAAGAGCCAGCTCTTCCTGGATTTTTTCCATCGTTTCCATCGGCTCTTTAAACGGCTTTCGGATGGAAGCTTTCATGTAATTGTTCATAAATTCCTTCGCTTCATCAAAAATATTAAATTTCGGATCAAGCATGTTGATGGTGCCGTCCAATGTAATGATCACCCGCAAGGCAAGGCTCACGGACGAATAAAATTGCAATCCCGATTCCCGGATTACCGTAAAAATGGAATAAATCGTCTCATCCGTCGGAATTTTATTGACATAGGAGATTTTCAATAAAATTTGGCCAATCGCCTGTTCCAGCTCCTGGCGATTAATTTCGTCCTTGTTTTTGATCAATAATGAAATGGCATCAAATAAAATGGATGCATCTCCCTGCTGGATGCCGATAAAAAACAATTTTAAACCTTCCTGTTGCTGTCCCGACAACCGGCAGACCGCCCCGAAATCAAGGATGGCCAATTCGCCGGTTTCAGGATTTACAGAAATATTTCCGGGATGCGGATCCGCATGGAAAATGCCCGAAATCAATGCCTGTTCCAAATAGGAGTACATGAGCGTTCTAGCCAATTCCCTGCGGTCTATCGCCTGTTTATCATCCACTTTGTCCAACTCGGAAATGCTGACGCCTTTCACATATTCCATCACCAGGATGTTTTCGTTGCTGAACTCTTCATATACCCGCGGGATTTTCACATTCAGCTCGCTATGCTTTAAAACATTTCTTATTTGAATCATATTGCGGGCTTCAATGGAAAAATCCGTTTCTTCTTTCATCGAATTGGCAAACCCTTCGGCCAACGCTTTGAATCCCATGCTCTCCGCCCATTGGGATTTCGCCGTGATCCAGTCCGCGAATTCCAATAATATGCTCAAATCTTCTCTCATGATGGTCTTGATCTGCGGACGCAAAATCTTGACCACCACTTCCTCATGGGTATCTTTCAGCACCGCCCGATGGACTTGTCCAATGGAGGCAGCAGCCAAAGGCTTTTCCTCAAAAAAAGAAAAAACATCCTCCGGATCCCGATTATAATTCTCCTTCAAAACGGTTTTGACTTCGTCGTAAGTCATCGGTGAAACTTTCTGCTGCAGCTTTTTCAATTCTTCAATAAAGACAGGTGAAAACAGTTCTTTTCGTGTCGACAACACCTGTCCAAATTTGATGAAAATGCCGCCGCTCTCTTCAAGCGTCGCCCGTAAAGCGATGGCCAATTGTTTGTCCGTATCCCTGTTTCTTGCGTATTTCACCGTTTTGGTAATGCCATTCGTGACCGCCGCTTTTAACACCGTTCTCAAACGTTTTTGATAACGCCAATAATTGACCATTTTCCTGAAAATGGTTTTTTGTGAATACCGCCTTGCGCCTTCATCCAACGCAATCGGGTCAAACAGTTCAAAAAACAAATAAATCAGCATGGAAATCAACAACATGCTTCCGATCCACAATAAAGTGGCGACACTGACCACGCCATCTTCGTACTGGGGATTTTCCCTGATATACGTGTACCAAAACACAAAGGTAGTGAATGAGACACTGATGATGACAGACAAAACTCTCCGGAACAAGTTCACATTGGAGCCAATCAGTCTACCGCTAATAAAAAAAATCATGATTGATACCAACAGAATTTGCAACAAGGCATTAATTGTACTCATTCACTTCACCACTTCCAATTGTATATCCATTATTCTTAGTATGGCTTCCATTCCATCGTTGTCATTCCTATAGTCTCCGCCAATATACAATACATTCAAAAAAGGATTCACGGGGGTGAATCCTGGTTTCATTTCAATCGGGCAATCCAATCATAATGTAAAATGACTTGTGGAAATCTCCTTGTCGTTTGCGGAATAAATATCAATGCGGGAAGAATTCTTGTAAAAACGGACCCCATGGATTTTGCCATCAGGATAAATTTCTCCGCCACCATCAATTCCGATTTTTTTGCGGCAAGGGGAAATCCAGACTTTGCTTGAACCATCTTCATTCAAAAAAATCGTCGGCGTATGGCCGAATACCACGATTTCCTTCGCCCGATGCGGTACTTTTGAAAACTCCTCGCGAATCCAAAGAAATTCGTCCGAACTTGTTTCCAAAAAATCCTCCACATCCGGATTAATTCCCGCATGGACAAACAGATAAGGCTTCCAATAATAATACAGGCGAAGATTTTTTATAAACTCCACTTCGTCCGGAAACTGTTCTTTTATTATTTCGACGATTTGTTCCCCGCTTAGATCTTCCGGAGACAGTTTTTGATCTAAGGCTGAAAAAAAACTTTGAACGGTGCTTACGCCGCCCACTTTCGGGTCAAAATAAAAATCGGACATTTCTTTCGGTTTTTTTAGCCAATTCATAAAAATCTGTTCATGGTTGCCGCTTAAAGTAACGACTTTATGTTTTTCCGACAGCTCCATCACTTTCCGCAGCACCCGGAGGCTGTCTCTTCCCCGGTCAATATAATCACCTAAAAAAACGAGCAACTCTTCCTCAGGGTTCCAATAATTCAAGATTTTATCCAATAAATGATAACTTCCATGTATATCTCCAATGGCAAATACTTTGTCCATTTATACACCTCTTTATTCAACAATCGAATACGGTTGAGCTTTTTTGAATCTTTTTCATCCATTAACATTTTATTCAATTATACTACAGAATTGTGTGAAAATTTCACATGATTTCATTACAATTTATGCACTCATAATTGCAAGCTTTTCTTCAAAACCGATAAAATCGCCAAGGCATTGGGCTGAGGTATAGATTAAACTTTCAGCTTTCATACTAAATTTTGATATATTTTCCCCATGAATCATGATATAAGGTGATATTATGAAAAAAACGCATTCATTCCTTTTACTGCTATTGATTTTTGTCCTCTTTGCCTGCGGTGTCCCTTCCCAGGCGAATCTGGGCAAGTCTGGTGATGGAAAAAATGAATCGATTAATAAAGAAATCCGTCAGCTGGTTGTGGATAATGAACACATAAAAATTACCGTATTAAATATGAAGAAAATCAAAAAAAATTCGAAGACCACCGTTACGGTTCATTTTGATATTTTAAACAAACGCGAAGATACCATCAAAATTCAGGCTCAAAGGCTGTCTGTAGACGATCGTATGGTCGATGCAGCCATTTATCAAATGGAACAAGAAATTTCTCCGCAAAAAGCGGCAAATGCCAAACTGACGATCCGGCAAACTGAAGATGCCGAATTTCCGGAATTTGAAAATGACATGGAGATGGAACTGCTCATTTCCTCATTAGAAGATCCTTCCTATACTGAAACCCGCCATGTTAAAATCATTTATTAGTTGGTTCAATTAAGGAAGAATGACGAACATTATCATGTATAATAGATGTGGATATTAAATCTTTGCATCAATCGCATTTAAAGGAGTTCTACGGATGAAAATTATCTTGACCACTTTGAACGCCAAATATATTCATACAAATTTGGCCATTCGATATTTAAAAGCCTATGCCCGTCCGGAATTCGATCCGGTGATTGTCGAATTTACCATTAAAGAACCTGCGTTGAACATCGTGACCGATCTTTATCAAAGAAAACCGGATTTGGTGGGGTTCAGCTGTTACATTTGGAATATTGAAGAAACGATTAAAGTGATCAAAATGCTCCGGGCAGTAAGTCCTCATACAAAAATCGTCCTGGGAGGCCCGGAAGTATCCTATGATGTCCATTATTGGCTGCGCCGTTTGGAAGGGCTTGCGGATTTCATCATTATGGGAGAAGGGGAGTATTCCTTTAAACAACTTCTCCGCTATGTGCATGAGGAAATCCCTCTGGAGGAAGTGCCGGGAGTTGCTTATTTGCAGGACGGGAAAATGAAAATACATCCTCAGCCGAAAAAAATCGACCTGCGGGAAATGCCGAGCCCATTCCGCTTTGAAGAAGACCGGGAGTCACTTTCCAAACGCATTCAATATATCGAAACAAGCCGCGGCTGCCCTTTCACATGCCAATTTTGCCTATCTTCCATCGAAGTCGGGGTCCGTTATTTTGACAGGGAAAAGATCAAAGAGGACATCCGATATTTAATGGCCAATGGGGCAAAAACGATCAAATTTGTCGACCGTACATTCAACATCAGCCGGCGTTACGCCATGGACATGTTCCAATTTTTAATTGATGAACATGTACCCGGCGTCGTGTTCCAGTTTGAAATCACGGCGGACATCATGCGGCCGGAAGTCATCCGATTTTTAAATGACAATGCACCGGAAGGATTGTTCCGATTTGAAATCGGCGTCCAATCCACGAATGATTTGACCAATGAACTTGTGAAGCGGAAACAGAACTTCGAAAAATTAAAAAGAACGGTCATGATGGTAAAAGAGGGGGGAAAAATCGACCAGCACCTTGACTTAATCGCCGGTCTTCCCGAAGAAGACTATGAAAGTTTCCGAAAAACTTTCAACGATGTATTTGAAATGCGGCCGGAAGAGTTGCAGCTCGGCTTCTTGAAATTGCTGCGCGGCACCGGATTAAGAAATGATGCAGAAAAGTTCGGGTATACATATGTGGATATCGCCCCTTACGAAATCCTTTCCAACAATGTGTTGAGCTTTGATGACATCATCCGCATCAAACAGGCGGAAGACGTGCTCGAAAAATATTGGAATGCCCACCGCATGGACAACACCATCGAATATTTGGTGACAGAAGTCTTTGAAACGCCATTCGACTTCTTCCAAAATTTCGGCACTTTTTGGGAAGAAAAAGGATGGTCAAGAATCGGGCATCAATTGGAAGATTTGTTCAAAAGATTGGACGAATTTTTGCGTACGCTTCCTAATGTCAACCTGGGAATCGTCCACAGTTTAATGAAGCTCGATTTCTTGGCAAAACAGCAATTCCAGCCGCGGAAACTTTGGTGGGAAGAACGGATTTCAAAAGAAGATTTAAAAGCGATTAACAAATTGCTGCTCGAAAAACCTGAAATCGCCGGAAAAGAATTTGCCCAAATGCAATTGAACGAAAAGGAAATCGTGAAACATTGCCTCATTGTTCCTTTCAACATCGACTACAAACAATATCAAAACGGGAATATCGTTGAAAGCGATGATTATCTTTTGACCGTATTCAGACCTGGGAACACCCCTTACTTCGCATCCTTTCCCAAAAACATGGCGGAAAAATAATGGCTGAAAATAAAATGAGTAGTACAAACAAGCCAAAGTTTGTACTACTTTTTTGTTTGTGCCGGTTCGCTGTAACAAAAACTTTCCAAAGGGGCCTCCTTTGAACATCTTTTCCGGCTAATCCCTTTACTTCGACTCACCGCACACATCCTTATGTTTCATCCGGACAAGGAATAGATAAGATAGGACGGATCCGATGCTTCCAATCATCATGACAACCCCCATTGAGATGGAAGGGTCCCCTCCAAGACCGGTCAAAGGCGCAAGGGAACCGGAAAGCACATATTGGAGTACGCCGAGCAATGCCGAAGCACTTCCGGCGATTTTCCCTTGATTTTGCAGCGCCAAAGATTGTCCTGTCGTATTGACGATTCCCATGCTTGCAATCGCCAAAAACAAAGGCGGCAACACAAAATAAAGGCTCGCTTTCAGGCTGAGCATCGCCAACAAGGCCGCTGTCCCGATAAATGCCAGCCCGATTCCGAAAACCAATAATTTTATCTCATTGAACAGCCCCACCAACCGTCCAGTAATTTGGCTGCTGACCACAATACCGAGCCCGTTCATCGCAAAAATCAAACTATAGAGCTGTGCGGAGATGCCATACAATTCCTGCAATACGAAAGAAGAACCGGAAATATACGCGAACATCATCGTAAACATAAAGGCGATAACGAATGCGTAGCCGATAAAACTTCGATCAAGCATCAAACCTTTAAAGACAGACAATGTCTGTCGAACGCTTCCTTTTCTTCTCATATGGGTCTCCAACGACTCGGGCAAACAAAAAAGGACAATGAAGAACATCGCAATACCTGCCAGCGTCAGGAACAAGAACACCCCTTTCCATGGCGCAAACAGTAAAATAATTCCTCCCAGCACCGGCGCAAGCACCGGTGCAGCCCCTTGCACCAAAGCCAACATCGCAAACACTTTCGTCAATTTTTTTCCGGAGAACACATCCCTCAAAATTGCCCGGGAAAGAACGATGCCGCTCGCCCCGGAAAGCCCCTGCAAAAAGCGCAAAGCGATGAACAATCCAATACTCGGCGCAATAATGCACAGAAAAGAGGTTGCGGTATAAACGGCAAGGCCGATGAGCAGCGGTTTGCGCCGCCCTTTTGCGTCACTGATCGGACCAATCAGAAGCTGCCCGCAAACAAGGCCAAATAGAAAAAAAGTCAAACTCAACTGTACAAGGGATTGAGTTGTGTCAAGTTCTTGCGCTATGTGTGGCAACGCAGGCAAATACATATCAATGGAGAGCGGCGAAAACGCGCCCAATGCGCCCAAAATTGCCGCCAGCTTCAACGGTTTCACATTCATTTCCCCATGCATCCTTTGAGCCATCAACATTCCCCCTTCTTCTCGACAACTTTGTTGACAGCATCATCTCTGCCATAAATGAGCCGGTTTTCGTCGCAAATCTCACTTCAACAACTCCAGAATAATAAACCATAACACCGGTACAAAAAGCGCAGGCAACATATTTAACGATTTGCTGTCCTTAATTCCCAAAATCGACAATCCGGAACTTAAAATCAAAATGCCACCCACAATGGAAATCTCCGTCATGAGATCTGCCGTCAGAAATGGCTCAATATATTTGGCGCTTAAATAAATCGCTCCTTGCCAACAAAACAGCACGACCGCTGCAAAAGCGATGCCGATTCCATAAGTGGCGGCCAAGGCCATAGAAGTGACCAAATCAAGGGTCGCGTTGGTAAATAAATATGTATGATTATGATTCAACGCGCTTTCCACAGGACCTAAAATGGATAAAGTCCCGATGCAAAACAGCAAAATTGCCGTGGACAATCCCTTGCTTAGATCCGTTTTGGAAAAACGGTCGACCATGTTCTTGAACTTTCCATCAAAATCAATGATGGTGCCAATCAAACCGCCGATGGACAAACTGACGATGAACAATACCGGGTATTTGCTGTGCGGCATATTTTGGACGATCGCATTGATGCCCAATGCGGTGGCTGCAAACCCCATAGCCGTAAAAAGAGCCGTTTGATACTCTTCTTTGATTCCTTTCTTTAATACACTTCCTATTAAACTCCCCGCCAGAATACACACGGTATTTACGATTGTGCCGATCATCCCTTTACACTCCCGTCAACAATGAAAACCTTAGAATTTGAAAATTTTGCAATAATAAAGAATTGTAACATAATTGATTTTTAAATTCATATTTTATTTTTCTGCCAAAACTTCTATTCCCTTTTTCCTCCCTTCCCAAGATCTGCATTTCACTAACGATGCCTGCGGTTGTTTATTTTCCTCCACCCAGCTTTTTCTTCCATTCTAAAAAAATCCGAATTCATATAATGTTCCAAAAATACTATTTACGTGAAAAAAATAATATGTTAACTTATTTGTTGTATTGGTTAACAAAAAGTTTCGCAGCAAAGAAGGTGATCAGTTGGACCATTTCTGGGTCGTCGGGACCGGTACAGATGTAGGCAAAACCTTTATCACGACATTGATGATGCGCTACTTGCAAAGAAAAGGGTTAAAAGTTGTGCCGTATAAGCCGGTACAAACGGGTGCGGTCAAAAAAGGGAATAAAACCCATTATTCCGATACAACTACATATTTAACCTATAGCCTGCAACCGCTTTCTCCGGACGACATCAATTCTTATTCTTTTCCCACCCCCGCCTCTCCCCATTTTGCCGCGGAGCTTGAGGGGGAATGGATCAGCGGGGCGCAAATACTCAATAAAATCGATCATTTGACGAAAGAGTACGATGTGGTCATTTGCGAAGGCGCCGGCGGGCTTTATGTACCTTTGCAGCCCTACACTTCCCTGACTTTATTGGATATCATTCAGCGATCAAAACTGCCGGCCGTACTCGTTACCCGCTCCAATCTTGGCACAATCAACCATACGCTGCTTTCCTTGGAGGCCCTGAAATCCCGGGGAATTGAATTGCTTGGCATCATTGTCAATCAATACGAACATAGTCCAATAGAAAAAAGCAATGTCCAAACTTTGCAGCGATTCATTCCTTCGATCCCTTTTGTCATCGTGGAAGGAAACCGGACGATTGAGAGCTTCGATGATGAAACGATTTTTGAAAGGCTGATGAAGCGTGAATTATTACGAACTTCAGGATCTTGATTTAAAACATATTTGGCACCCCTGTTCGCAAATGAAAGACTATGAAACCTTTCCTCCAATCGTGATAGACCGGGGCGAAGGCGTCTGGCTGTACGATAAACAAGGAAACCGCTATTTGGATGCGGTGTCTTCCTGGTGGGTGAACTTGTTTGGACATGCCAACCCGCGCATAAGCAAAGCCATCAGCGACCAGGCAAAAAAATTGGAACATGTCATTTTTGCCAATTTCACCCATGAACCGGCCATTCATGTCGCTGCAAAACTTGTGGAAAAAACGCCGGATGGCTTGGAAAAAGTATTTTTTGCCGACAACGGTTCGGCGGCCATAGAAGTCGCATTGAAAATGAGCTTTCAATATCGTGCGCAAATGGGGCAACCGGAAAAACAACGGTTCTTGACTTTTACAAACGCGTACCATGGTGAGACCCTTGGAGCTTTGTCCGTGGGGTCCGTTGATTTGTATAACAAAGTATTTACACCCCTTCTTTTAAATGTTGTCCGTGCGGAAGGACCGGATTGTTTCCGTTGCCCTTTCAACGAACATCCCGATACTTGCGATGCTCCTTGCGCAATGTTTGCCGAAGAACAGCTTGAAAATCATGCGGACACCCTTTCCGCCGCCATCATAGAACCGTTAATCCAAATAGCCGGAGGAATGAAAATGTATCCTCCGGTTTTCCTAAAAAAATTAAGGGACTTGTGCGACAAATACGATGTCCACCTCATCGCCGACGAAATCGCGGTCGGCTTCGGAAGAACGGGAACGCTTTTTGCCTGTGAACAGGCCGGGATTACCCCTGATTTCCTTTGCCTTTCCAAAGGCATCACCGGCGGATATTTGCCGCTTTCCGCCGTATTGACGAGAAACAAAATTTATTATGCCTTTTACGATGACTACGGCACGATGAAAGCGTTCCTGCATTCCCACAGCTACTCGGGAAATCCGCTGGCGTTGAGGGCCGCCCAGGAAGTACTGTCCATTTTTGAAGAGGAGCATGTTTTGGAAAAAAACGCGGCAAAGGAAAAGCGGTTAAAACAATTGGCCCACGAAGCCTTTGACGGTCTTCCATATGTCGGAGAGTATCGTCAAACGGGATTTGTCGGAGCGATTGAATTGGTCGCCGATCAAAAATCGAAGACCCCTTTTCCTGCAGAAGAGCGAATCGGCTACCAAATTTACAAAAAAGCGTTGAAGAAAGGAATTTTGCTTCGGCCGCTCGGCAATATTTTATATTTCATGCCTCCATATGTGATTTCCGAAGAAGAAATTGCATGGATGGTGGAAACCGCCAAACAGGCAATAGTTGAATTTTTCAATGAGAAAGGGATGGGAGTTCGATGAAAAATTCACAAATATACTCACTGACTCTGGTAGCAATTTTTGCAGCATTGACCGCGATTGGGGCATTCATCAAAATACCGCTGCCGATTGTCCCATTCACATTGCAAATTGTCATCGTCTTTTTGGCCGGATCCATTTTGGGCAGCAAAAGAGGATTGCAAAGCCAATTGGTATATATCCTTGTCGGCTTGGCCGGACTTCCGGTATTCACAAAAGGCGGGGGGTTGACCTATGTATTGCAGCCGACTTTTGGATATCTGGTCGGTTTTGCCGTCGGGGCTTTTGTGATCGGATATATCATTGAGCGGGGAGGAGAAGAGCCTTCCCGTCTGCGATTTGTCATTGCCAACCTGGCCGGCACTTTCGTCATCTATGCAATCGGCGCTCCATATGTCTACCTGGCGTTGAACTTCTGGCTTGATATGCCGACAAGCGCTTCCACCGTTTTCGTAACGGCATTTTTAAGCACGGTCGGGGTTGACATTGTACTGGCAATTCTTACAGCGCTATTTGCAAGAAGAATTTATTTCTTATTAAATAAAAAATTAGTGAATGCACTGGAGGAAACAAAATGAAGTGGCAAACTTTGGCCCAGGAAGTCATTAACGGAAAAGAACTTTCAAATGATGAAGCAATGTCAATCTTAAACGCGGATGATGATGAACTCCTGCCATTATTGCATGGCGCTTTCACCATCCGTAAACATTACTTCGGAAAAAAAGTAAAATTGAATATGATCATGAACGCGAAAAGCGGGTACTGCCCGGAAGATTGCGGCTATTGCGCCCAATCATCCAAATCCACCGCCAAAATTGAAAAGTATCCGTTTATTACAAAAGAAGAAATTTTGGAAGGGGCAAAAATCGCTTTCGAAAATAAAATCGGGACGTACTGCATCGTGGCGAGCGGCCGGGGCCCAACACGCAAAGATGTGGATGTCGTCAGCGAAGCGGTTAAAGAAATCAAAGAAAAATACGGCTTAAAAATTTGCGCCTGCTTAGGGATTTTAAAAGAAGAACAGGCCCAGCAGCTAAAAGAGGCCGGAGTGGACCGCTACAACCATAACATCAATACATCCGCAAGACACCATTCATTTATTACAACAACCCATACGTACGAAGACCGGGTAAATACAATCGAAATAGTGAAAAAACACGGCCTTTCCCCTTGTTCCGGGGCCATTATCGGCATGAAAGAAACAAAACAGGACGTGATTGATATTGCCCGCGCCTTAAGAGAACTCGATGCGGATTCCATTCCGGTCAACTTCCTTCATGCCATTGAAGGGACAAAACTGGAAGGCACCAATGAGCTCAATCCGCGCTATTGCTTAAAAGTGCTTGCATTATTCCGCTATATGAATCCGACGAAGGAAATCCGCATTTCCGGCGGACGCGAAGTCAATCTCCGCTCCTTGCAGCCATTGGGATTATACGCCGCAAACAGCATTTTCGTCGGAGACTATTTAACAACGGAAGGACAAGAAACAAACCAGGATTTTCAAATGCTAGAGGATCTGGGATTTGAAATCGAACTTACAGAGAAGCAGCAAGAATTATTGAACGCCTGATGAAATGGTTATAGAACGTAATCGGCAAAGGGGATTCATTCTTATCCTCTTTGCTTTTTATTGTGTCTAAGAAAAAAATTCACTCGGGCAGATGGTGGACTCTCTTGGGCATTTGGCATTTCCTGTTGGGCTGATAGAATCTCCTCTTGGGCGTTTAGCCCTTCCTCTCGGGCATACAGATGCACCCTTGGACATTTAACACTTCCTCTTGGGCGGATAGATGACTACCATGGGTATTTAGCTCTTCCTCTTGGGCGGATCTGCTATTCGCTCGGGCACTTACAACTCCTTCTTGGGCGGGCAATTGCCTAACTTGGTCACTTAAAGCCTCTCCCCGGCAGATAGATGCCCCGTTTGCCCACATAAAGATTCTCCTTCGGCAGACAGTACGTTAACTTTTGTGCACAACACCCCTTTTCATTAATTTAAGTTCCATATCCTGCTCCCATGTTCCCGCCGTTACTTTTCCCATGCAAACACATATACTACAAAAGATAATGGATCAGGGGGAGCAGGAGGATGACAAACGATTTTTATCCATTTTATCAGCCAAATCGCCAAAATCAGACGTCCTCAGAGAACAGGAGCAGAAATCAATCTGAAATCAAATTTGCCAAAATATCCATATTCGGCCAAATTCTTTCTGTCATCGGGGGGATCATCTCCATTTATGCACAATTTTTGTCACTGGAAAAATTTGAGTCGGAACAACCAAACAATGATGAAAGAATCAGGAATCTTGAAAAGCAAATCCAATATTTGACTCAGCAAATAGAAAATCAAAAAAAGAACTATTAGAAAAGCTTGCAAAAAAGCCTTAATGGATCTTTTCGCAAGCTTTCATTTAATGAAAAAACATGGCATATACTACTAATCTATCTGTATTGGGCTTGAATAAATGTTCTTCCGCAAAACCGCCTCGCATTCATTTAACCACAATCAATTTCTTTTCAACCGGAACTATTTCTTTTTCCTGCAAAGGCTGCGCTTGTTTTCCGAAAGGCATTTGGGCTATGAGCTTCCAACTTTCAGGAATATTCCATTCCGGTTTTATGGCCACTTCCACATGTTGTAGGGATGCGGCATACCCCACTGCTTCCAAGCCTGTCCAAATTACATATTGAAGCATGCCCTGGTTTTGGTGCCCCCATTCTTCGAACGCATCATGAAGATGAGGCATTTTTTCTTGAAACTCCTTGATGACATCCCGATCTTGGAAAAATAAAATCGTACCATGACCATTGCGGTAGCCTTCAATTCGTTCAAGCGTCCGGGAAATGTCACCCTTATTTTTTTCGCGGGCAATTTTTTCGGCACTGTCCCAAAGCTCCTTATGGCTATCTCCAAACAAAACGGCCACACGGGTTTCTTGTCCATTGAACGCAGTCGGTGTATGGTTCAACGCTGACTTCACAATTTCAACAACTTCATCGTCCGGTACAACGGCTTCATCTTCCAACACACGTATGGAACGGCGGTTTTTGATTGCTTCGAAAAATTCCATTTTTGTTACTGCCTCCTTCGATTCAATTTTCTAGTACTATTAATAACATAATTTTTCCAAAATAGCATTTCTAATGCCTGACAATCTGATGAAGATTTCAACATCATTCAATATGGATTCGTAAAGTCTTCTTATACATTGCCAGATTAATTTTTAATCACAAATCTGTTACCATTCAAACATGAAAAACGGGCGGATGAAGATTTTCATCCGTCCGTTTTTGGCATAAAAATCTTTGCCGCTTGCCGGCATCACCAGCTTTTCACCAATTGATTATGATGTCTCCCAATCGGAACAATGGAAGGGGATAAAGAAACCGGATCTTGAATGACCGTGCAATCCAGTCCAAAGACATCCTTGATTAATTGGCTGCTGATCACTTCCGACGGCGTTCCTTCCGCCACAAGCTTCCCTTTTTGGAAGGCAAAAATATAGTCTGCATATCGGGCTGACAGATTAATGTCATGAAGCACCAGGACGATCGTCGTGCCGCGCTTTCTGTTCAAATCCGTCAACATATCCAAAATTTCCACCTGATATGTGATATCCAAATATGTCGTCGGTTCATCCAAAAATAAAATATCGGTCTGCTGGGCGAGGGCCATTGCAATCCATACCCGCTGTCTTTGTCCGCCTGAAAGTTCATCGAGATAACAATCAGCCAAATCGGAAATGTTCATGATTTCCATCGCTTCGCTGATTGCTTCATCGTCTTTAGCGGTCCATCCTTTTAGAAACGAATGGTGCGGAAATCTGCCGCGTCCCACCAAATCGGCGACCGTAATCCCTTCCGGAACAACGGGTGATTGCGGCAAATACCCTAACACACGAGCCAATTGCTTTGTCGGAAATTGATGGAGGGGTTTTCCATCCAACAGTACTTGGCCGCTGGTCGGCTTGATTAATCTGGCCATCGTTTTCAACAACGTCGATTTTCCGCATCCATTCCCCCCGATGATGACGCTGATCTTGTTGCTTGGAATGGTGATGGTCACATCTTGCAAAACGTTTTTTTTCTCATACCCCGCATAAAGATTTTCAGCTTTCAGCACGTGTGCAGGTTTCATTACAATCCACCCTTTCGATTCAATCGGACTAATAAATAGAGCAAATAAGGCGCGCCCAGGATTCCGGTGATGACCCCGACAGGATAGCGGGCTTCAAAGGCATGTTGGCCAATCAGATCCGCCGCCAGCACCAAGATCACTCCGACAAGCCCTGAAGGAACGATGTTGGAATAGCCGGAACCCATGATCCGGTTGGCAATGGGACCTGACAGAAACGCGACAAAAGCAATCGGACCTGTTGTTGCCGTCGCCAAGGCAATCATCAAAACGGAGCTAAGCATCAGCATGATTCTGGCTTTATTCACATTCACGCCAAGGGAAGTCGCCGTCTGATCGCCCAATTCCATCATCTCCAAATGCTTTCCATAAACCAGCAAAATGGGCGTAAAAAGAATCACAATGATGAGCAGCGGGTAAAGGGTTTCCATCTTCAGGCCATTCAAACTGCCGCTGAGCCATCGCATTGCTGCAGGCAAATCATGCTGGTTTCCGATCAAAAGCAGATAGGAAATGACGGAATTGAGCATCGCCTGAATGCCGATGCCGATTAAAATCAGCCGTCCGATGGAAAAAGAGCTGCCCTTTGCCAACAAATAAATAACGAAAACCGTCACCAGTCCGCCAATTACCGCGGCAATGGAAGTGACCATAAGACTTCCGTGCAGAATCAGGATGGAAAATACTGCTGCGGCAATGGAACCGGTTGTAATTCCGATGACATTCGGATTGGCAAGGGGATTGCGAAGCATCGTTTGAAACACATATCCCCCCGCCCCGAAGGCAAACCCCGCAAATACTCCTGCCACCATCCGGGGAAGCCGGATCGTACCTACCGCAAAGGAGGCACCTTTTACTTCCTCCCCGAATAGAACCCGCAACACATCTTGAACTGGATAAATCGTGTTGCCCAGCATCAGCGACAAAAAACATAGGGCAAAGGAAATGAGGCATAGTAGCAATGTCAATAATGCATAACGACGACGTTTTCTTGATCGGGCTTTCCGAATTAACTGCAATGTCTCCATCATANTTCACGAACTTTCGCTTTNATGGTAATGAAAATTAAAATAGGNGCGCCGATAAAGGCGGTCACCACCCCGACTTCCAATTCGCCGGGGCTGCCCAGAAGCCTTCCGCACACATCCGACAAGGTTAAAACTGCCGCACCGGCAAGGGCGGACATCGGAATCAGCAATCGCATATCCGGTCCGATGATTAAACGAACCACATGAGTGGCAAGCAATCCGACAAAGCCGATCGGGCCTGCCAGGGCTGTGGCAGCACCGCATAAAACGACCGCCCCGAATGCAGCAAGCAGCCGAATGAAGC
>JGI1652J44930_10000284_pt1 | contig 20465 bp, 17 predicted proteins | sample NewIslsDNAsample_FD_44930 | JGI IMG/M metagenome (IMG submission 44930)
AAAATATGGGCTGGCGGCACTCCGTACTCTTCTTCCAACACGAGTTTACGGGCACGCTCCATAATTTTTACTAATGCCTCATAATCTTCTTGAATAGTGGATTGCTGTGCTTCGAGGCGCTCCAATTTTTGTTGTAATTCTTCCCGCTGTTTTTGCAGCTGTACCTGTTCTTGTTTTAATCGTTCATTTTCTTTTTTCATTGCTTCGACCTGTTCGTAGTCNTGTTTTAACGTTTGCAAAAAAGCGATGCATTGCTCAAGGGTGAGCGTCGAAGCAGGGAGAANTGGCGACGATCCTTGATAAGAAATGTTTTCTGATGATGGAAGCAACGTTGCTGCGTTGTTTTCTTTTTGGAGTTTTTTGGCCATTTCTAGCGCGCGCTTCCGCTCTTTGCGCTGTTTTTTCGCCAGTTCAATCGCTTCAACATATCGTTTCCGAACTTCGGCGTTCCAGCGGAACCCGCATGCGGCCGCTGTCCGGTTCAAGCGGTTGCCGACTTCTTCAAATGCGGCAAGCTGCGTTCCCCCCTCGCGAATATATCGTAGCACCGTTTCCGCCAACACGACATCTTCCTCGTGAGACCAGGCGTCTTGTCTTGTTTTCATGTTGTCACACCCCGCAAATAAATTTAGATAGATGATAGTTTTTCCTCTTGTTGGCAAATTTAAACTTTATATTTTTTATTTCATTGAAAGTTTGCCAATAATCNTTTATAATGGGCCTATATTTNTTACGACCAGTCGGTTGCAAAAAAGCTATGAACAATTGGTTAGAAATGACGACGGGAAAGAGGTGGAAGGATGAATTTTTTAACAAGATTTAGCCTAAAAAATGCAGTCGCCGTATTCATTATTTCTTTTTTGCTGATTATTTTAGGAGCATACTCGTTTTCATCCCTGAAAGTCGATTTGCTTCCAAACATTGAGTTTCCGCAATTATCGATTGAAATCGTTTATCCGGGGGCGTCGCCGCAAGATATAAACGATCAAGTAACGGCGAAGNTGGAGGAAAAATTCAAATCGCTTGAAGGGCTAAAGAACATGCAAAGTTCTTCGTATGAAAGCATGGCCGTTATTAATCTCGAGTTTCCGTTTCATACCGATATGGAGGAAGTGGAACGGCAAGTTGACACATTAATAAAAGACACGGATCTTCCGGAAAATGTGGAGACGAAAGTCAACCGGTTTTCATTTGGAACGATTCCTATTTTTAATATTTCTTTATTTGCCAAGAAAGATGTGGATTTGCAAAACATATTAGAAACAGAAGTTATTCCTGAGTTAAATAAAATTGATGGAATTAACTCCATCTCTGTCGGCGGGGAGAAGGAGGAAATTATAAAAATTACTGTCGATAAGCAAAAAGCNCTGCAGGCAGGATTGACGCTGACACAGATTAAAGATCAAATCAACGAAAAATACATGTCTTTCCCAGCCGGCAATGTTCATACCGATACGCTGCAAATTCCGGTTCGTGTGCAGGAAAAGCTAGAAACGGTGAAAGAGCTGGAAAATATGGCGCTGACATCGCCGGTGCTGCAATCCATGCCTGCTGCGGCGCAAGCAAAGCCAGCGATTAAGTTAAAAGACATCGCCAGCATCGAAACGGTTGCCGATCGGGCCGAGTTTACGCGCTATAACTTGAAAGAAGCGCTATCGATGGCAGTAACGAAAAAGCAAGACGCGAACACGGTAGAAGTGGCGGACAAAGTGACCAAAGTATTGGATTCGTATAAGGACAAATTCGATTACACCATCGGTTTTGATTCGGCGGAAGGAATTAAAAAATCGGTCGAATCGCTCGTCCGGGAAGGATTGCTCGGGGCGCTGTTCGCTTCGGTTGCGGTGCTTCTCTTTTTGCGCAATGTGCGCGCGACGGTCATCGCGATCGTGTCCATTCCGCTTTCGCTATTGGTCGCTTCCATTTTTCTCAATCGAATGGATATTTCTTTAAATGTGATGACGCTTGGAGGGATGGCCGTAGCAGTAGGGCGCGTCGTCGATGACAGCATTGTCGTCATTGAAAATATTTTTCGCCGTGTGCGCAAGGCGAAAACGGGAATAACGGATGAACTCATTCAAGATTCGACGAGAGAGATACTAAAAGCCATTACCTCTTCGACGATTACGACAGTGGTTGTCTTTTTGCCGCTCGGCTTTGTCGGCGGAATTACCGGCGAATTTTTCCTGCCGTTTGCTTTAACCATTGTGTTCGCGCTGTTGGTTTCTTTGGTTGTTGCCGTTACGGTTGTGCCGATTTTGGCGAAATTCTCCTTTAAAAAAGTTCCGCCGGAAGAAAAAGAAGGAGCGCTGCAGCGTGTTTACGGACGCGTCATTGCCTGGGCGCTTCGCCATAAAGCGCTTGTTTTGCTGCTATCGGTGGTATTGCTTGTCGGTTCATTTGCACTCGCTCCGGCGCTAGGGTTTACTTTTTTGCCAAATGAAGAGCAAAAAACGTTGGTCGCCAGCATTGAACTCCCGTCTTCAACGTCGCTGGAAAAAACAAATGATGTATCATTAGCATTAGAAAATATGTTTGTCAAGCAGAAAGAAATTAAAAACGTCACCGCAGCCGTTGGCAGCCGTGATTATCGCAGCGGACTAAAACGTCAAAACCAGGCAAACTATTTTATTAATTTAAAAGAAGATGTTGCTGTTGCGCCATTAATCAAAAAGCTAGAGAAAAAGATGGAACAAATCGTCAATGAAAAAGCACCCGGGACAAAGTTCGGCGTGCGCGAGATGGAGAGCGGCGGTCCGCCGACCAATAACAATGTCGATATTGATTTGTATTCCAACAATTTATCTTCCTTGCAAAAAGCAGCAAAACAAGTAGAAACCTATTTAAATAAACGCCATGATTTGAAAGATGTAACGAACAACTTCGCCGATAAGCAAAAACAAATNGTCGTCGATATCGACCCGGAAAAAGCGGCCGCTTATGGCGTTTCTGGATTTCAAATTTTAGGAACGATTGCCGACGCCACGAAGCCGGTNGAGGTCGGAGCATTAACGCTAAACGGAAAAGAGCGGACCGTTCAATTATCGTACAATCAACATCTTCAATCGGTAGATGAACTGAAAAATACGATGATTTTTACAAAGAGAGGACTTGTTCCTGTCTCTGAGCTGGCGTCTGTCAACGAGGTAGATACGTATACATCAATTCAAAAACTGAATGGAAAAGTGTTTGCCCGTGTATCCGCGCAAATCGTTGGCGATAACATCCAAAAAGTCACCAATGATGTCATTCGCCATGTGAAAAATGATCTGAACCTTCCAGATGATGTGTCATTAGAGGGAGGGGGCGGCAGCGATGAGACGATGCAAACGTTCCAGGAGCTTGGCATTGCGATGCTCATTGCCATTGGCCTTGTCTATATTACGATGCTTGTCACATTCGGAAAAGCGCGCATCCCGTTTGTCATTCTGTCTTCGCTTATTTTCGTGCCGATCGGCTCGCTTCTTGGCTTATATATCGCAAAAGAGCCGCTGTCCATCAGTGTCATGATCGGGCTATTAATGCTAATTGGAATTGTCACGACCAACGCCATCGTTCTTGTCGACCGCATTGGACAAAATCGTGAACAAAAAGGAATGACGATTCGCGCCGCGATTATGGAAGCAGGCAAAACACGGCTGCGGCCGATTTTAATGACNGCATTTGCAACGGTGACAGCGCTGATTCCATTGGCGCTGACGAGCGAGTCCGGAACATTGATTTCCAAAGGATTGGCGATTACCGTGATCGGCGGTCTTACTTCTTCCACTTTGTTAACGCTTATTCTCATTCCTGTGATGTATGAGTTATTCTTTATTCGCCAAGCGAAGGCAGAACGGATGAAACAGTAAATGGAAGGATGGCCCATGTTGCANCGGGCCATCCATCGTTTTTGTTTCGTTTTTTTTCCNAAAAAGAATCTATTATAATAATCATAAACAAGAATAAGGAAGGAGAAAACATTGAACCGGAAAGAAGAAATTATTCAGGCGGCAATGAAGCTGTTTGCGCAGAAAGGCTATTATGCTACATCGATGCAAGAAATTGCCGAGCAGAGCGGGATAGCGAAAGGTTCAATTTATAATTACTTTAAATCGAAGGAAGAAATTGCGGTGTCGATTTTGCGTTATTACTATGACGTTCTCTTTCGCAAAATGAAAGATATTGCCGATGATGCCGCATTGTCAGCACGGGAAAAATTTGAAAAACAGCTGTCTGTGCAAATCGAGGAATTTTACCGTCATAAAGAGCTAGTCCAAATGCATATGGGCGAACAAACGGTAAAAGTCAATGATGAAGTTCATCGGCTCGTGTTTCGCATTCGTGCGAAAATGCTCAACTGGTATCGCCGGGCCATCGAAGAAATATACGGAGAAAAAGTGCGCCGTTTTTCGCTGGATTGTGCGACGATGCTCAACGGAATGCTCAAAGAATATTTGTTTTATATGGCGATTGACCGAAAACAGCTGCCTTTGGCCAAGATGGCGCCGTTTTTGCTTCGGCGGCTCGATGCGCTAGTGGCTAGCATGACCGGACAAGAAGAACCGTTATTAACGATAGAAACGATGCACGATTATCTTTCCGCGGAGCAAACCGATCAACAGGAGAGGCAGAAACAAATTCTCGCCTATCTTGACCATATGATCGCCGCTGTGCCGATTAATGGAGAAATGGAAGAGGATGTACGCTACTCGTTAGAAACATTAAAACTGGAGATGAAAAAAGGAGAAGAAGCACGGCCGTTTATGGTGGATGCGCTGCTGCTTTATTTAGAGAAATGGGATTTGCCTTTATACAATGAATTAAAGGCGGCAATAGAGCGCTATTTCGATAGGCAGAAGTTCTCTGCCGGCTAAAGAACAACGATACTTTTCATAAGCGGAGGGATCGTTTTATGCTTTTTACGGCAGAACCGCTTGCTGTCCGCATGAGACCGCGGAATATTGACGAGATCGTCGGGCAAAAACATATTATTGGGCCGCATACCGCTTTGTACAAAATGATTCAAAAAGGGTATGTGCCTTCGTTATTGCTGTACGGAGAGCCGGGGACGGGAAAAACATCGCTTGCCTATGCGATTGCCGGGACGGCTGGGCGCGAGTTTTTTGCCATTAATGCGACGACGTCGGGAAAAAAGGATATCGAAGAAGTAGTGGAGACGGCGAAGCTTATCGGCAACGTCATTTTATTCATCGATGAAATCCACCGTTTTAATAAGGCGCAGCAAGACTATTTGCTTCCCCACGTGGAAAATGGCCTGATTACGCTGATCGGCGCTACGACGGAAAACCCGTTTCACGAAGTAAATCCGGCGATCCGCAGCCGCTGCGGACAAATTCAACAATTGAAGCGCCTTTTGCCTGATGATATCGTTGCCCTCTTACGGCGTGCGCTGCAAGATCCGGACAGAGGATTNGGAAACTTTCGCATTGTGATCGAAGAAGAACTGCTGTTTCGTATTGCTGAAGCGTCCGGAGGAGATGCGCGCNTTGCGTTAAATTTGTTAGAAGCGGNCGTCTATGCTTCGCGGGAAGTCAATGGGCAAATTTATGTCAAAGANGAGACGATAGCAGAGTGTACAGCAAACCGGGGATTTACCCATGATAAAAACGGNGATGTGCATTATTCGCTTCTATCGGCGTTTCAAAAAAGCGTGCGCGGCAGCGATGTCGATGCGGCGCTTCATTATTTGGCACGCTTGCTTGAGGGCGGGGATTTAGCAGCCGTTTGCCGGAGATTGCTTGTCATCGCCTATGAAGATATCGGGCTTGCCAATCCGATGATGGGAGTGAAAGTGCAAGCAGCGGTCAACGCGGTAGAACGGTTAGGGCTCCCGGAGGCAAGAATTCCGCTTTCAGTCGTCACGATTGAGCTATGTTTAAGCGCGAAATCAAACTCTGCCTATAAAGCGCTCGATGCGGCAATTGCCGATGTGCGCGCCGGAAAGATCGGCGATATTCCCGATCATTTAAAAGATGCGCATTATCATGGGGCAAGCGTGCTTGGACACGGAAAAGGATATCGGTATCCCCACGATTATCCAAACGGCTGGGTAGCACAGCAATATTTGCCGAAGGAGTTGGCAGGTGTAAAATATTATATGCCGAAAGAACACGGGGAAGAAAAATATTATGCGAAAGTATATGAACGGCTGGAACAATTAAAACAGCAAAATTTCAAAAATGAAGGAAGCAAAATTTTATGATATAATGACAATCGATTTNTTTACTTTGNTCAATAATGGAGGGAGCCTATGTCCCATTCTCANTATAAATATGCATCTTTGNTCCGCTGGACAGTTTATTTTATTGGCTTATTGGTAATGTCTTTCGGGATTGTACTGACAATTAAAGCCGATGTTGGCTGTGCGCCGTGGGATGTATTGCATATCGGATTGTACCGAAAATTCGGGCTGACGATTGGGACATGGTCAATTATTGTCGGCATTGTGATTTTGGCGTTATCTTCCCTGCTTGTCAAACGGCTGCCAAAACTCGGCGCTTTTTTGAATATGCTTTTTGTCGGCGTATTTATCGATATGTATATGATGATTCCGTATTTGCAAACTCCTGCTACAATTGCTGGAAGATTTGCGATGCTGCTGATTGGCATTGTTATTGCCGGTTATGGAATGGGACTTTATATTTCTGCCGATGTTGGCGCTGGTCCTCGCGATAGCTTGATGCTTGCCCTGATGGATTTAACCGGCTGGAAAGTGCAATATATTCGCATTGCGATGGAAGCTTTTGTTTTATTGATCGGTTGGCTGCTAGGCGGGCCGGTATCGATAGGGACGCTCATTTTTTGCGTGACGATCGGATCGGTGGCTGGCGTTGCCCTCCCGCAATGCCGAAGAATCACCGAGCGCATCATGGAACCAATTCATATGGAAACACAAGGTTTAAGTCGTTAGGAGGAGTAATATGAAGATTTCGACAAAGGGTAGGTATGGATTGACGATTATGATTGAGTTGGCAAAAAAGTATGGCGACCGCCCGATTTCGCTGCGCTCGATCGCCAAAGCAAATAATTTATCTGAACATTATTTGGAGCAGCTTGTCACACCGCTTAGGAATGCCGGGCTTGTCAAAAGCATCCGCGGGGCATACGGCGGCTACGTGCTAGCGGATCATCCGGCGAAAATTACCGCTGGGGATGTGATCCGCGTGCTAGAAGGGCCGATCACGCCTGTCGAAGAACTCGAGGAAGAAGAGCCGGCCAAACGAGAGCTATGGATTCGCATTCGCGATGCGGTCGAGGAAGTGCTAGACAGCACGACGCTGGAAGATTTGGCGAAGTATAGCGAAGATGATAATGAGGCATATATGTTTTATATTTGATGGAAAGGAGAATGATCATTGGACCGGATTTATTTGGATCATGCCGCTACGTCACCGGTTCATCCGGACGTGGTCGAGCGCATGATTCCGTTTATGACCGAAGTGTTTGGAAATCCGTCAAGCATTCATTATTTTGGCAGACAAAGCCGTCATGCCGTGGATGAAGCAAGAGCTTTGGTGGCAAAAAGCATTGGCGCGAAAGAGACGGAAGTCATTTTCACCAGCGGCGGGACGGAAGCGGATAATATGGCGCTCATCGGCACCGCGATGGCAAACCGTGATCGCGGGCGCCATATTATAACGACGGCGATTGAGCATCACGCCGTATTGCGTGCATGCCAATATTTAGAAAAACAAGGGTTTGATGTCACCTATCTCCCAGTAGATGAACATGGAAAGGTTTCTCCAGCCGATGTCAAAGCGGCGCTTCGCGACGACACTATTCTGGTTTCGATTATGTTTGCGAATAACGAAGTAGGCGTGCTGCAACCGATTCGCGAAATCGGGGAATTGCTAAAAGAGCACCAGGCTTATTTTCATACGGATGCGGTGCAGGCTTATGGACTTGTACCGATGGACGTCAATGAGCACCATATTGATTTGCTGTCTGTTTCAGGCCATAAAATAAACGGCCCAAAAGGGATTGGCGCTTTATATGCCCGGGAAACGGTCAAGCTGTCTCCGCTTTTTTACGGCGGGGAGCAAGAGCGGAAACGCCGCGCCGGAACGGAAAATGTCGCCGGCATTGCCGGGCTCGCGAAAGCAGTGGAAATTGCCCAAGAAACGATGAAGCAAAAGCAGGAAGAGTATCGCTTGCTCCGGGAAACCATGTTATCTATTTTTGCCGAATCAGGCATCGATTTTGCAGTAAACGGAAGTGAAGACGGATTGCCGCATATCGTCAATGTGGCGTTTCCAGGCACAAACGTCGAGTCGATGCTGGTCAATCTCGATTTGGCGGGAATCGCTGCTTCCAGCGGTTCGGCGTGCACCGCTGGATCGATTGATCCGTCCCATGTGCTCGTCGCCATGTTCGGAAAAGAATCAGAACGAATTCGCTCGTCGATTCGCTTTAGTTTTGGACTTGGAAATACAAAAGAACAAATTGAGCGGGCAGCAACGGAAACGGTAAAAATTGTGAAAAGATTAACAAACAAATAAACGGGGGTGAAACAGGTGAATAAAGCACCAAAAGATACACGTGTCGTTGTCGGCATGTCTGGCGGTGTGGATTCTTCCGTCGCGGCGCTGCTTTTAAAACAGCAAGGCTACGATGTCATTGGGATTTTTATGAAAAACTGGGATGATACAGATGAAAACGGCGTCTGCACGGCGACGGAAGATTACGAAGATGTAGTGCGCGTCTGCAATCAGATCGGCATTCCGTATTACGCCGTCAATTTTGAAAAACAGTATTGGGATAAAGTGTTTACGTATTTTTTGGATGAATACAAAGCCGGACGCACTCCAAACCCGGATGTGATGTGCAACAAAGAAATTAAGTTCAAAGCATTTTTAGAACATGCGCTATCGATTGGAGCCGACTACGTAGCGACCGGGCACTATGCGCGCGTGGCGTATCGCGACGGCGAATATAAAATGCTGCGGGGCGTTGATCAAAATAAAGACCAAACGTACTTTTTAAACCAATTAGGACAAGCGCAGCTGTCCAAAGTAATGTTTCCGATCGGACATCTCGAAAAAACGCAAGTGCGGCAAATTGCGAAGGAGGCGGGGCTTGCCACCGCTGGAAAAAAAGACAGCACGGGAATTTGTTTTATCGGGGAACGCGATTTTAAAGAGTTTTTAAGCAATTATTTGCCGGCGCAGCCAGGCGTGATGAAAACGCTGGATGGTGAAGTAAAAGGAAAACACGACGGGGTGATGTACTATACGATCGGGCAGCGCCACGGCCTTGGCATTGGCGGAAGCGGCGAGCCGTGGTTTGTCGTTGGAAAAAATGTCAAAGAAAATATTTTGTACGTAGCGCAAGGATTCAACAACAAATATTTATATTCCACTTCCCTTATTGCCATAAACGTCAATTGGGTGTCGGATCGCAAACCGACGCAATCGTTCCATTGCACGGCAAAATTCCGCTATCGTCAGCCGGATACCGGCGTTACCGTTCATCCGATTGATGACGAAAGAGTCGAAGTGGTGTTTGATGAACCAGTTCGTGCCGTTACGCCGGGGCAAGCGGTTGTCTTTTACAACGGTGAGGAGTGCCTCGGCGGCGGCACCATTGATGAAGTGTTCCGCGATGGTGAAAAGCTCTGGTATGTCGGTTAAAGGATGATAGCCTTGGGCTTTGGAAAGCGAAGAAAGCGGTGGCAGATAGGAAACACCTCAACTCTTGCCTGGGTTGAGGTGTTTTTGTAAATGATAGAAAATTGCGAACATATGTGCTACAATTGTGTAAGGGGTGACAAAACAATGGGAGATAAAAATCAACAAGGAATTTCCTATATGCGGCAAGGAAATTATGAGGAGGCGATTCAATGCTTCCACGACGCGATTGAGGAAAATCCGAAAGATCCGGTCGGCTACATTAATTTTGGCACGGTGTTAGCCGCGGCGGGAGAAGAGGAAAAGGCGCTGCAGTTTTTCCAGAAAGCGCTCGAGCTTGATGATAATGCAGCTGCCGCTTATTATGGAATAGGCTCCGTCTATTACAAACGCGGGCAATTCACGCAAGCAAAGAACATGTTTGAACAAGCGATGCGAAAAGGATTACAGGATGCGGATGCTTTTTTTATGCTCGGCATGTCGCTAATCAACCTGGAGATGCCGCGGCTGGCGCTTCCGTATTTACAAAGGGCGGTGGAGTTGAAGGAAAACGACGTGGAGGCTGTGTTTCAACTAGGATTATGCCTTGCCCATCTCGAATTGGTAGACGAAGCGATGGACTATTTCCAGAAAACGATTCAGCTAGATCCCCGTCATGCGGATGCCTATTATAATTTAGGCGTCATTTATGCCTACAAAGAGGATATCAAAACCGCCCATGACATGTTTTCTACTGCTTTGGAAATTCAGCCGGATCACCTATTAGCAGGATATGGAAAAAAGATGATGGAAAAGAAGCTACAACAATAAAAAGGCAGGGGATTCCCATTGCGCCAACAGGAATCGTTTGCATTAGACGAAGCGTCGTTTATTAAAGGAACATGTGTTGCTACTATTTTCCATAACGAGGAAAATTTTTATTCCGTCATCCGCGTCCGTGTGGANGAAACGAATGAAGCNTGTGAAGAACAAGAAGTAGTAGTGACCGGATATTTTCCGAAAATGAACGAACAGGATACGTATATTTTTTATGGGAAATTTCACAACCATCCGAGATTTGGCCGGCAGTACGTAGTCGAACATTTTCGCAAACAGTTCCCGAATACGAAAGAGGGACTCATTCATTATTTAGCGAGCGATTTATTTAAAGGAATCGGAAAAAAAACGGCAANGGCCATCGTCGAAACGCTCGGGGANAATGCCATTTCTAAAATTTTAGAGGATCCAAGCGTATTAGATGGCGTTCCGAAATTAACGAAGCAAAAGGCGAAAGAATTGTATGAAACGCTGCGCACCCACGAAGGATTAGAGCAAACGATGATCGCCCTTTCACAGTTTGGGTTTGGGCCGCAGTTAGCGATGAAAATTTATCAAGCATATCAAGAAGAAACGCTTTCCATTATTCAGCAAAACCCATACCAGCTTGTTGAAGATGTTGAAGGAATTGGATTTGGCCGTGCTGATGAATTGGGATATCAGCTTGGCATTTCGGGAAGCCACCCAGCGCGGATTCGCGCCGCCTGTTTATTTGCGCTGGAACAGGATTGCCTACAAGAGGGACATGTATATATAACGAAAGACCAACTGACAGCACATGTGAAGCAGCTTTTAGAAGCAAAGCGCAGTGAAACAATCCGCGCCGAAACGATTGAGCAAATGTTGGTCATGCTTGCCGAGGAAGGCAAACTCATTGAGGAGGAGGAAAGGTTTTACATTCCGTCACTTTATTTTGCCGAAAAAGGAATTGTGACAAATGTAAAACGCTTGCTGCAGCAAACGGAAGCGGTCATGACGTTTCCAGAATCGGAATTTTTACTGGCGCTCGGCAGATTGGAGGAGCGTTTGTCTGTACAATACGCTCCGCTGCAAAAAGAAGCGATTCGCCAGGCGCTTTCCTCTTCGCTTTTTATTTTAACCGGCGGGCCCGGGACGGGGAAAACGACGGTCATTAAAGGGATCGTGGAAATATTTGCTGATTTGCATGGCCTTTCCCTTGATCCGAAAGACTATACGAAAGACCGTCCGTTTCCGATTTTGCTTGCCGCACCAACGGGAAGAGCGGCAAAGCGAATGAGCGAGGCGACCGGGCTTCCCGCTGTAACNATTCACCGGCTGCTTGGCTGGAACGGAGCGGAAGGTTTTACGCATGACGAGGATGAACCGATTAGCGGCANGCTTTTAATTGTTGATGAAATGTCAATGGTCGATACGTGGCTGGCNAATCAGCTGTTTAAATCGATTCCNGACGGCATGCAGGTGATTCTTGTTGGCGATGAAGACCAGCTTCCATCAGTTGGGCCGGGACAAGTGTTAAAGGATTTGCTGAGGGCAGGAGTGGTGCCGACCGTTCGCCTGACCGAAGTGTACCGGCAGGCGGAAGGATCATCGATTATTGAATTGGCCCACCAGATGAAAAACGGCCTCGTTCCTTCCGATTTAACGGCCCAAAAAGCGGATCGNTCCTTTATCCGTTGCCAGACAGGACAAGTAGCCGAAGTAGTGCGGCAAATTGCCGATAATGCGCGCAAAAAAGGCTTTGCTGTAAAAGATATTCAAGTGCTCGCCCCAATGTACCGCGGACCTGCCGGAATTGACCGGATGAATCAAGTGCTGCAAGAATTATTTAATCCAAAGTCTGAAAAAAAGCGGGAGCTTTCTGTCGGAGATGTCGTGTACAGGGTCGGCGACAAAGTGCTGCAGCTTGTCAATCAGCCGGAAGATAACGTGTTTAACGGNGATATTGGTGAAATTGTCGCCATTTTTTACGCGAAAGAAAATACGGAAAANCAGGATTTGGTCGTTGTTTCGTTTGATGGCATNGAGGTCACGTATTCGCGGCAAGACTTGTCGCAAATTACCCATGCCTATTGCTGTTCGATTCATAAAGCGCAAGGAAGCGAATTTCCAATTGTTATTTTGCCGGTTGTCAAAAGTTATTACCGCATGCTGAAGCGGAATTTGCTATATACCGCCGTGACAAGAAGCAAACAGTTTTTAATTTTATGCGGGGANGAAGAGGCGTTTCGGCTCGGAGTCGCCCGCAGCGATGATGGGACGCGGCAGACGACGTTGGCGGAGAAATTGCAGCGGTTTCTCGCGCCATTTACCGAAGGAGAGCTGCCGATGGAAGATGCAAACATAGGGATGGAAAACGTTTCACCGTATGATTTTATGAGCAGCTAGCCAAGCTAAGCATGGCTGGAAAGGTGGGGAGATCTTTGCGAACATTTTCTCATATGAAAGGTCTTCCAGTATATGAACAAAAAACAGGGAAGATCGTTGGAAAAATCAGCGATATCTGTTTTACCAGCCATGGAAAAGTGCAAGGATTTGCAGTAGAGAGCAAAGGGTGGTTTGNCCGCCATCGCTATCTCCCGTTTTCGGCCGTGCAAGCAGTTGGAACGGATGGGGTTATCATAAAGGATGCTGCCTGTTTACAACCATTTTCCTCTTTCCAAACCGGCTACTCTCTTTACAGTGAGCGCGGAATCGCCGGCAAACCGGTGATTACGGCGGATGGGAAAAAACTTGGATTATTAGAGGATGTATATTTTCACGGGCAATTGGGCATAATCGGAGGATATGAGATTACAGACGGTTTTTTTGCCGATTTAACGGAAGGAAAAAAAGCGAATTGCTGCTGCCCCTTTCACCGCGGGGGAAGAAGCGATTATTGTAAACACAACGATGTAAGGAGAGTGGCTGTTTCGTGCTCATTTGCCCGAATTGCAAAAGCAAAAATTTAGGGAAAATTGGTGTGAATCAATACTATTGTTGGGACTGCTTTATTGAATTGTCCGTGTCAAAAGGGATTATTCACGCCCATCAAGTCGAGGAAGACGGGACGTTAAGCTCGTTAGATGATTTGTTTGATGAACACGAGCGCACAATCCAATTTTAGGAGGGAACGTGCATGAATCGGACAATGACCTCTCTGTTGGCATTAGGATTAGGCGTTGCTGCCTATCGAGTAGCACAGCGCAATAACTGGATGAACAACCGCACAATGAAAAAAATGCAACGCCGTTTAGCCCGCGCCGTTCGCTAAAAGCTGGCGCCAATTCCTGTAAACATAGCGGGAATTGGCGCTTTTTTGCATAATTCCGCTCCCTTCTCCTACACTAACGGTAAGGGGGGTGTTATGATGGGGGAACAGCAGTGGTTGTCGATTGTTCGAATTGGCAAATGGCTGCTTATTACGGTTATTATTTATTTAGTCGTCCGCATGAAAGAAGTGTGGCTGCCTGCCGTCGATTTATTGATTACCGCGTTGATTCCATTTATCATTGCCGCTTTTATTACTTATTTATTGCATCCATTGGTGGAATACATTCATGAAAAGGGAATCCCACGCTGGATAGCCATTTTATTGATCTATTTTCTTTTTTTCGGCGGCATCGGCTACGGCTTGTATAAAGGCATTCCGCTGTTTATTGAACAGTTGAAAGAATTGAGCGAAAGCTTGCCGGCGTTAATCGAAACATACCGGAATTGGGCGAAGGACATTCATAACCAGACGTCGACATGGCCAATGGAAATTCATACACGAATTGAAGCGATGCTGACGCTAATGGAACGAACCGCTGCCGATACGTTAACGATGGTGATGAATGGTGTAAAAGGGTTGGTCAATTCGGCGTTTCTGTTTCTGCTTATTCCATTTATTGTATTTTACATGTTAAAGGATATCGAACTGCTGAAAAAAGCGGTATGGTATATGACGCCGAAACGGTGGCGGGAGCCGGGAATGGCCTTTTTGAAAGATGTTGACGAATCGCTTGGCAACTATATCCGCGGGCAATTGTTTGTAGGAGCCGTGATCGGCACGGTGGCCGCGCTCGCTTTGTGGCTTGTCGGAATGGATTATCCGCTGTTGCTTGGCTGCATCATCGGCATCACCAATATTATTCCTTATTTTGGACCAATTATCGGCGCCATTCCCGCGGTCATTTTAGCGGCAACCGTTTCCTTGAAAATGGTGCTCATCGTCGCTGCTATTATTTTTCTCCTTCAATTTTTGGAAGGAAATATTTTATCACCGCTGATTGTCGGAAAAAGTTTGCATATGCATCCGCTCGTGATTATGTTTGCTTTGTTTTTTGGCGGCGAAATTGCCGGGGTGCTCGGCCTTATTATTGCTGTTCCGCTTCTGGCAGTATTGAAGGTGGCTCTTCTTCATTGGAAAGAACATTACCAGCCGCGTTGACAAATTGATATGGCTTGTCTATAATCATACATTGAAAAAGTGAATACATAATGCGATGACGGATCGAGTATGTTACAGTCCATCTTAAAGCGCGAATTCGCGCACAGAGAGGAATTTCCGCGGCTGAAAGAAATTCCAGATGAAGGGTAACAGAACGCTAATCCGGAGCGCAGGCAAAACCTGACGTCTAAGCCACGTTACGGCTAATGAGGTGATGAACGCTCTGCCGTTCATAAACAGGGTGGTACCGCGAGCATAACTCTCGTCCCTGAAGGGGATGAGAGTTTTTTATATATTATATTACATAGAAAGGGAGGATCATCATGAAGAAGCTTACTTCTGCGCAAGTAAGGAGAATGTTTTTAGAGTTTTTTAAGGAGAAAGGCCATGCCGTTGAGCCAAGCGCCTCTCTCATTCCTGTTGACGATCCGTCGCTGTTATGGATTAACAGCGGGGTGGCGACGTTAAAGAAATATTTCGACGGCCGCATTGTTCCAGAGAACCCCCGCATTTGCAATGCGCAAAAATCGATCCGTACCAATGACATTGAAAACGTCGGCAAAACCGCACGCCATCATACATTTTTCGAAATGCTCGGAAACTTTTCCATCGGCGACTATTTCAAACGGGAAGCGATTCATTGGGCATGGGAATTTTTAACGAGCGAAAAATGGATTGGCTTTGAGCCGGAGCGGCTGTCTGTCACGGTTCATCCGGAAGACGAGGANGCGTTTGAAATTTGGCATAAAGAAATCGGCATTCCGGAAGAACGAATCATACGGTTGGAAGGAAATTTCTGGGATATTGGCGAAGGACCGAGCGGACCAAATACAGAAATTTTCTATGACCGCGGCGAAGAATTTGGAAACGATCCGAATGATCCGGAATTGTATCCGGGCGGGGAAAACGACCGCTATTTAGAAGTGTGGAACTTGGTATTTTCGCAATTCAACCATAATCCAGACGGCACGTACACGCCGCTTCCAAAGAAAAACATTGACACGGGCATGGGCCTGGAGCGGATGTGCTCGATTTTGCAAGGAGTGCCGACTAACTTTGAAACCGATTTGTTTATGCCGATCATTCGCGCGACAGAGCAAATTTCCGGACAAAAATATGGTGTGGACAAGGAGAAAGACGTGGCTTTTAAAGTGATCGCTGACCATATTCGCGCGGTCACATTCGCGATTGGCGACGGCGCGCTGCCGTCAAACGAAGGGCGCGGATATGTATTGCGCCGGTTATTGCGCCGTGCGGTTCGCTATGCTAAGCAGCTCGGTATCGAGCGGCCGTTTATGTACGAATTGGTGCCGGTTGTCGGCGAAATCATGAGCGATTTCTACCCGGAAGTAAAAGAAAAAGCCGAGTTCATCCAAAGAGTGATCAAAAATGAAGAAGAGCGCTTCCACGAAACGCTTCATGAAGGGTTGGCGATTTTAGCAAGCGTCATTCAAAAAGAAAAAGAACGGGGAAGCGATGTCATTTCCGGAGAAGATGTGTTTCGCCTTTATGATACCTATGGTTTTCCAATTGAACTAACGGAAGAATATGCGCAAGAAGAAGGAATGAAAGTCGACCACGACGGATTTGAACGGGAAATGGAGCGGCAGCGTGAGCGCGCCCGTGCCGCTAGACAGGACGTCGACTCGATGCAGGTGCAAGGCGGCGTGCTCGGCGATATTAAAGTAGAAAGCAAGTTTGTCGGTTACGATCAGCTCCATACCGCCTCTACGGTCGCCGTTATTGTCAAAGACGGGCAGCTTGTCGATGAAGTAAAAGAAGGAGACGAAGCGCAAATTATATTAGATGTAACTCCGTTTTATGCGGAAAGCGGCGGACAGATCGCCGACCAAGGCTGGCTTGAAAACGAAACGACAAAAGCGTTTGTAAAAGATGTGCAAAAAGCGCCAAACGGGCAGCACCTGCATTATGTCGTCATCGAAAAAGGAACATTGAGAAAAGGAGAAACATATACAGCGCAAATTGATGAGGCAAAACGGGCCAATATTATTAAAAACCATACAGCGACCCATCTGTTGCACCAGGCGTTAAAGGATGTGCTCGGGCCACATGTCAACCAGGCAGGATCGTTAGTCGCTCCAGACCGCTTGCGCTTTGACTTTACCCACTTTGGCCAAGTGAAGCCAGAGGAGCTAGAGCAAATTGAAGCCATTGTCAATGAAAAAATTTGGCGCAGCATTCCGGTCGACATTTTCTATAAGCCGCTTGAAGAAGCGAAAGCGATGGGGGCGATGGCGCTATTTGGCGAAAAATACGGCGAGATTGTCCGCGTCGTGCAAGTAGGCGATTACAGTTTAGAGCTTTGTGGAGGCTGCCATGTGCCGAATACCTCGGCGATCGGTTTGTTTAAAATCGTCTCCGAGTCCGGAATCGGCGCCGGCACCCGCCGGATTGAAGCCGTTACAGGCGAAGCGGCGTACCGCTTTATGAATGAGCAAATCGCCCTCTTACAAGAAGCAGCGCAAAAATTAAAAGCGAACCCGAGAGAAATAATGGGGCGACTAGACGCATTAATGAACGAAATCCGTCAATTGCAGCGCGAAAATGAATCACTTGCGGCCCGTCTTGGCAATTTAGAAGCGGCTAATCTTGTCCATAAAGTCAAANAAGTAAACGGCATTCCGGTATTAGCTAGCAAAGTCAATGCGACAGATATGAATCATTTGCGGACGATGGTAGACGATTTGAAGCAAAAACTAGGATCCGCTATTATCGTGTTGGCTGCTGTGCAAGAAGAAAAAGTAAACTTGATCGCCGGTGTCACGAACGATTTAGTGGAAAAAGGATACCATGCTGGAAAATTAATTAAAGAAGTGGCCGCTCGCTGCGGCGGCGGTGGCGGCGGTCGTGCTGACATGGCACAGGCCGGCGGAAAAGACCCAAGCAAAGTCGGAGAAGCATTGCAATATGTCGAAAAATGGATAAAATCCGTTTGATAATTGATAAAGATAGTGTACAATGGATGTAAGATAGGGAGATGCCAGAACGGAGAGCGAGGTGGAGACGGTGAGCTCGTTTGACCAAACGATGCGGTTTCATTTTTCGGAAGAGCCAGCCGAAACAAATATTCGCGAAGTGCTGCTGACGGTGTATGACGCTCTGCAAGAAAAAGGATACAATCCGATTAATCAAATTGTCGGGTACTTATTATCTGGCGACCCTGCTTACATCCCCCGCCATAAAGATGCGCGCGCGTTAATACGAAAAGTGGAGCGTGATGAATTAATTGAGGAATTGGTGAAATTCTATTTACAAGGGCAACGAAAGGATTAACCGATGCGTATATTGGGACTTGATTTAGGTACAAAAACGCTTGGAGTAGCAGTTAGCGATGAACTGGGCTGGACGGCGCAAGGACTGGAGACGATCGCAATCGACGAAGAGCGAGGAGAATACGGGCTGAAGCGGCTTCGCGAAATTATTGACGAATATCAGGTCGAAACGATTGTCGTCGGATTTCCAAAAAATATGAATGGAACCGTTGGTCCGCGGGCGGAGGCGAGCCAGCGCTTCGCAGAATTGCTCAAACGGGAATTTTCCCTTCCAGTCATATTGTGGGACGAGCGTTTATCCACTATGGCGGCGGAACGGATGTTAATCGCCGCCGATCTCAGCCGAAAAAAGCGCAGAAAGGTCATTGATAAAATGGCGGCTGTCGTCATTTTGCAGTCGTATTTGGATAGTAAACAGTAAATTGGAGGAGAAAAATATGGAACATGGCGATCGACATATTACTGTTGTCGATGAAAACGGCAATGAGCAATTATGTGAAATATTGTTTACGTTTGAGTCAGAGGACTTTGGAAAATCGTATGTGTTTTATTATCCGGTAGGTGCAGAATTTGAAGACGATGACGAAGAAACGGAAATTCATGTGTCGGCATTTATTCCTGGTGAAGGAGAGCAGGAAGGGGAACTGCTGCCAATTGAGTCGGAAGAAGAATGGGAAATGATTGAAGAAGTATGGAATACGTTCTGCGCCGAACAAGAAGAATGAGAGAAGTAGGATGAAAAAGATGGCCCGGTATACCGGGCCATCTTTTTTATTGAAAAAAAGACAAACGAATAGCGAAAAATGCAAAAATTTGTAGTATAATATCACGAGTGAAAGGAGGTTTCCAATGGACAATAACCAATTTTTACAAAAAGATGCACAAATTGTACGAAAAATCGTGTTGCTCGTTTGTGCTGCTATATTGATTGCTTGTATCGCGATAGGGGTAGGCAGCTATTTCTATATCAAGTCGGCGTTGCAACCAGTCGATCCACAGGACAAAAAGCCTGTTCATATATCGATTCCTATCGGCTCTTCCGTGAATGAGATTGCCAATCTATTGGAAAAAAAGAGGCTGATCAAAAGCGCAACGGTGTTCCGCTATTACGTCAAATTTAAAAATCATGTGGATTTCCAAGCAGGGGAATACAAACTAAATCGTTCCATGTCCGTTGACAATATTATTGCAGTTTTAAAAACGGGAAAGGTAACGAAAAAAGCCGGACTTAAGCTAACGATTCCCGAAGGGACGCAAATAACGCAAATCGCGGCCATCATTGCCGAAAAAACGGGATATAAGAAGGAAGAGGTGCTAAAGCAGTTAAATGACCGTGCTTATATTGAACATTTGATGCAAAAATACCCTACCGTTTTGTCGAAGGATATTTTTAATAAAAACATCCGTTATCCGCTAGAAGGCTATTTGTTTCCTGCTACGTATTCGTTTGATGAAAAAAAGCCCCCTATTTCCGACATTATTGAGGAGATGTTGGGGAAAACAGCAGAGGTGTTAGCGAAATACGAACAGGATATGAAGAAAGCAAATATGTCGCCGCACCAGCTGTTAACCATATCCTCTCTAATTGAGGAGGAAGCAACGGAAAAAGCGGATCGCCAAAAAATTGCGAGCGTGTTTTACAACCGCCTCCGCAAGGGCATGCCATTGCAGACAGACCCTACCGTTTTGTATGCGCTTGGCAAGCATAAAGATCGCGTTTATTATAAAGATTTAGAAGTAAAATCCCCATATAATACGTATATCTACAAAGGCCTCCCGCCTGGGCCNATTGCCAATGCNGGGATGATGTCGATTCAAGCGGCATTGAAACCTGCGAAAACGGACTATTTCTATTTTCTTGCTACACCAGGCGGAGATGTTGTTTTTACCAAAACATTGGAAGAACATAATCGCCAGAAGGAGAAATATATTGGAAAACAATAGAATCGAATGTGAATTGCTGGACGACGGGCGAAAATATTTCGCATTTCGCATGTTTTGTGGTAGTATATATAAAGTTATCAATCGCTATCCTACAATAAGAGTCCTTCAGTGACTCTTATTTTTTCGAGGAGGGGCTCTTTTGATATCGAAAGAAATCGTCCAATATATTAAGCAGTTTATTCCGGAGCGGGATAAGCAAATAAAAGAGATGGAGCGTTACGCGCAAGAATATGATATTCCCATTATGGAAGTGACGGGAATAGAAGTAATGCTGCACATATTGAAAATCGCCCAGCCAAAGCGGATTTTGGAAATCGGCACAGCGATAGGGTATTCGGCGATCCGCATGGCAAAAGCGCTTCCCGCCGCCGAAATTGTTACGATTGAAAGAGA
>JGI1652J44930_10000286_pt1 | contig 20381 bp, 17 predicted proteins | sample NewIslsDNAsample_FD_44930 | JGI IMG/M metagenome (IMG submission 44930)
GCCACTAGCTTACGTGCTCGCCCATGCGGAAGTGGCGGTCGAACCGCAAAACTTCCCGCAGACGCCGGGCATCGTAATCAATGAAATTCTGAAGAAAACCGGCAAAACGATTGATGACATCGACCTGATCGAAATCAATGAAGCCTTTGCGGCTGTGGCTCTTGTAAGCAACCAGATTGCCGGACTCGATCCGGAAAAAGTGAATGTCAATGGGGGAGCGGTTGCCCTCGGGCATCCGATCGGAGCTTCCGGAGCAAGAATCGTTCTGACCCTTTGCTATGAATTGAAGCGCCGCGGCGGAGGAATCGGCATTGCGGCCATTTGCTCGGGAGGCGGCCAGGGTGATGCCATCATGGTCGAAGTGCCAAAAAATTAATTACACAATAAATGGGGGAAAGGAAATGGCAATTCAAAAAGTAATGGTTGTCGGCGCCGGACAAATGGGTTCCGGCATTGCACAAGTTTGCGCTGCAGCAGGATTTGAAGTAAAACTGAACGATATTAAAGAAGAATTTTTCCAAAGAGGTCTTGCGACAATTACGAAAAACTTGTCCCGCGATGTGGAAAAGGGGCGCAAAACAGAGGAAGAGAAAGAAGCGATTTTAAACCGCATCACTAAATCCTTGAGCCTGGAAGATGCCCATGACGTGGATATCGTCATCGAAGCGGCCGTTGAAAATATGGAAGTGAAGCAATCCATTTTTAAACAACTGGATGAAATCGCGCCGGCGCATGCCATTCTCGCAACGAATACGTCTTCCCTTCCGATTACGGAAATTGCCGCTGTGACAAAACGGCCTGAAAAAGTGATCGGCATGCACTTCATGAACCCGGTGCCTGTGATGAAACTCGTGGAAATCATCCGCGGCCTTGCGACGGAAGATGAAGTATATAAAGCGGTTGAACAAATGGCGGTCGATCTTGGCAAAACGCCGGTGGAAGTAAACGACTTCCCTGGATTCGTATCCAACCGTGTCCTTCTTCCGATGATCAACGAAGCGATTTATGCATTGTATGAAGGAGTGGCTTCCAAAGAAGCGATCGACACGGTCATGAAATTGGGCATGAATCATCCGATGGGGCCGCTGCAACTCGCGGATTTCATCGGACTCGATACATGCTTGTACATCATGGAAGTATTGCATGAAGGATTGGGAGATGACAAATATCGTCCGTGTCCACTGCTAAGAAAATATGTGGCGGCCGGATGGCTCGGCAAGAAAACAGGCCGCGGCTTCTACACATATGAAGATTAAGGAGTGGAGCGGATGAACCTGAATTTCACCGAAGAGCAAGTCATGATGCGGGACATGGTGAGGGAATTTGCGCAGAACGAAATTGCGCCTTTNGTTGAAAGAATGGAAGCCGGCGAGTTTCCGAGGCCTATTTTAAACAAAATGGCGGAGCTCGGGCTCATGGGNATTACCGTGCCGGAACAATACGGCGGTTCCGGAATGGATTTCACATCCTACATCATCGCCATCAACGAACTCTCTAAGGTGAGCGCGGTGATCGGCGTCATCCTGTCCGTGCATACTTCCGTCGGCACCAACCCGATTCTATATTTCGGAACGGAAGAACAAAAACGGAAATATGTTCCGAAGCTGGCGAAAGGGGAGTATTTGGGCGCCTTTTGCCTGACGGAACCATCCGCGGGAAGCGACGCGGCTTCCCTGAAATCCAGAGCGGAGAAAAAGGGAGACAAATACATCATCAATGGCTCCAAAATCTTCATCACCAATGGCGGCGAAGCGGACGTTTATATCGTCTTTGCCAAAACGGATCCGGAAAAAGGTTCCCGCGGGGTGACGGCATTCATTGTAGAGAAAGATACGCCGGGCCTCATCATCGGGAAAAATGAAGAAAAAATGGGACTGCACGGCTCAAAAACGGTGGAGCTGAGCTTTGAAAACATGGAAGTGCCGGCGGAAAACCGCCTCGGCGAAGAAGGGGAAGGCTTCAAAATCGCGATGGCCAACCTGGACGTGGGGCGCATCGGCATTGCATCCCAGGCCCTCGGCATTGCGGAGGCGGCTTTGGATGCGGCGGTAAAGTATGCCAATGAGCGCCATCAGTTTGGAAAACCGATCATTGCCAACCAAGGAATCGCCTTCAAGCTGGCGGACATGGCAACGGCGGTGGAAGCGGCAAGGCTGCTTGTGTACCGGGCGGCGGACCTGCGCACAAGGGGGCTTCCTTGCAGCAAGGAAGCGTCGATGGCGAAGCTGTTTGCATCCCAGACGGCAAGGGAAGTGGCCATCGAAGCGGTGCAGGTGTTCGGCGGATACGGCTACACGAAAGATTATCCGGTGGAACGCTACTTCCGCGACGCCAAGATCACGGAAATCTACGAAGGCACAAGCGAAATCCAGCGCATCGTCATCAGCAAACACTTATAAGGGCGCCTGGCGTTCCCGAAGCGCCGGCACCTTTTGAAGCGGCCGGCGCCCGGCGGGACAGCGCCCGATTGAATAAATGAAGGAGGACTTGCAATGAATTTCCAACTATCGGATGAACATCAACAATTGCGGGAAATGGTAAGAGATTTTGCACTGAACGAAGTAGCTCCAACAGCAAAGGAACGCGACGAACAAGCGCGTTTTGACCGGGAGATCTGGGACAAAATGGCGGAACTCGGCCTGACGGGCATTCCATGGCCGGAAGAATACGGAGGAGCAGGATTCGACTACCTGGCATATGTGATTGCGGTGGAAGAATTATCCCGGGTATGCGCATCCACGGGGGTAACCCTTTCCGCGCACACATCCCTCGCAGGCTGGCCTGTATATAAATTCGGTACGGAAGAACAAAAACAAAAATACCTTCGCCCGATGGCGGAAGGAAAGAAAATCGGCGCCTACTGCCTGACTGAACCGGGTTCAGGAAGCGACGCCGGCGGCATGAGAACGACGGCCGTCCTTGACGGGGACGAATATGTCATCAACGGTTCCAAAATCTTCATCACCAACGGCGGCATCGCCGATGTCTACATCGTCTTTGCGTTGACAAATCCGGAAGCAAGAACAAGAGGGGTAAGCGCATTTATCGTCGAACCAAGCTTCCCGGGCTTCCAAGTCGGCAAAAAAGAAGACAAAATGGGAATCCGTTCATCGCCTACAGCGGAAATCATCTTTGACAACTGCCGCGTGCCGAAAGAAAACTTGCTGGGCGAAGAAGGGCAAGGCTTCAAAATCGCCATGCAAACATTGGACGGCGGACGCAACGGAATTGCGGCCCAGGCGGTCGGAATCGCCCAAGGTGCGTTGGATGCAGCGGTAGAATATGCAAAAGAACGCGAGCAATTCGGAAAACCGATCATCGCAAACCAGGGAATCTCTTTCAAACTGGCGGATATGGCTACAGCTGTAGAAGCATCCAGACTACTTACTTATCAGGCAGCTTGGCTTGAATCCAATGGCTTGCCATACGGAAAAGCAAGCGCAATGGCAAAACTGATGGCGGGAGATACAGCGATGAAAGTGACAACAGAAGCTGTGCAGGTCTTTGGCGGATACGGCTACACGAAAGAGTATCCGGTGGAACGCTTCATGCGCGACGCAAAAATCACGCAAATCTATGAAGGAACGCAAGAGATCCAAAGACTTGTAATCTCTCGCATGTTGGCAAAATAACCTATGGGCGACAAGAAGAAAATTGTCGTACAAACGTCCGTCAAAGATGAGAGCCTGATTGAATTAAGGCGCCAGCAAATCATCGAAGCGGGCGTCAAGCTGTTCAAAGAAAAAGGCTTTCATCGGGCGACGACGAGAGAAATTGCCAAAGCTGCTGGATTCAGTATCGGAACATTATACGAATACATCCGCACCAAGGAAGACGTGCTCTATCTGGTATGTGACCACATTTACAACAAAGTGACCGAATGTTTATCGGAGATTTCCACGAAAAAAGGGACCATCGAAGAATTGGAAAAGGCCATCCGGCAATATTTCCTTTTGATCGACCGCATGGTGGACGAATTCACCGTCATGTACCAGGAAACGAAGTCCTTGCCGAAGCAGGCGATGCAATACGTATTATCCAAAGAGCTGGAGATGGTTTCCCTGTTCGAAAAAATCCTCCACAACTGCGTGAAGTCCGGGGAAATCAGTCTGACGGACCGGGAAATCTACCTGGCCGCGAACCATCTCGTTGTCCAGGGCCAAAGCTGGGCATTCCGGAAATGGGCATTCCACAAGAAATATACCATCGAAGACTTTATTGAAACGCAAATAAAATTATTTTTCTCAGGGATTCTTCATTTTCAGGAAAAATAAAATTGGACACCGCTCGCTGCAAACGGCCTCTCCGTTTGCAAAGCGGTGTTTTATCACCTGCATTCATTCAAAGGGGAAAATGGGAGTTTCTTAGACGGCTGTGTTCCATTTGCACATAGAAAGATAGATTTTTGCGAGATTTTCAGAAAAAATTTTGTAAGAGTTTTCATAGTTTTCGTCCATGTTTCATAGATAAATAGAGCGGGTAAAAATTTTTTTGATAAAGTTTTAAGATTTTTCAAAAAATTGGGCGAGCGAATCAAATTGCTGACCGCAAGAGAAACTTTCCGGATCCAACCGGTTACAGGATTTCGGGAATTTCCATACGCTAATACGAAAATTTCTATCCGTTTTTCAAAATTTGGCTTTGGGGGATTATGTTCACATTTCAACGAAAGGGGTTTGACATATGGTTCAAGTTCGAACAGAGGCAAATCAATCGGCAGCAGAAATGAAACGATCGGATACAGAAGTATATCGTCCGAAAAACCATGTCCGTTTCGTGACGGCATCCAGCCTTTTCGACGGCCACGACGTATCGGTGAACATCATCCGCAGACTTCTTCAGGCAAGCGGCGCGGAGGTCATTCACCTCGGGCACAACCGCTCCGTGGAAGAAGTGGTGAATGCGGCGATTCAGGAAGATGTGCAAGCGGTCGCTGTGTCCTCCTACCAGGGCGGACATATGGAATATTTCAAGTACATGTATGATTTGCTGAAAGAAAAAGGGGCGCCCCACATCAAAATCTACGGGGGCGGAGGCGGCGTGATCCTGCCGCGGGAAATCAAGGAGCTTCACGACTACGGCATCGCCGGCATTTTCTCGCCGGAAGACGGCATGCGCCTGGGCCTTCAGGGCATGATCAACGTCAAACTCAAAGGGGCGGACTTCTCCACATTAAGAGGAAACTACCTGGAGCTCTTTGAAAAATTGTCGCCGGAACGGCCGGAAATCTTGGCGAATCTGATCACAGCCGCGGAAATCGGCGGCGACCCTGAAATCGACGAAATGCTGAAACGCGCGCGCCAAAGTTCGAAAGGCACGCCGGTTGTCGGCATCACAGGCACGGGGGGAGCCGGAAAATCTTCCTTGACGGATGAACTTGTCCGCAGATTCTTGCGGGAATTCCCGGACAAACGGATTGCCATCATTTCCGTCGACCCGACGAAGCAAAAAACGGGAGGGGCATTGCTTGGCGACCGCATCCGCATGAATGCCATTTTCGACAAGCGGGTGTACATGCGAAGCCTGGCGACGCGCGGTTCCCGTTCGGAGCTTTCCGCGGCGATCGGCGACATCCTCGATGTGGTGAAAGCGGCCGGATTCGACCTGATCTTCGTGGAAACGAGCGGCATCGGCCAAGGGGATGCGGAAATCACAAAATACACGGATCTTTCCATGTACGTGATGACGAGCGAGTTCGGAGCGCCGACGCAGCTGGAAAAAATCGATATGATCGATTTCGCGGACTTGATCGCCATCAACAAATTCGAGCGCAAAGGATCCGAAGACGCCCTTCGCCAGGTGCAGAAGCAATATCAGCGCTCCCACGGATTATGGGACAAAAAATTGGATGACATGCCGGTTTACGGCACAATCGCCAGCCAATTCAACGACAAAGGAACAAACGCCTTGTTTGCGGCCCTTGTCAAGAAAATCAACGAAAAATTCGGCTACAATTGGAAAACATCCTATGAAATCGTGTCCAAAACGGAGAAGCAGGATGTCATCATTCCGAATGACCGCCGGTTCTATCTGAGGGAAATCGTGGAAACGGTGCGCAATTACCATAAAAAAGCCGAACAGCAATCGGAACTTGCGACAAGGCTCTACCAAATCGAAGGCACCATCAAAGAGCTGAAAGCGAAGAATCCGGATGAAGCCCTCATCAAATCCCTTGAAACGTTGGCGGAAGGCATCAAAAATGAATTGACGCCTGAGTCCAAACGGATTTTGGAAAACTGGGAGAAATTGAAGGAGGCCTACTCCAAAGATGAAATGGTGACAAAGGTGCGCGACAAAGAAATCCGCACATTGCTCTCGACGACTTCTCTATCCGGAACGAAAATTCCGAAAGTGGCCTTGCCGAAGTTCAAAGACTACGGCGAAATTTTGCGCTGGGTTTACAAAGAAAATGTGCCGGGTTCCTTCCCGTACACGGCGGGCGTGTTCCCGTTCAAACGCCAGGGAGAAGATCCGAAACGCCAATTCGCGGGAGAAGGGACGCCGGAACGCACAAACAAACGGTTCCATTATCTATGCAAAGACGATCCGGCAAAACGTTTATCCACGGCATTCGATTCCGTGACATTGTACGGGGAAGATCCGGATGAGCGTCCGGACATTTTCGGAAAAATCGGCGAATCCGGCGTGAGCGTCTGCACGCTGGACGATATGAAAAAGCTGTTTGACGGCTTCGATTTATGCGATCCATCCACTTCCGTATCCATGACGATCAACGGTCCGGCTCCGATCATCCTGGCGATGTTTTTGAATACGGCCATCGACCAGCAAGTGAAGAAGAAAGAGAAAGAATTGGGACGCATCTTGACGGTGGATGAGTTCACGGAAGTGAAAGAAAAAACATTGCAGGTGGTGCGCGGAACGGTACAGGCGGATATCCTGAAAGAAGACCAGGGCCAAAACACGTGCATCTTCTCGACGGAATTTGCGCTGCGCATGATGGGGGATATCCAGGAATACTTCATCAAACATAAAATGCGCAACTACTATTCCGTATCCATCTCCGGCTACCATATCGCGGAAGCGGGAGCGAACCCGATCACCCAATTGGCGTTCACGCTGGCGAACGGCTTCACATATGTGGAATACTATTTGAGCCGGGGCATGCACATCGACGATTTCGCTCCTAACTTATCGTTCTTCTTCTCCAACGGCCTCGATCCGGAATATACGGTGATCGGCCGGGTGGCGCGCCGCATCTGGGCGATTGTGATGCGCGACAAGTACGGCGCGAACGAACGCAGCCAAAAGCTCAAATACCACGTCCAAACATCCGGACGCAGCCTGCACGCGCAGGAAATCGATTTCAACGACATCCGCACAACGCTGCAAGCATTGATGGCGCTGCAGGACAACTGCAACTCATTGCACACGAACGCCTACGATGAAGCCATCACGACGCCGACGGAGGAATCGGTGAGAAGGGCGATGGCCATCCAGCTGATCATAACGAAAGAACATGGCTTATCCAAAAACGAAAACCCGTTGCAGGGTTCCTTCATCATTGAAGAATTGACGGATCTTGTGGAACAAAAAGTGCTGGAGGAATTTGAGCGAATCAATGACCGGGGCGGCGTGCTCGGCGCGATGGAAACGCAGTATCAGCGCGGCAAAATCCAGGAAGAGTCCATGTACTATGAACAATTGAAACATTCCGGCGAACTGCCGATCATCGGCGTCAATACGTATCTCAACCCGAACGCGTCCATCGAAGAGATCGACAAGCTGCCGGTTGCCCGCGCATCCAGGGAGGAGAAAGAACAGCAAATCCGCAATTTGCGAGCATTCCAGGAACGCCATAAAGACAAATCCCAGCAGGCGCTCAAACGGCTCCAGGAAGTGGCCCTGTCCGGCGGCAACATCTTTGAAGAATTGATGGAGACGGTCAAAGTGGCAAGCCTTGGCCAAATCACGAAAGCGTTGTACGAAGTGGGCGGCCAATACCGCAGAAATATGTAATCGAAGTGGGATTTTTTGCAAAACCGAAAAAAATCGGTACAATATTTAATATACATCCCGTAATATATTCCTTTTTCTTGGCCGATGAAGGGAGAGGGGAATGCCCGGAGTTCTTGGGCTCCGGACGTTGCCTCTCCTTCATGCTTATACATACATTGAGGAATTATAGAAATTTTTTTCTTTTTTATAAAAAAGTGCTTCATTTTTTATCAATTTTGGAGGAAAATTGGCTATAATGTTTTTTGCGAGAAGTGGAGGGTTGCAATTGAAACGGTACGCAGATTATGCAGTGATTGGATCGTGTCTCATTGCAACCTTCTTTCTATATAACAAACAAATGGGGGCAGTCCCGCTTCTCTTATTGTCAGGATATTTATTTTTCATGGCAATCAGAGAATTTTACAAGATAAAAAACAACAAATGAATCTAGCATAGTATACAATGATTTGTATATAATGGATAACATGTTCAATGTATGTAAAGAAAGGGCGTGCACGAGTTGGAGATTCGTGAAATGACACAAGAGCAAATTGCGGAAGAATCAATGGTGGATCTTGCATATGCAATTTTGAATGAAAAGAAAACTGCCATTCCATTCCTTGAATTATTGGAAGAAATCCGGAAATTGAAAGGACTTTCCGAAGAAGAAGTAAAAAATATTCTGGTCCAGTTCTTTACGGATTTAAACGTAGACGGCCGCTTCTTGTTGAACCACGACAATATGTGGGGGCTTCGCGAATGGTATAAAATCGAAACGGTTGAAGAGGAAACGGCGCCTACCATCAAAACCCGCAGACGCAGAGCGAGACTTGCCTACTTTGATGATGAAGAGGAAATCATCGATGAAGAAGATCTTGTATTTGAGGAAGAGCTTGAAGAGTTCCTTGACGAAGAGGATGAAGAGCTCGACTACGATGAAGATATTGTCGATGAATTTGAAGAGGATTTGGGCNCTTTGGACGAGGAGCTTCCGGATATTCCGGGAGTGGACGATGATATCCTGGAAGAGGATGAAGAATTCCTCATGGATGAAGACGAGATCGATGTAGAAGCGGATGAAGAGGAAGAGCAATAATCTTCTGTGAATGTGTAAATTTTTTATCTAATGATATAAATCCCTTGACTTCTCGACCCGTTCCGTTTAATCTTTTATTTGGGCTCCTTCAGAAGGAGAAATGAACGTGAGTCAATCACGCTCCCCCTGCGAAATTGCAGGAGGAGCGTTTTTTTATTTTTTAAACCCTGAGGAAGCTTAAGTTCATTGCGCAATGTTTCAGCCGAGAAGCGTAATGCGAGCCGAGACATTCTTAAAAATCGGGTTTATCCTTTTTCCGGATGGGAATGTTGCATAGAGGCCTGGAAATAATGAAAAGGGAACAGTGGAAGGACAAGATTGGAAGAGAAAAACATGCGGCAATGAATCAAAGAAGCTTCTTGATTCGATAAAAGTGCAAATTTTTTGAGGAGGAATTTTACAAATGACAAAGTACATTTTTGTTACCGGTGGAGTAGTGTCGTCCTTGGGAAAAGGGATCGTTGCTGCATCGCTGGGCCGGTTGTTGAAAAATCGCGGATTGCAAGTGACGATTCAAAAATTTGATCCATATTTGAACATAGATCCCGGTACGATGAGCCCTTATCAGCACGGGGAAGTATTCGTGACGGATGACGGCGCGGAAGCGGATTTGGACTTGGGCCACTATGAACGTTTCATCGATATCAACCTTGGCAAACATTCGACAGTGACTTCCGGAAAAATTTATCAAACAGTGCTTGCGAAAGAGCGCCGTGGCGACTATCAGGGAAAAACGGTGCAAGTCATTCCGCACGTGACAAATGAAATCAAGGAACGCATCCAACGGGCCGGCAAAGAAACGAATGCGGACATCGTCATTACGGAAGTAGGCGGAACGGTAGGGGATATCGAAGGCCTTCCGTTCCTGGAAGCCATCCGCCAAATGAAATCCGATTTGGGCGCGGAAAATGTCATGTATATCCATTGTACGTTGATCCCTTATATCCGCGCGGCCGGTGAATTGAAAACAAAACCGACGCAGCACTCCGTAAAGGAATTGCGCTCATTGGGGATTCAGCCGAACATCATCGTGGTGCGCACGGAGCTTCCGGTTTCCGATGAAATGAAAGAAAAATTGGCGCTGTTCTGCGATGTCGCAAAACGCAACATCATCGAGTCCCGCGATGTGGAGCATTTATATGAAGTGCCGTTGAATTTGCATGCGCAGGATTTGGACGATATCGTGCTCGAGTACTTCGGCATCGAAGCGCCGGAAGCGGACATGTCCGACTGGAAAGAACTTGTGCATAAAGTGAAAAACTTGAAATATAAAACGCGCATCGCCCTTGTCGGCAAATATGTGGAATTGCAGGATGCCTACATTTCCGTGGTGGAAGCGCTGAAACACGCGGGATACGTGTACGATTCGGATATTTGCATCGACTGGGTGAACGCGGAAGAGATTACGGAAGAAAATGTGCATGAAATCTTGAAGGACGCGGACGGAATCCTTGTGCCGGGCGGATTCGGAAACCGCGGCACGGAAGGGAAAATTACGGCCATCAAATATGCCCGCGAGAACGACATCCCGTTCCTCGGCATCTGCCTGGGCATGCAGCTGATGGCGATCGAGTATGCCCGCAACGTGCTCGGATTAAAAGGGGCGCATACAACGGAAATCGACAAAGACACGTCATATCCAATCATCGATTTGCTGCCGGACCAAAAAGAAGATATGGATTTGGGCGGCACATTGCGCTTAGGTCTATATCCATGCAAATTGCTGAAAGGATCCCGCGCCCAACAGGCTTATCAGAGCGAGCTGATCTATGAACGCCATCGCCACCGCTATGAATTCAACAACGAATTCCGCGAAGCGATGGAAGCGGAAGGGCTCGTCTTCTCCGGTACAAGCCCCGACAACCGCCTGGTGGAAATCATCGAATTGCCGGAGAAAAAATTCTTCTTGGGATGCCAGTTCCATCCTGAGTTCGTATCGCGCCCTCAGCGTCCGCAACCGCTTTTCCGCGAGTTTGTCGGAGCGGCGTTCAAAAACCGCAAACATCAATAACGGAATTTTGCGGAAATCCTTCAATCAAGGAAATCGGAATTTGCCTGGAAGAAAAGAAAAAGCGGCACAGCCAAAAGGCGTCTGTGCCGCTTTTTTATTTTGAAAAAAGAAAGCGTTCGATCGGCCATTTTGCCGCAAAAAAGATAAAGAGCGAATGGGGAGGGTTCTCCCNATTCGCTCTTATGGTNATGATGGAGGATGGGCAAAAAGATAAAAGCGGATGTCTAACGCTTTCGATATTATTTTAATATACTATTGCCCGGATATAAAATAATATACTCGAAGAATAAAGGTTAAATTTCATCTTCCATGATTTCATCGTAGACAAGCTTGATGGCTTCATATATAAAAAGCCCGGCGTGCAGATGTGGGACAACCGCCCGTTCGCCCAATTTCACCGGATGGGGGATCAATCCGCCGCGTACATGCATGGAGACATACGTATACGCAAGATCGCTCAATTCATTTTCATCGCCCGGCGCTTCAGCGGCAACTGCCGCAAAAGGAATGAACCGCCCGTATAAGGTTTTGGCCAGCCGCAGGGCTTCCGGATGATGGCAGCTCTTTGCGAAAATCAGCACCCGGTCCGTTTCATGGATTTCCACATCCGGCGTCCATTCGGCGAGCTTCCTGAACGGTTCCTGGCCCGTCAATGCGTAGAATTCGATTGCCTGCAGTTCATCAAAGCACGCAAAATACACTTTTCCTTCCCCGATGCCGGCCTGGGCAAGAAGCCGTGCCGTTTCTTCGATGGAATCTTCTTCGATTTGCGCAATTTTTTGGAATAATCCGGTTAATTGAGTAGCAAGTATTTTTGACATATTTCCACCTCATCCCAATTATAATGGCCGGTTTGCTGAAATGCAAAAGGGACCGTCAGGAGGAAAAAATGCCCATTTTTTTGGCGCGAACCAAAAATGAGGTTTATGATGAGGGAGATGGGGGAAATAGTAACCAAGCAAGGGAAATTGTAGTTATTTGAGGGGAAAAGATTGTGAAAAAAATACTAATCGTCGATGATCAAAGAGGAATTCGTTTGTTGCTCGATGAAATTTTTAAAAAGGAGGGAGTAAAGACATACCTGGCATCGAACGGACAGGAAGCGCTGCAATTGCTGGAGAAGGCAAAGATGGACTGCGTGCTTTTGGACATGAAGCTGCCGGGGATGGATGGCCGGGAATTGCTGAAGCGGATGAAAACGCTTTATCCGGACATGCCGGTGTTTATGATGACCGCATATGAAGAGATCGGACAGGAGAATGGTTTCGGTGCGGATCATTATTTTACAAAACCTTTCAATGTGTTGGAGTTGAAAAACACCGTTTTAGAATGGTTGAACCGAAACAATGTTTTATCCGACTAGGGCCGTTCCAACATGTTGGGGCGGCATTTTCTTTGGAGCGGCCCGTTTATTCCGGGATGCATAGCCTATTGAAGTTCGATTTTCAGGGCTATTCAAGATGAATTTTGACTTCATCTTCGCTCCAGAATTCAGGATTGTAAATCAATGTCAGTTCACCATCCCCGGCAGGCTGTTCAAAGGCGACCGTTCCCGCCCTTTTTTCGCCCGGACCCAGCTCGCCGCTTTCCAAGGCCGTATCCGGGTCAATGGACGCAGAGGTTGTCTCAATCTCCTGTCCTTGGCTGTCCTGTATGGAAAAGTCGGAAGGGTTGTAGGAAATCTTTTCGCTTCCGACATTTTCGATTTCCACATGCACGATGATATATTCTTTGCCGGAAGCGGACTGGTCGGCTGCGTTCCCGGAAGTTTTATCCACCTTGGTTACGGTCAAAGCGGCTTCACCGATCTGAACTTTTTCGCCGACTTTGAAATTCGTTTTTGTTTCTTCCTGTTGCCCTTGTTTTTCACCCGTTTCCTGGGCTTCATCATCTTTGGAAACGGATTTCGGCGTATCGTCAGCTACGCAGGCGGCCAGCATGGCGCCGCTGAACAATAAAGAGGCAAAGAGCAGGCTTGGCTTGTTGAATTTCATGGAACATCTCCCTTTCTATCATTTGAATGCCGGGCAGGACCGCGTCCGGTTCAATCATTTATTTTCTTTAAAAGTATCCTTCTTTCCGTCAAAGATTATTCTTGCTGAGGAGAGCATAATTTGGGAAAAGGAAGAAATAATTGGATCGGAAGGCAAGGACGGTTCCCGATCCTCCGTCATCGCCCGTCCGCTGCCTACTTGTGGGTAATAGTTGAATTTGGTACTATTATTACGGAAAAAGTTAATTAACCATCCTGAGGAGGATTTGAATAATGCCACTAGTATCAATGAAGGAAATGCTGATTAAAGCCAAAGAAGGAAAGTATGCGGTTGGTCAATTCAATATCAACAACCTTGAGTTTACACAGGCGATTTTGCAAGCGGCCGAAGAAGAAAAATCTCCGGTGATTCTCGGAGTTTCTGAAGGCGCAGGAAAATATATGGGTGGATTTGTTGCGGTAGTTCATATGGTAAAAGGTTTAATGGAAAGCTACAACATCACCGTTCCTGTCGCAATCCACCTGGACCACGGTTCCAGCTTCGAAAAATGCAAAGAAGCCGTTGACGCAGGTTTCACTTCCGTAATGATCGACGCATCCCACAAACCATTCGAAGAAAACGTTGAAATCACGAAAAAAGTAGTGGAATATGCCCATTCAAAAGGCGTTTCCGTGGAAGCTGAACTCGGCATCGTGGGCGGACAAGAAGACGATGTCGTAGGACAAGGCATCATTTACGCCGACCCTCAAGAATGCAAACAATTGGCCGAACTCACTGGCATCGACTGCCTGGCGCCTGCATTAGGTTCCGTACACGGTCCTTACAAAGGCGAACCAAAACTTGGTTTCAAAGAGATGGAGGAAATCTCCAACTTGACAGGGCTTCCACTTGTTCTTCACGGCGGAACAGGCATCCCGACAAAAGACATCCAACGCGCGATTTCTTTAGGTACGGCAAAAATCAATGTAAACACTGAAAACCAAATCGCCATGACAAAAGTGGTCCGTGAAATCCTTGAAAACGATCCGAAATTGTATGACCCACGCAAATACTTGGGTCCTGGCCGCGAAGCCATCAAACAAACAGTGATCGGAAAAATCCGCGAATTCGGAAGCTCCAATAAAGCGTTCGAATAATCGGCGCATCCGGAACCGGAGCGGGCGGATTCGCCGGCTTGCACGGAAACGGTGTTGATCCATCCGGCCGGCGGATCCCGCAGTTCTGTTAATGAAGGGAATCCACTTTTCCGTTCCGGCTGAAGGCGAAAAAAGTAAAAAGCGTTCGAGATTTAGCAAAAAAATAGTCCGAATTCATTGTTTATTTTCCTCAAATAAATGTCTAGTATAGACTGTAATGACAGAAAACTTCACTTCGAAATGGGCAAAAGAGAAGTGTCGATATGGAACGACCTTCTCTTCATTTTTAATGCAATAAAGGGGAGGGCATTTAATGAAACTGTTTATCGATACGGCGAATTTCGAGGAAATTAAAGAGGCGCACTCTTGGGGAATCCTGTCGGGAGTAACGACCAACCCTTCGTTGGTGGCAAAGGAAGAAGGCATTTCCTTCCATGACCGGCTCCGTGAAATCGCGGAACTCGTGGACGGATCTGTCAGCGGGGAAGTCATTTCCCTCGATGCGGAAGGCATGATCCGGGAAGGGCTGGAACTTTCGCAAATTGCGCCGAACATTACGGTGAAACTTCCGATGACGCCGGAAGGATTGAAAGCATGCAAATTTTTGTCCGAAAAGGGCATCAAAACGAATGTCACATTGGTTTTCAGCGCCAACCAGGCCCTTTTGGCAGCCCGCGCAGGCGCGACGTACGTTTCTCCCTTCGTTGGCCGTTTAGATGATATCGGTCAAAACGGCGTCGAACTCATTTCGCAAATCGCGCAAATCTTTGATATCCACCAGATCGAAACGGAAATCATCGCAGCATCCATTCGCCATCCGCAGCACGTGGTAGACGTCGCTTTGGCCGGAGCCGATATTGCCACAGTTCCATTTAAAGTATTGAAGCAAATGTTCAACCATCCATTGACGGACAAAGGCATCCAGCAGTTTTTGGCCGATTGGGAAAAACGCCAAAATAAATAATTAAGAAAATTGGCAAGACCTTGTTTAGTTTCCTTGGNGGACAGAAAAAACTAAAGATAAGACAAAATGCTATCAATTTTTGAAGGACCGAAATAAACTATTGTTAATGAATGTTTTTTCAGATGCGTATTTAAGTGGAAAACAGACAATAATAAAGGAAACTTTCCAATTACGAGGGAGAACGCGTATGGATGTTTATAAAATTATTGGCGGAAATCGATTAAAAGGAACAGTCAAAATCAGCGGAGCGAAAAATAGCGCTGTAGCATTAATTCCCGCTTCCATTCTGGCCAATTCGCCGGTGACCATCGGCGGGATTCCCGAAATCTCCGATGCTTTTACGTTAAAAGCCCTGCTGGAGGAAATAGGCGGGGAAGTGGTTTTCGAAAATGGACAAATGACGATTGATCCGAGAAATATGATGCCGATTCCGTTGCCAAACGGGAATGTGAAAAAACTTCGTGCCTCCTATTACCTCATGGGTGCCATGCTGGGGCGGTTCAAGAAAGCGGTCATCGGATTGCCGGGAGGATGCTTTTTGGGTCCCCGGCCAATTGACCAGCATATCAAAGGGTTTGAAGCGCTGGGAGCGACAGTGACCAATGAACACGGCGCTATTTACTTGAGAGCGGAAGAATTGAGAGGAGCGAAAATCTACCTGGATGTCGCCAGCGTCGGGGCGACGATCAACATCATGCTTGCCGCCGTGCGGGCAAAAGGGAGAACGATTATCGAAAATGCCGCAAAAGAACCGGAAATCATCGACGTGGCAACGCTGCTCACAAACATGGGGGCGAACATTAAAGGGGCCGGAACAAGTGTCATCCGGATCGAAGGTGTCGATGAACTTCATGGCACCAATCATGTCATCATCCCGGACCGGATCGAAGCAGCGACATTCATGATCATGGCAGCAGCATTGGGAGATGGCGTCACAATCGACAACATCATTCCTCTCCATTTGGAAGCGGTCACGGCAAAATTGCGCGAAATGGGCGTGAAAGTCGAAGAAGGAGAAGAGAGCATCTTCATTCCGAAAACGGATATTTTGCAGGCGGTCGATGTCAAAACGCTTGTTTATCCAGGGTTCCCCACAGATGTTCAACAACCCCTCTCCGTATTGATGACGCAAGCAATCGGTGCTTCGAAAATTACGGAAACGATCTACACATCCCGGTTCAAGCATATTGATGAGTTAAGACGCATGAACGCCAATGCGCGGGTGGAAGGCAATACGGCCATCATCCTGGGACCAACCAAATTGCACGGCTCAAAGGTACGCGCGACCGATCTCCGGGCTGGCGCCGCTTTGGTGCTTGCAGGACTCCTTGCCGAAGGGGAAACGGAAATCCATGATATCTACCATATCGAAAGAGGCTACAGCCACTTTGTCGAAAAACTGCGGAGCCTCGGGGCGGATATTTGGAAAGAATCGATAACGGCCAGCGCCTTGGAAAGGGCTGAGTAAAATTCGAATCTATGGTAAAATAGTTTAGTAATCGGAAGTATCGGTATTTGTAATGGTAGGAGGAACATAATAGAATGGAACGTAGTCTGACTTTAGAATTAGTTCGTGTTACTGAAGCGGCAGCAATTGAATCCGCAAAATGGATGGGGCTCGGCTTGAAATACGAGGCGGATGATGCGGCAACGAAAGCGATGCGCGCATTGTTTGATACAATCCCTATGCACGGCCGGGTAGTCATCGGCGAAGGGGAAATGGACGAAGCCCCAATGCTCTACATTGGAGAAGAGCTCGGCCTTCGCAACGGCGGTCCGGAAGTGGACATCGCCGTGGACCCTTTGGAAGGAACGAACATCGTGGCAAAGGGAGGCCATGGCGCGTTGACGGTCGTGGCCATCGCGGACCGGGGGAATTTATTGCATGCGCCGGATATGTATATGGAAAAAATCGCGGTGGGTCCTGAAAGCAAAGGAAAAATCGACATCAACAAATCGGTGACGGAAAACCTGAAAGCCGTCGCGGAAGCAAAAAATAAAGCTGTTTCGGACGTGGTAGCCATCATCCTAGACAGACCCCGCCACCAAAAAATCGTGGATGAAATCCGCGCTGCCGGTGCCCGCATCAAATTCATCCAGGACGGAGACGTAAGTGCTGCCATCAGCACCGCTTTTGACGAAACGGGCATCGACATTATGTTCGGAATCGGAGGAGCTCCGGAAGGCGTTCTTGCCGCTGTCGCATTGAAATGCCTCGGAGGAGATTTCCAAGGCAGACTGGTGCCATACAACGACGAAGAGATCAAACGCTGCGAAGAAATGGGCATCGACCTTTCCAAAGTCTTATACTTGGACGATCTCGTAAAAGGGGACGATGCCATCTTTGCCGCGACAGCCGTAACGGACAGCGAATTGATGAAAGGCGTTCAATTCAAAGGCGATTACTGCTTGACCAATTCCGTGGTGATGCGCGCAAAAACAGGTACAGTCCGCTTCATCGAAGGCCGCCACAACATGCTCAAAAAACCAAGATATCTGAAATAATCCAATCTTCACAATTTGAGATGTCCGGTCATATATCTTAAAATATATATCGGGCATCTCCCACCCTTCCAAAATTCTCACCGTTTTCATTTTCCAAAACCCTGACAAAACAGAAGTTCATCCTGATATAAAAATTTTATAAAGACTGGAGTAATGCTATGACGCTAACGATTGCTCAATTGGAAAACATGACATTGAAGGAATTATATAGTCTTGCAAGGGAATATAAGATTTCCTATTATAGCAAACTGACGAAAAAAGAATTGATCTTTGCCATCTTAAAATCCCGATCGGAACAGGAAGGCTACTTCTTCATGGAAGGGATCCTGGAAATCGTCAACTCGGAAGGATTCGGATTCCTCCGGCCAATCAACTATTCCCCTTCCAAAGAAGACATCTATATCTCTGCTTCCCAAATTCGCCGATTTGACCTTAGAAACGGCGACAAAGTTTCCGGTAAAGTCCGCCCGCCTAAAGAGAACGAACGTTATTACGGACTGCTCCAAGTTGACGCGGTCAACGGAGAAGACCCGGAAGTTGCAAAAGAACGCGTTCACTTCCCAGCATTGACTCCACTCTATCCAAACCGGCAAATCAAGCTCGAAACAACACCCGATAAGTTATCAACAAGAGTCATCGATTTGATTGCGCCTATCGGTTTTGGCCAACGGGGGTTAATTGTGGCGCCGCCAAAAGCGGGGAAAACGACGCTGTTGAAGGAAATTGCCAACGCCATTACGACGAACTATCCGCAGGCGGAACTGATTGTGCTGTTGATCGATGAACGTCCGGAAGAAGTGACGGATATCGAGCGTTCCGTCAAAGCGGATGTGGTGAGTTCGACCTTCGACGAATTGCCGGAAAACCACGTGAAAGTGGCGGAATTGGTATTGGAACGTGCCCGCCGCCTCGTTGAACATAAGCGGGATGTCATTATTTTGATGGATTCCATCACGCGGCTTGCCCGCGCCTATAACCTGGTCATTCCGCCAAGCGGAAGAACATTGTCCGGCGGTATCGACCCGGCGGCTTTCCACCGGCCAAAACGTTTTTTCGGCTCCGCCCGCAATATTGAGGAAGGCGGCAGCTTGACGATTTTGGCAACGGCCCTGATCGACACGGGTTCCCGCATGGACGATGTGATTTATGAGGAATTCAAAGGGACAGGAAATATGGAGTTGCATTTGGACCGGAATCTTGCGGAACGCCGGATTTTCCCTGCATTGGATATCCGCCGGTCCGGAACGCGCAAAGAAGAATTGTTGATTCCGCCGGAGCAGCTGGACAAACTTTGGGCAATCCGGAAAACTTTCACCGACGCCCCGGACTTTACGGAACGTTTCTTGAAAAAACTGGCCTCCACAGAGTCCAACGAAGAATTTTTTGAATTGCTGAACGAAGAAATGAAAAAGGCGACCAAAGGAAAAGGATTGCTGTAATTTGCGGGCAATCCGTGACGGGCTTTCAATAGATTCATAGATTGGACAGACATCGAAGAACAGCTCCGAACTTCAGCTCAGCGGACTTTCAAAATAGATTGGCCAGTTGTGCATGGTTTGGCGCGCAGCAACCGTTTTCATTGATTGTCAATGCAAAATCCTTTATAGGATTGCTTGAAACTTCAGCAAGAGTATGTTATGATATCCGAGTATGTTACGTGTGCATATGTAACTGGCGTATTCGGGTTATGTAAGGCACAGTACGAGATTAAAAATTAACTCTGTTCCAGAATAATGGTTCAGGGCAGGAGGTAAACGAATATGAAACAAGGAATTCATCCAGAATACCATATCGCAACAGTTACTTGCTCATGTGGCAACACTTTCCAAGTAGGTTCAGTGAAAAAAGACATTCGCGTTGAGGTTTGCAACGAATGCCATCCATTCTACACTGGACGTCAAAAATTCGCGGCTGCAGCCGGCCGTGTGGATCGTTTCAACAAAAAATACGGTCTCAAATAAGAACAGTAAAAATGCCTGCCATGATTGTTGGCAGGCATTTTTTTGAGTAGAATTTTCCTTTTGATGTTAACGGGGCAAAAATCCTTTTGAGCAAAATCTCATTTTTCATTATAAAAAAGGGCAAAAAGAGGGAGAACGATGGCGCAATTATTTTTCAAATATGGGGCAATGAACAGCGGAAAATCCTTTGAAATTCTGAAAGTTGCACATAATTATGAAGAGCAGAATAAACCGGTGCTGATGTTTACTTCTGCCATCGACGACCGGGATGAAGTCGGCTATATTTCAAGCCGCATCGGCATGCGCCGGAAAGCGATTCCCGTTTATGACGACACGGATATGTTTGAAGTGGTGAAAAGTTATCCGGAAAGATTGTTTTGCGTGCTCGTGGATGAAGTCCAATTTTTGAAGAAGCACCATGTCCTGCAATTGACGAGAATCGTGGACGAGCTGGACATTCCGGTGATGGGCTTCGGGCTCAAGAACGACTTCCGCAATGAACTGTTCGAAGGCAGTAAATACATGCTCCTTTATGCGGATAAAATCGAGGAAATGAAAACGATTTGCTGGTTCTGCCATAAAAAGGCGACGATGAACCTGAGGATTGATGAAAACGGCAAACCGGTTTACACCGGAGATCAGATTCAAATTGGAGGAAACGATACATACTACCCGGTATGCCGGAAATGCCATGCCAATCCGCCGTTGTAAAGGGGATTGCGCGGGGAAATTTTTGTGTGCGGGGCTGAGTGCGCAAG
>JGI1652J44930_10000287_pt1 | contig 20361 bp, 24 predicted proteins | sample NewIslsDNAsample_FD_44930 | JGI IMG/M metagenome (IMG submission 44930)
ATATTTTGTGTACCGACTACAGCCGGAATTTCCAATGTACGGGCCATAATGGCAGAATGGGATGTACGGCCGCCAATATCTGTTACAAAACCTTTTACAAATTGGCGATTTAATTGAGCGGTATCAGATGGAGTTAAGTCATTGGCAATAATAATGACTTCTTCCGCTATCGTACTAGGATTAGGAATTTGCACCTTTAATAAATGTGCCATTACCCGTTTTGTAACGTCTTTTATATCTGCCGCCCGTTCTTTCATATAATCATTTTCCATTTGTTCAAAAATCATAATGAACATATCTGCTGTTTCTCGAAGTGCATGTTCGGCATTCACTTTATCATTCGAAATTTTTTCTTCAATCGGATTTAATAGTTCCGGGTCACTTAAAACTAATAAATGCGCATCAAAAATAGCTGCTTTATCAGCACCTAAATGTTCCAAAGTATATTCTCGAATGGATTGAAGATCTTTTTTTGACTGATCAATTGCTTGGCGAAACCTATCGATTTCAGCTTGAACATCTCCAACAGATGTTTTTTCATATGTAAGATCCGGTTCTACCAATTTATAAGCTTTTGCAATTGCAATCCCCTGGGATGCAGCAATTCCTCTAACCATTGAAGACATTATTCAGTCAATCCTTCTTTTTTCATTAATTCTTCTAATCCATTTAATGCTGCTTCTTCGTCATTACCTTCAGCAATAATAGTTACTTCTGCATTTTTTCCAACACCTAAAGACATAACACCCATAATGGATTTTAAGTTAACTTTTTTTCCATTGTATTCTAATTGGATTTCAGACTCATATTTCCCTGCTTGTTGAACTAATAAAGTAGCTGGGCGAGCATGAATTCCCGTATCTGCAACAATTTTAAATTTTTTCTCAACCATTTTTCACATCTCCTTTATTTATCTTTTGTATTCTTTCATNCTCTTACTATGAAAAGAATCCATTAATCATTCAATCAAGAATGTATCCTTGTCCTTCTAAATACGCAAAACATGCACTCCTATTAAGAATATCATGATAAATAAAAATTTGACAACGAAAGAACTTATTTTACAAATTTTTTCTTTTTTTTATCTTTTGCTTCATATCGATTTTCATTCTTATATAATTGTCAACATCTTAATTTCATTTTATTTCNTTAAACATTTTTTNGGGATAATATTTTGAAGTATAGTATTAAACTATTCCTTATTTATAAGTTCTCCTTCTTTTTTCACTAATATGAATATATNCCTTTGTTTTTTTAATATTCTGAAAATATAACGNAAAATATTGGTGAAGGAATCAATTTTCACCATAGTCTCTATACTTTTCGCTGAGCGATTTTCTTTTGAAAAAGATTAAGCAAAAAGTCTAGTTCTTTACTCTGTTTGAGGGTCATTTCACTTGTAAATCCAGTTTTTATTGCTGTTTCGACCATTTCTTTTCTCTTTATTTCAATTAATGCTTCAATCGATTGTGAAGAACTTTTCATTTTTATCCCTCTTTCTTTCTAAACATTTTACTATATTTTCCCAAAAAAAAGAAAAAAATATATTCAAAAAAATTAAAAAAACTAAGCCCGTAAATGTTTGGATTTCATTTACGGGCATCTTGTATAAACTTTTTATTTGGCAAACACGTGATTTCCAATTTGTGTAACCTTTTCTCGTGTGAAAATCCATTTACTTGTAGCTGTTTTTGGATTATAGAAATATAATGATCCATTTCCTTGGCCTTCAAAAGCTAATGCTTCATTCACAGCTTTAATGGATTCAGAATCTGCAGGTTGTTGAATGGTTCCATTAGCCACTGGAGTAAATGCATATGATCCTCCAGGCGTTTTTTCATAGATTACATCGGTGATTGTGTTTGGAAAATCTTTATGTGCAACACGATTTAATACAACGGTTGCGACAGCAACTTTTCCTGCAAATGGCTCACCTTTTGCTTCAGCACTCACTAAACGAGCCAATAGATCTTTTTCTTTATCACTAATACTATCCGGAATTGTTAACTTTTCATTTGGGAAAATTAAATCATTGATTTTATTATTCATCCGTTTAATCTCTAGAACAGAAACTCCATATTTATTGGCAATTTTCCAAATAGAATCTCCCGCTTGAACTGTATATGTTTTTGCAGATGCATGAGCAAATGACAGACTTGAAAAGAATGTTAACGATAGCATTGCTGCTACTGTAAATCTAGCAATTGATTTCATTTCTTCTAACCTCCTACTTTTTTGTTCTATAAAAATGGTAACAGTTGTAAAAATTCATGTCATATCCAAGTTTTTACTTTATAAAAAAAGACTTCAAAAATATTGATTTTACATAACTTCACTATGCTCTTAGAAAATATTAGTAATTATTTTCGATTACTAACTTTTTAATCTATTTCAAAATAATGGTTGGTTCTTTTCATCAATCTTTCATTGCTGTTACTAGATTAACAATTTGTAATAATAATTATCCGATTTTTCTGAATTTAATAGATTTCTTTATTTTGACTATTTGTAATATTCAAAAAATTATAATTCTACTTAGTAAATTTATTCAATTATTTTACAAATTTATAAAAAAATTACTTTTCACGCATTCGAAAATATATATCAAATACGGTAATTTAACGTTACCCGGGAATATTCGAACAGTACTGTTCAAAAGGAACGAAGGATTTTGGAAACTTTTGATCAAGTATTCGAGCAATATATCCCAATGATTTATCACAATATGAAAAGATTGAAAATCTATAAAAATGAGGAGGAATTTTTTCAAATCGGCTTAATTGCATTATGGAAAGCTTATAAAAAATATGATCAAACTAAAGGGGATTTTTCGAGTTTTGCTTATTCTTATATTAAAGGGGAAATGATTAATGCACTTATAAAAAGTAAAAAATTTGAGGACCGATCCATTCATTTCGATCAATCGTATTGGGAGCATGTTTTAACAACGGAAAACGATTCAATTCCTGAAATAGTAGAACTAAACGAAGCTATTCAAGCATTACCAGAAAAAGAAAAAACATTATTGATTTATCAATATTATCAAGGGTTAAGCTTAAAAGAAATTGCTCATCTGGAAGGAGTGAGTTTAACGACGATAAAAAAGAGAAAAAAACGTGCTTTAAATCTTTTATATGAGTTTCTATCTGAGTAAAAAATATGGTTGTCCAATAGTACATTGGACAACCCTTTATTACGAAATATATTCGTATATGACATCTCCGCCTCTTTGCGCAATACCACGAAAGTTTTTGAAGTCCTCTTGTTCAATTAACACTTTTCGAAAGGTCATAAAGTCTTCTTTTTTTACATAGTAATTTGGTAGTTGACCGTTTCTTAATTGATCAATAATTTCCAGTGCCTCTTGTTCACTCACCGAATTTTACCTCCATTGTCAAAAATATTTATTGATTATTTGTATAAAAAAAGTTAGTATTGTACCCACATCATTTTTTACGTTTTATTGAAAAATTCAAAATTTTTTCCAATAACTCTTTACACATTGACAATTTTATTGCAAACTTATAGAAAAATAAAGTTAGGGGCGATTTATATGAAAAAAGCTTCAATCGGCAATGTCATAGAATTTCGCGATGGGTTGCGCGGAATCGTCGAAAAAGTAAATGAGAATTCAGTCATCGTAGACTTAACATATATGGAAAATTATCGTGAACTCGAACTTGATGAAAGAACGGTTGTTAACCATAAAAACTATCGAGTAATTAAAGAATCCGTAAACTCTTAAAACAATTTATGCCATTAAACTGTCACTTCAATTTGTGACAGTTTTTTTATTTTCCTTTCTTCCATCTAATTAGTTATAGAGTATGAAATTTAAGTATATAAATGAAAGTGTTCTATTTAGATTATATATAATAGGAAGGATAACATTATACAAGCTTGGTGTTTTTTGTTAAAATAATTATTGTTTTGGAGAAAGGGGTTTAACGATGGTTAGGAATATGGATTATCGACTTATCATCGGCTTAATAATAGCACATATTCTCGTATATATCACTTTTGATTTTTCAAAAGTATTTTGGTATATTTTCACATCGACAATGCTTTTTTTAATTTCCTACGCTATCATTCATGAAAAAATGGAAGATGAAGATACATTTATTAAATATTTTTTCTATGGGATAGTGTTTGGAGCATTAACATTTGTTCTCATTTTCTTAGGTCATTTTCTCATAGAAATATTTCATATCACCTATTTTGAAAAGCAGATAACAAAGCTATATAAAATTGCTTCTCCAACACTATGGTGGCATTTCATTGTTCTTGTTCTTATTATCGTACCAGGAGAAGAAATTTTCTGGCGTGGATTCGTTCAAAAACGATTAATGAACTATTTTAACCCTTGGACGAGCATTTTATTGGCTAGTATTCTTTATGCATCCGTTCATATATATTCTGGTCAATTCATTTTAGTATTAGCAGCTTTAGTCGCTGGAATCATTTTTGGGGCCTTATACATGTGGAGAAGAAGTATTCCATTTGTTATTATTGCTCATTTAACTTTTGATCTATTATTACTTGTTATCTTTCCTTTTCGATAAAAATTTGATAGTCAAAATTTAAAAAAACCAGTGAAATTTGTCTTATTAAATTTCACTGGCTTTACATATTATTAAAGGATATAACCACTCTTAAACGTCAACTTGAAAATAAAATAAACCTTGTTGCAAATTTGAGTGACAAATAATCTTACCTAAAATAATAGTGTCAAATTTTTTTAATTACTTGACTAGTATCCTACCCATTTCTTATAGATCGTATGATTTTCTCCATAATAATAAAATAAAGATTATGCTTATATAGCCAAACAATGGATATAAAAATGAAAGTAGCTTGCCATATTCAATTTGGCTAATAATAAATGCAAGAAAAAAGATAAAACCATATAACCACTTTCTATGAATATTGATATAATTTTGAAGCTGTTTTTCAATTCCATATGAATTCCCTATAATTGAAGTAAAAATTTCACTATATATGATAAAAATATACGCCACATATAAATAACTTGCCAATTTTTGCATCATTACTGCCATTGGAATTTCATATATATGAAAATTAGGTAACATAATTAATATAGTATGGTTTGCCAATAAAATGATAGTTAATAATATCCCTCCTATCATCCCCCCTCGTTTGATCACTCTTTCATCTTTTATTTCAGAAGCAAGTGGGACAAGAACTGCTTGTGCCAATGCTAAATTAAAAGCCGTATAGGTAAATGGGGAAATCAATCCTATAAATGGACGTTCAGATATCGGTTTTTGAAAAAGTTGATCTAAAAAGGAAGGTAGTGTAACAGCATGTAAGGCTAAGAAAAAACAAAAACCAATCATAACCGGGACAACAAAACTGTTTACATAAACGATCCCCTTCGTCCCTAAAATCATGACTAAACAAGCTAGCACAATCGTCAAAATGACACCATAAAATTTAGGGATGAAAAAATGTTCTTCAAAAACGGCACCAGCACCAGAAAGCATGACACTTGTTACACCTATTAACATTATTAGCATGAAAATATTTAATAGTTTTGAAAAAGGACCAAAAAGATAGTTGTTCAATTGTTCATAACTTTTAGCATTTATACGTACGGCAATGACCATCATTTTTATACCAAAAAAAATAAATAAATATCCGCTGATGAATATTCCAAAAAGGCCAATAAATCCATACTGGGAGAAAAATTCAATTATTTCTTTTCCTGTTGCAAACCCTGCTCCAACTATTGTTCCAATATAAACGGCTGCAATTTGAAAAGCTTTTTTCCATTGTTCCATTGGACGACTCCCCCCCCTATTCCAGCATATGCATATATGGACAAGACAAGAACAACCATAAAAATAGAATGATTAGGCAAATATCTTGAAAGTCAAAAATGGTCAGATTATAATATAGATATAAGGTCAAAGATAGTCAAAGTCAAAACATATGATATAAAGGAGGTATATCGTATGAAATGTTCTAAATGTCATATTAACGAAGCAAATGTAACCATGCACGTTCAAATCAATGGACATAGTGAAAATCTCCAACTATGCTCTAATTGTTTTGAAAAAGAAAAAGAGAAAATGAAAGCAACATTTGAAAATTATCAAATGAACTTCCAACCATTTCAAGGATTTTCAATGGATGATATCTTTAATAATTTTGCATCTCAAAACCAACATTCACATACAAAACAAAAACATGGGAAAAAGCATTCTTTATTAGATCAATTTGGTAGAAACTTGACACACATGGCTCGAACTGGACTCATTGACCCAGTGATTGGACGGGATGAAGAAATTAATCGTGTCATTGAAATTTTAAATCGTCGAAATAAAAATAATCCTGTTTTAATCGGTGAACCAGGAGTAGGTAAAACAGCCATTGTGGAAGGACTAGCATTAAAAATCATTGAAAAAAAGGTCCCAGAAAAACTGTTAAATAAAGAAGTATATGTACTCGATGTTGCGTCACTTGTTGCAAATACTGGTATTCGAGGACAATTTGAAGATCGAATGAAGAAAATTATTTCTGAACTACAAAAGCGTAAAAACATAATATTATTTATTGATGAAATTCATCAAATTGTGGGTGCAGGTTCTGCGGAAGGCTCCATGGATGCCGGAAATATTTTAAAACCAGCCCTTGCTCGTGGTGAACTTCAACTCGTCGGTGCAACGACATTAAAAGAATATAGGCAAATAGAAAAAGACGGGGCTTTAGAAAGAAGATTTCAACCGGTAATGGTTCATGAACCAACCGTTGAAGAAGCAATTACGATATTAAAAGGCATTCAAAACCAATACGAAAAATTTCATCATGTGCAATATACAGATGAAGCGATCGAGGCTTGTGTAAAACTTTCTCACCGCTATATTCAAGATCGATTTTTACCGGATAAAGCGATCGACTTACTAGATGAAGCCGGTTCAAAAGCGAACTTAACTATTAACATAGCAGACGAAAAAGATATACAAAATCGATTAAATAAAATTATTAAAGAAAAGGAAAAAGCTGCTGAAGAGGAAAATTATGAATTGGCGGCAAAATTAAGATATGAAGAAATTCAACTCGAAAAGCAATTAAAATCACTGGAATCAGCAGAAAAACCTACAGTTACTGAAGAACAAATTCGTCAAATTATTTCTGAAAAAACTGGAATTCCTGTAGGGAAACTGCAATCAGATGACAAAGAAAAATTGAAACATTTAGAAGAAGAATTAAGAAAGAAAGTAATCGGTCAGGATGAGGCTGTGAAAAAAATTGCTAAAGCTATTCGTCGTAGCCGTACAGGATTGAAAGCAAAAAATCGTCCAATTGGTTCATTTTTATTCGTTGGTCCTACAGGTGTTGGTAAAACAGAACTTGCGAAAACGTTAGCTGAATCATTATTTGGTTCTAAAGACTCCATGATTCGTTTAGATATGAGTGAATTTATGGAAAAACACTCTGTTTCTAAATTAATTGGCTCTCCTCCAGGATATGTAGGACATGAAGAGGCAGGACAATTAACAGAAAAAGTGAGAAGAAATCCGTATAGTATCATCCTGTTAGATGAGATCGAAAAAGCTCATCCAGATGTTATGCATATGTTCTTACAAATACTAGAAGACGGTCGTCTCACTGATAGTCAAGGAAGAACTGTAAGCTTTAAAGAAACCGTTATTATCGCTACAAGTAATGCTGGAATGTCTGAAAGAAAAATATCCGTTGGTTTCGAAAATAAATCTTCATCGAGTTCAATTCTTGACACATTACAGCAATATTTTAAACCTGAATTTTTAAATCGTTGGGACAATATTATAGAATTTAAACAATTAGAAAAAGAACATTTGCTTCAAATTGTTGATTTAATGTTACAAGAAGTGATTTCAAATCTAAAAGAACAAAATATTGAATTAACCGTAACAGATGCTGTTAAAGAAAAACTTGTGGAATTAGGATATCATCCAACTTTCGGTGCACGTCCATTACGTCGCGTTATCCAAGAAAAAGTTGAGGATGAAATCGCTGATGCCCTTCTTGATCATAATGAAGATATTGTTCAATGGACCGTGGATTTACAGGAAGACAAAATCATGGTAAAACCTAACATTTGATTGAATGACGTTCTTTTACAATAAGCTTCGTTGAAAATGATGTCCATTTGTACTATAGAACACCTCCTTGTATATAGTTAAGGCACTCATGACTTTTAAATCATGAGTGCCTTGATTTTTTTATGCCATCCTCAACATTGATTTGATTATAGTTTTTTTATCATCTACTTCTCAATCTTTTGTTTTATAAACGCTCATCATCAACTGAATTTAACCACGCTTCAATCTCAGATACGACTGATTCGACACATCCATTTTCAAAAGGAGACACTAAGTTTGCCTCTTTTACTAATTGAACAAAGGATTTACTACCACCTAATTTACATAACTTCACATAATCTTGCCATGCTTCTTCATGATTGATTCTTGAACGTTTCCAAAATTGAAATGCACAAATTTGCGCTAATGTATAATCAATATAATAAAAAGGGCTTGTGTAAATGTGACTTTGTCTTTGCCAATACCCACCGTTTTCTAAATAGTCGAATCCATCATAATCAATATGTGGCATATAATCCTTTTCGATTGAACGCCATGCTTGATTTCGTTCAGCAGGTGTGGCATTTGGATGTTCATAAACCCAATGTTGGAATTCATCTACAGCTACACCGTACGGTAAAAACATTAACGCACTACTTAAATGTGAAAATTTATATTTATCTACATCTTCTTTAAAGAACAATTCCATCCATGGCCATGTGAAAAATTCCATACTCATTGAGTGAATTTCACACGCCTCATAAGTTGGCCAATGATATTCTGGGATATCAAAATGACGGCTCGAATAAACTTGAAACGCATGACCCGCTTCATGTGTTAATACATCGATATCACCGCTTGTGCCATTAAAATTAGAAAAAATAAACGGTGATTCATAATCTGCGATAAAAGTACAATAACCTCCACCAGCTTTTCCTTTTTTTGCTACTAAATCCATTAAATGACGATCAATCATAAATTGGAAAAACTCGTCCGTCTCTTTTGACAATTCTTTATACATTCTTTTTCCATTTTCTATAATCCAATCTGGGGTGCCTTTTGGAACAGCATTACCCGTTTTAAAACTAAATGGTTCGTCATAATATTTGAGTTGGTCTACACCAATTCGTTTCCGTTGTCTTTCTTTTAATTTAGTTGCCAATGGTACTATAAATTCTTTCACTTGTTTGCGGAAATTGGCTACATCTTTTGCATCGTAGTCCGTTCTCGTCATTCGATGATAGGCTAATTCTACAAAGTTGTTATATCCTAATGTTTTTGCGATTTCTGTCCGAACTTTAACAAGCTCGTCATAAATCTCATCTAATTTTTCACTATTTTCTTTCATGAATGTAAATCGTGCCTCATGAGCATTTTTTCTTGTTTTTCGATCTTTTGATTCCATAAATGGCCCTAATTGTGCTAACGTTCTTTCTTCTCCCTCAAACATAATTTTCGCAGAAGCCAATAGTTTCGTATATTCCGTACTTAATTTATTCTCCTTTTGTAGTAACGGAATGATTTCCGGAGAAAATGTTTTTAGTTCTGCTTCGGCTAAAGCAAATAGTTGTTTTCCAAATTTCTCCTCTAACTGTAAACGGAATTTGGACTTAACTAAAGATTGATAATATTTAGACACGAGTCCTTCCATTTGAGGATGCAATTCATCCATATAATCTTGTTCTTTTTTGTAAAACTCATCGGTAGTATCAATGGAATGTCTGATATAACATAAATTAAACATTGTATCAATATTACTTCTTAACCGATTAATTTCCTTCATAATTTTCTCTTGTTGTTCTACTGAGTCGGCTTCATTAAAGTCGCTCAACAATTTTGTAAAGGTTTCTTCAACTTCTTTCATATTAGGACGAACATATGTATATTCTTCAAATTTTTTCAAACGAAACATCCTTCCTTCCAAAAAAATTTAGTCCATAATACCTTTTCCACAACAACATGGAAAATCCTTTTTTAATAGTAATAATAATTCTCAAAAGTTCTTATTTTATTGATTGATATCAATCTGAATTTCTTTGAATAAGGATGATATTTATACTTGGCCAAGATGAACCTATTCATTGCTATGACTTTGAAACGATGCATACGGAATATATCAATCGTAACTAAATTGATGAACGTACTTTCCTACTTTTGTACGTCACATTTTATAATGAAAATATTCAAGGCCAATAAGTATAGTATTGATATACTAAGACTGTTATAATGTCATTGTAAAAGAAATCAACGAGGGAACATTTATGAAAAAATTTAAATCACATATATTTAGTTACGTTACAATTGTTATTATTCCCTTTATCATCATTTCCTTAATTTTATATAAATACAATAAGGAACTGAATAAAAAAGAATCATATAATCGTGCTAATTGGGTTGCTTCCATTTACCAAAGAGAGATGAATCATCTATTAATTGAAACAAAAACTTTAATGGAAACACTAGCTAGTACATACCAATGCACAAAAAGCGTAGGTATTGATAAAACATTAAAAACATTGCAATCAAAAGATCCAAGATACATTGGATTTTACTGTATAAGTCCTGATGGAAACATACTTGCCAAATCCAATGATTTGTTTCCAATTCACAGTTTTAAAGATTACAAATTTTTTCAAAGGATTTTTATAGAAAAAAAGACAGCATTATCTCAACAGGAAGTGATTTTAAACGATCATAAGGAAGCTATTGCTATTGCTACACCGATTTTAAATGACCAAGGCCAAAAAGAAGTTTTACACGTATTAATCACATATTTAAACACGAACTATATAAAAAATATGATGAAAATTTTAACACCGAATGAACATGTTCAAATTACTAATATGAGAGGAGATATAATTTTAGATACGGAGGATTATCATCTTCATGATGTCCACAATGTTCAATGGGTCGAGATTCCTATAGAACTTCTTCCATGGTCCATGAAAATAAAAATAAAAGAATCCTCCCGTATCGTTATGCCTTATTTCCATATCCTTTTAATTGAAGGAATTGCCTTTGTGACATTAAACTTATTATTTTTCTTAAAACAATATTTCTTATTAAGAAGAAAAGCAAAGAAGGAATTGGAACAGAGAGATAAGGAAAAATTGAAACTGATCGGAACGTTAGCTTCTAGTACTGCGCATGAAATTCGCAATCCATTAACTGGAATTAAAGGACTGATTCAATTATTAAGTGAAAAACATGAAAACGAGGAAGATCAGTTTTACTTCTCTGTCATTAATAAAGAAATTCAACGCATTAATCAGATTGTTAGCGACTTTCTCATTTTAGGAAAACCTACCGTTCAAAAAGTAAAACCTATTCATTTAGGAAAAGTTATTAATGAGGTTCGACCAATCATTGAAACGGAAGCTCATATTTATAACGTTGAATGCAATTGGGAAATGATCGATCAAGATATTTATATAAATGGAATTAGTGACCAAATTAAACAAATCTTATTTAATATTACAAAAAATGCTCTTGAAGCGATGAAAGACGGAGGAAAACTAACCATTCGCTTGGAAGCTTGTAAAAATAATGCGATCATAAAGGTTATTGATACAGGTATCGGTATGAATCAAGAAGAATTGCTAAAAATTTTTGAGCCGTTTTATACTTCAAAAAATGATGGGACTGGATTAGGACTTGTGATTTGTAAAAAAATCATTGAATCTTTTGGAGGAAAAATTGACATTTCCAGTACAGTCAACAAAGGAACAACTGTTATCATTACCCTGCCAGTTTGTCAATCCTTATAAAAACTCGATTTCAATCCTGCCCCCTAATGTTAATAGTTATACATTAGGGGGCATTCCTTTACTTCGAAGTTTTCCCATAATAAATATAGTTTTATTTATTATAAGCAAAAAATTTTTACTACTTTATCATTAGATTTACAACATATTTTCTTAATATGGAAATTGCTTATTTAAAATTTCACTAGATTTCAACATTTATCATATGAGTCTATTAAATATTTAAGTCAATTAGAACATCGTTTTGAATAATTCGTTCCTTCAAATCTTTTACTAACCATGAAACAGGGCCTTCCAATTGTTCGAGAGATAATTTCTTATATAATACGGTATATAATGTAATATCTCTTAATTGAAAAAATAACGGAATTGTTTTTATGGCGTCCGGATCTAAGTTATGCTCGGTACGATAACCTTCCATTAATGAATGAAATAGTTCATTGCCAAATTTCGTCCGCTCTTTTTTTCCAGATTCTTTCATCCCGTATAAGCACGCATAATAAATAGGAATAGCTATATCATGAGCAAACCAACAATACATTGTATCGTCAAAATCAAAAACACAAATGTCCCCATTGTCTACAAAAAAGTTACCACTATGAATATCGGTATGACATAAACCGTAAACATTAGAATCTTTTGATAAATTACGGACCTTTTCTATTATCTTTTTTCCATTTTGGATTACATCTACTTGTTCATTAGGTATGTATTTTTCAATTTCTAGTAAATCATCTTCCTCCCAATGAGGTCTCGATTGAATCCCATTAGATGGTATGTATTTTTTTGTTACTTGGTGCATTTTCCCTATTAATTTTCCAATTTGATAAAACAATGGTCGGTGATCTTGATCGTTCGATATTTTTACATGAGTCCCTTTTGCTTTCTCTGTCAACGTAACATAGAAAAATGTATCGCCTGCACGAATCGCTTCTACGAAAAGGGAATGAATGGACGGAAATACTTTCGGTATACGGATTCCTTGTTCATATAAATATTTCATCCAATCAATCTCTGAACGGACTTCCTCTAATGTTCGATGGCTACTATGAGTGAATCTCAAAATATATGGACAATTTTTCTTATATACTTCTAATACATAATTTTCAAAATCGCCAATCACTTTATAATGATCATCTAACTGAAAAAGGCACAATGCTTGTTGAATTAATGGTTCATTAAAGTATTTGCTTACAGATTGTTCCATTCTTTTCTCCTTAAATAAAATTTTACAACCATTAGACTAAAATTCTATGAAAAAAGTTACAATAATTTTTCATTCGTCTCCATTGACACATTTACTGCAATGAATAATAAAATTATGATGTATTGAAATATATTTTCTCTCATTAAAAAATAACAATGAGGAATAATTCTTATACATAGAAAGGGTTTTACTTTATGAGTGAAGTTCTTGTTGGAAGTGTCCTTTCAGCTCTTTCTACTGGGGTAGGAGCATTATTAATATTGTTATTTTCCGGATCTGTCAACCATAGAGGAAGAGATATTTTATTAGCTTTTTCTGCAGGGATTATGATGGCAGCTTCCTTATCCGGGTTAATTCCGGAAGCATTAGCATTAGGAAATTTTATGCAATTAACGATTGGAATATTGTTAGGAGTATTTGTCTTAACATTATTAGAAAGAAATATTCCCCATATTGACTTAGAACATACAAAAAAAGGAATAAAATTTGATGAAAAAGCGTTACTAATAATAGCTGCGATTACTCTCCATAACATTCCTGAAGGTTTATCCGTTGGTGTCAGTTACGCATCTGAAACGCCTGACACGGGAAATTTAATAGCATTTGCGATAGGGTTTCAAAATGCACCAGAGGGATTTTTAGTTGCTCTATTTTTAGTGAATCAACAAATTCATAAATGGAAAGCTTTTTTGATAGCAACTTTAACCGGAGCAATTGAAATTGTAACTTCAATACTTGGGTTTTATTTAACATCGATATTTGCTTCTTTAGTCCCATTTGGCTTGGCATTTGCAGCTGGAGCGATGCTATATATTATTTATAAAGAATTAATTCCAGAAAGTCATGGGGATGGTCATGAATTATCATCGACCTATTCGTTTATCATCGGTTTGTTGTTTATGATTTTTATCATGGAAATATTCTAATGGGACACAATTTGCGTGTCCCTTTTTATACATAGGCAAATTGTTTATTAAAAATCGTAACAAAATTACCTTCTGCTTTTATCACATATTCATTTTCCCTTTGTCTGAAACAACGGTGATACTCATTAATTAGCTTGTCCAATTCTTGACTATATTGAATAGTCTTTTCATTCGTAAATCCGTACATTTTCGCAGAAGCAATCATTTCTTCCCTTTTTCTTCTGATTGCTTTACTAATAATATATGGATCGGTATAACTACACACTTTACTCATCCTACTTTCTTACCCATTTAATTAAATGAACCCTATCTCACAGTCACAATGGACATTATGACAAAGAAATTTTTCCTTGTAAATAGATTCGCAAAACTAGACAATATTTTTAAAAAATTTCTAACGCTTTACGTTTTTCTTTCTTTATTCTAGCAATTTTCGACACTTTTCTTTCCGTTTATTAGACATTAATCTTGTCCATTTAACTCTCTAATTTCAATAAATATTCTTTTATCTCCGTTCGACTTCCCGCATAACCCGTTAATTTCCCATTTTTCCCAATAACACGATGACATGGAATAATAATAGGAATATGATTAGCACGATTAGCTTGGCCGACTGCACGTACTGCCTTTTTATTTCCAATTTTTTCAGCAATAAATTGGTAGGAACGTGTTTCTCCGTACGGTATTTTCTGTAACTCACTCCAAACGGATTGTTGAAATTTTGTCCCACTATAAAAAAGCGGTAATTGAAACGATGTCCTTTTTTTCTGGAAGTATTCCTGTAATTGTAGACAAGCTTCCATTAACAGTGGATAATCATCTTTTCTCACAACATCTTTTTCTACTTTCTCTTTCCATTCTTGAAAATCCTCATCCCCAATAAAAACTCCCGTTACATATGAACCATCGGTAGTAATATACAGTTGACCGATCGGGGTAGGTAGGACGGCATATAAAAGAATCATCATTATCTTTCTCCTTTTGATTGTTTTGTTAAATCACGTAATATGACAAATATTAAATCATTATTTCAAAATATAACTTTTTATCAACAACTTAAAGATTTTCCCTTGAAAAATCCAATTATTCTAAGATTTATTATGACAAAGGAAATATTATCTATATTTCAGGAAAATATTTGCTGTTTCAAACGCCAATTTTCGGTTATAAAATCTATAAATGCAAAATCTATTTTTCCAAGTTAGGTGATTCAACATGGCAAATAGAGACTCCTATTTTGACAATGCTAAATTTTTTCTAATCTTTTTCGTAGTTTTTGGACATATGATTCAGTCATACATCCAGGATAAAGAAAGTATTTTTGCTTTATATAAGACTATTTATGCCTTTCACATGCCTGCTTTCATTCTCATTTCTGGATATTTCGCAAAAGGGCTATGTAGTAAAGGTTATATTAAAAATTTGGCTAAAAAGTTGCTAGTACCATATCTCATTTTCCAAGGTATATATTGCACTATTTTATTCCTTTATATTAAATTATCAAACTATGAATCTCAATCCACTAGATCCGCAATGGTCATTATGGTTTTTGCTTAGCTTGTTTTTCTGGAACCTTCTACTCATATTATTCAAAAACCTTTCACCTATAATTGGACTAGCCATTGCTTTTGTTATTGGGATTGCTGCTGGATATTTTGATTTTATTACAAATTTTTTAAGTTTATCGAGAACATTAGTGTTCTTTCCTTTTTTCCTCTTAGGCTATCATTTAGGGGAAGAGAAATTGAAAGTAAAGGCGAATATGCAGCTGAGGATTATTTCTATTCTAGTTTTTACTGCCGTTTTCCTTTTCTTTTATTTGAACCAAGAAGTTGATTATCATTGGTTATTAGGATCTAAACCTTATTCAGAAATGGAAGATGTTTCATATATTTCCGCAATAAAACGATTATTGATCTATATTTTAAGTATTATTACTACATTCTCTTTTTTCTTGTTAGTTCCTAGAAAAAATTACTTTTTTACGAAAGTCGGTAAATATACTCTTTATGTCTATTTATTGCACGGATTTTTTGTTAGAACATTCCGTGAAAGTGAATTAAAAGATATGCTTCCAGAATTTCAAGCCATTTGGTTAATAGCTATAGGATCGCTACTATTGACATTTTTATTGACAAATAAAATTGTCATATCATTTGTTCAACCGTTCGTGGAAATGCAGTTTTCCCGTTTAAAACAATTATTTTCTTCTATAAAACGTGAAGATTATAAATATGAACGTTAAGGTCCGATTGTTTCGGGCCTTTTCTAATTGCATTGTTTCTATAACTTTCATCTTGTAAAATAATGTAGACAAGAAAACGAAGGAGTATGAACATGAAAGTAGTGTTAAGTACGTTAAATGCAAAATATATCCATATGAATTTAGCTATCCGATACTTAAAAGCTTATGCTGAACCGGAATTTTCAGTGGAACTCGCTGAGTATACGATTAAAGATCCATCTTTAAATATTGTTACGGACTTATTTTTAAAGAAGCCGGATGTTATCGGCTTTAGCTGTTATATATGGAATATTGAAGAAACGATAAAAGTCATTCAAATGATTAAAAAAATAGATCCAAATATCAAAATTGTTTTAGGTGGTCCTGAAGTTACGTATGACTGTCATTACTGGTTGAATCGAATTCCTGAAGTTGATTGTATTGTTATGGGGGAAGGCGAAGCAACATTTAAAGAACTATTAGAAGTCTTTTCTAAAGGAAATGACCTTTCTGATGTGAAAGGAATTTCCTATCGCTCGAATGGAAAAATAAAGATCAACCAACAACGAGAAAAATTAGATTTAAAATCGCTACCTTCACCATACAGATTTGAAGAGGATATCCCTCATTTATCCAAACGAATTGTTTATATGGAAACAAGTAGAGGATGCCCTTTTAGTTGTCAGTTTTGCTTATCGTCGATCGAAGTAGGAGTAAGGTACTTCAATCGAGAGGCTGTGAAGGAAGACATTCGTTATTTAATGAAAAATGGGGCAAAAACAATTAAATTTGTCGATCGGACATTTAATATTAGCAGAAGTTACGCCATGGATATGTTTCAATTTTTAATTGATGAGCATTTACCAGGTGTGGTTTTTCAATTTGAAATCACAGCCGATATTATGAGACCAGAAGTTATTCAATTTTTAAACGATCATGCTCCAAAAGGGTTATTTCGCTTTGAAATTGGAGTTCAGTCAACGAATGATCTCACAAATGAATTAGTCATGAGAAAACAAAATTTTGAAAAATTAACTCGTACGGTTACGATGGTCAAAGAAGGGGGAAAAATTGCCCAACATTTAGATTTAATTGCAGGTCTACCGGAAGAAGATTATTCATCTTTTCGAAAAACATTTAACGATGTATTTGCATTAAGACCGGAAGAACTGCAACTAGGATTTCTAAAAATGTTGAGAGGAACAGGCCTTCGCCTTCGTGCCAATGAACATGATTATATATTTATGGACAATGCCCCTTATGAGATTTTAGGAAATAATGTTTTAACCTTTGAAGAAATTATTAAAATTAAACAAGTAGAAGATGTATTAGAAAAGTATTGGAATGATCATCGAATGGACCACACGATTGAATATTTGGTCACTCATGTTTTTGAAACACCATTCGACTTTTTCCAACAATTCGGTACTTTTTGGGAAGAGCAAGGGTGGGCAAGAATTGGACATCAACTGGAAGATTTGTTTACCCGTTTGCGAGAGTTTATTTCTTTCTTGAATATTGATGAGAAAGAAATCGTGGAAGGCCTTATGAAATTCGACTATTTAATTCGGCAAAAATATAAACCAAGGAAGCAATGGTGGGAGCCGACTGTTTCAAAAGAAGAGCGACAAAAGATATACGAAACATTGAAAGAGGGAACATTACCTATTCAATTACCAACGAATGAACGAGAATTATTTAAATACACTTTGATAGAAAAGCTACCATTTGATTTACAACAATTTAAAGAGAAGCAAACAATTGTTTATGAACCTTCCTATTTACTTATGTACTATGATGGACACGGCAATAATTATGATCTAGTTTTGAAATGAATATGAAAAAATCAAGTTTAGACATCATCATTCTTAAACGAAATGATGATGTCTTTGTATAATTTAATGGCCTATTTTCTCTTACCTTTATTTTGATTCGATAATAATACATCTATTTGTTTATTTGCATTCATCTCTCCGAATTCCGTTCCAAATTCTACTCGATCTTGAACGTTTTTCTCTTTCTTTATTTTCTTTTTACTCACCCTCTATTCTTCCTCCCCTTTTTTGAATTACGGTTTGCCCCTTTCATTGAATCTTCACCGTTTGCAAATTCTGCACTAAATTCCGTTTCTTCTTGATTTTTATACGGTGTTTTATTATTTTTCATTGCAGCATCTTTCTTCGCTTTCCTTTTGGCCATTGTATTCCCTCCTTTTCATTTTTAGGTTTCCTTAAGTTTTTAAAATCATTCAAAGTTTCTTTTAAGAATAAAAAAAGGTAGGAATACTCCTACCCAATAATAATTCTTTCTTTTGGATAATGATAATGATCGGTTTTTTGATTTCCTCCAAGCATAAAGAGAAATGAAATAATCCCGACACGACCAATAAACATTAATATCATTAGAACTATCTTTCCTAAAGTCGTTAAATCTGGGGTAATCCCTAAAGATAACCCCGTTGTACCGAACGCTGATGCCACTTCAAAAATGATTTCCAATAACGTATGTGACTCTGTTATCGATAATATAATCACGCTCGTTACACAAATCATCATTGCTAACATAGTAACAACAAGAGATTTTGTAAGGTCATCCGGATGAATTTCTCGTTTAAAAATTTTAATTGATGGATTCCCTTTAGCAAAATAGTATAAGAACAGTAAATTTAACGCAAATGTAGTTGTTCGGATACCTCCTCCAACCGAACTAGGAGAAGCTCCGATAAACATTAAAACACTCATTACTAATAAAGTTGGCTCTGTTAGTTGCTCAAGATCCAACGTTGTTAGTCCTGCACTTCTAGTCGTAACCGATTGAAATAATGAATAGAAAAAGCTCTCATGCCATGATTTCCCTTGGAAAAAATCATTGTATTCCAATAAAAATATGAGAAGTGTTCCGAATACAATTAATAAACCAAACATGATTGTTGTAATCTTAGTAAAAAGCGAAAATCGAAATTGTCGATTTTCTTTACTTTTCATGATAAAATCTTTCGTCTCAATTAATACAGGAAATCCAATCGCACCTAGAATAATAAGTAATATATGTATAAATTGAACAAAATAATCATGAGCAAATGGTTTTAATGACTCTCCGGTTATATCAAATCCAGAATTTGTCGTGGCACTTACAGCTGAAAACAACCCCTGTAAATAAGCTTCTTGCCAAGTATCATAATAGGTCAAAAAATAGGTTCCTAATATCATTGAACCAATCAATTCCACCATAATAAAAATAATTAAAATCTGCTTTAATAATTTTACAACACCGGCTAAATTCGTTTGGTTTTGATCCGTCATAATTAATTTTCGTTCTTTTAAACCAATCTTTTTCCCAATTAATAGCCATAAAAACGTTCCTAAAGTCATGACGCCGACACCACCGATTTGCAACATAATGATTAAAAAGAAAAAACCGGTGGTCGAAAACGTATCTGAAATATTGACAGTCGTTAACCCAGTTACACTGACGGCACTAACAGCAGTAAATAAATAATCAATAAATTTAACATGCACGCCTTCCTTATGGGCAACAGGTAAGCTAAGTAATATTGTGGAGAAAGCTACTGTAATAAAATAAAAGCTAACAATTAATCGAGCTGGAGACATTTGGTTCAACTTTGAACGTATATGATTTAACACGATAACATTTCCTTCCCCATTTATTCAATTATTTATATTGTAAAAATTATCATCATTTACATAAATCTTTCAAGCTTATTCTTAACATAATTTTTAATCTTTACCAATCATGATTTAGTGTAAAACAACCATACTATAAACAAACATAAAAGAAAAGAGGTGGTATTTATGGCACGCTCTTCAAATAAACTTCTTGTTCCAGGTGTAGAACAATTTTTAGATCAAGTTAAGTATGAAATTGCTCAAGAATTTGGAGTAACATTAGGAGGCAATACCGTTTCAAGAGCAAATGGCTCTGTTGGTGGAGAAATAACAAAAAGACTAGTCCAACAAGCCCAAGCCCAACTAAACGGAAAAAATGAATAGAAAAGCGGAGGCACATCTAGAACGCCGTATGAACGGGAGGGCCTCTCGCATTGAGATAAAGGAAACACGACGAGACACGAGTCGATGTTGAGAGAGGTCATCGTTCACTAGGCGTTCGTGCCGAAGCTAGACAAATAGAAAAG
>JGI1652J44930_10000288_pt1 | contig 20347 bp, 24 predicted proteins | sample NewIslsDNAsample_FD_44930 | JGI IMG/M metagenome (IMG submission 44930)
TTTTTTCAAGGGAGTGTCGACATGAGCAAAGAACTTCAATACATTCGTTCTCTATTTGTACAAGAGGATGCAATTTTGGCTTCCATAGAAGATGGCTTGGAGGAGAGGGGAATGCCGCGGATTTCGGTTCCCCCCGAGATCGGTAAGTTCCTGTATCTATTGGTGAAAATATCAGGGGCAGAGAAGATATTAGAATTGGGGACACTAGCTGGATACAGTACGATTTGGTTGGCACGTGCTTTACCGGAAGGGGGAACCGTGGTCACTGTTGATAACCGGCAGGAGCATACGGCCTTTGCAAGGGAAAATGTGCAGAGAGCAAATCTATCATCAAAAGTTTCTTTTCAAATTGGTGAGGGCGTAAAAGTGATGGAACAGCTCCTCCGGGAAAAGCAACAGTTTGACTTGTTTTTCATCGATGCTGATAAATTAAGTTATCCTCAATATATTGAAAAAGCCATCGCTTTATCCAAACCTGGCGCAATTATCGTCGCGGATAATTTGTTTTTTCATGGGCGAGTGTTGGACGAATCAGATCAAAATGATGCGCCACAAAGACTGCGCCAAACAAATCAATTGCTTGCCAAGCATCCTCAACTTGAGTCGATCTTATTGCCAATTGGGGATGGAATTGGCGTGGCACGAGTGAAAGATTAGGTTAGGTTTTTTTGGAACGCATGAAAAACTTGTTAAGAAACTGATCTGCTTTTTTGGCGATGTTGGGGTGTTTATTGCGAAAGCGAACAAGTAGTTTTCTCGCCCATTCCGTTGATTGTGAGAGTAGGGCTAGACCAATAAAAATAAACAAAAATCCTTGTAGAATTGGCAAAAAACAGCCAATAATNCCTAGAATTAAAAAGAAATAACCTAGAATCGCTAGGAGAACCTTTTTATACTTCTCTTTCATTCAGTTGTACCCACCTGCTTTAAAGGATTCAATTCATGAGTAACATATTTTGAGTATAACATAATTGAGTTGCGGGAATTCAATGTTCTCTTATAAAAAAGCAGCAACACGATAGATTTTATTATAACGGAAGTAGAGACTGAGAAAAAGGAAATGATCAGAGCGAAGCTTGTACCCCGTGATGTCGTCAATGNTTTCATTGAGATTTTTATTTATTTGTGTTATGATGCTGTACAGAGATGAAGATGAAATCCATACTTGAAAACGCAGAATAACAAACTCCCTATAGGAAAGGGAGTTTTTTTTGAGAATNGAAGCGGTAAAATGTGCTAACAAACATAGATGTGATTCGTTGCTGAAGAAGATTCAAAAGATTCAAATGTCCATTTTCCTGGAAAAGTAGGAGGGATTTTATGGAAAAAGCAACATTTGGCGCGGGCTGCTTTTGGGGTGTAGAAGAATATTTTCGCAAACTGCCGGGTGTTATCGATACAGTCGTCGGTTATATGGGTGGAACTGTGGCGAATCCAACTTATGAACAAGTTTGTACAGATCAGACGGGGCATGCAGAGGTTGTCCAAATTCAGTTTGAACCGGAAACGATATCGTATCTCCAATTGCTGTGGAATTTTTTTCACATGCATGATCCAACAACGCTGAACCGGCAGGGACCCGATGTGGGCACGCAATATCGTTCCGTTATCTTCTATCATCATGATAACCAGAAAGAACAAGCAGAAGCAATGAAGGAATTTCTTGATCGGATGGGAGAGTTTCGTGATCCAATCGTAACGGAAATTACACCAGCTTCTACTTTCTATCGTGCAGAAGAATACCATCAACGATATTTACAAAAGCGAAATGCACCCTCCTGTCATCTGGACAATTCATCATAATCCCTAATGTATAAAAGATTTGCGAAAAAATTGTGCTTGGATTGAAATTTTTTCGGCTGCGTATGTTATGATGTTTTTTGGTCGAAAAAGTGGAGGAAGGGGGCGGACCAGTGATTTATTTAGATAATGGGGCAACATCGCGCACTGATCCAGAAGTGATTGCGGTTATGACCCAAGTGATGAAAGAAGATTTTGCAAATCCTTCATCATTGCATGCGTTAGGCGGGAAAGCAGAACGGTTGGTCAAGCAAGCAAGAGAAATTGTTGCTGACTTGCTAAACGCTTTACCCAATGAAATTGTTTTTACATCGGGTGGTACAGAAGCAAATAATCTTGCATTGAAAGGAATTGCGTTTGCCTACAAAAATCGAGGTGCACATTTGATTACAAGTAAAATTGAGCACCCTTCCGTCTATGAAGTATGTAAACAGCTGGAAGAATGGGGTTGGAAAATTACCTATCTTTCGGTTGATGCGAAAGGAAGAGTTGACCCTGCTGCGGTAAAGCGAGCGATCACAGACAAAACAGTTTTGGTTTCCATCATGCATGTGAACAATGAAGTTGGCACCATTCAACCGATTCAGGAGATTGGTCAGATCTTAAAGGATTATCCGAAGGTTTTCTTTCATGTGGACGCAGTGCAGTCTTTTGGAAAACTGCCCATTTATCCAAAAGAGTGGAATATTGATTTGCTTTCTTTATCCGGACATAAATTTCATGGTCCAAAAGGAGTTGGAGCCCTCTATATTCGGCGCGGGATTCAATTGTCACCATTGCTTACAGGCGGTGGACAGGAACAGGGAATCCGTTCCGGCACATTAAATGTTCCAGGCATTGTTGGACTTGCAAAAGCTGTATCCCTTGCTAAGCAGAAGCAGATGGAGAAGGCGGAGAAGGTGTTTCAGTGGAAACAATCCTTCCTGAGCCGAATTCAAGATCAGTTGAGAAATGTGATCATCAATGGTGATACAACCCAAGATGGCGGATCACCATATGTGCTCAATCTGTCTTTTCCAAATCTGAAATCAGAAGTGATTGTGCATTTTCTTGAATCAGAAGGTTGTTATGTATCGAGCAAATCAGCTTGTTCTTCGAAGATAGAGAAACCGAGTCGAGTTTTGTTAGCCATGGGGTTGACGCCCGCAGAAGCATTAGGTTCGATTCGCGTTACAATGGGTTTTGATAGTTCGGAGGAGGATTTAGCAACACTTGCCGATTTGCTGGTTTCCATTATTCCAAAACTACAACAAATGGTAAAGGGTCAGAAAAAATGAAGTATGATGTAATACTCATTCGCTACGGTGAATTAGCATTAAAAAAGAAAAATCGAGATCTATTTATCAAACGTTTGGTCAAAAATATCACCGAAAAATTGTCCACTTATCCCGAAGTTTCCGTTACGCATCCTTGGGGACGAATCTTTGTTGAGCTCAATGGAGTCGATTATCAGCCAGTTGTTGCCAAATTAAAAGAAGTATTTGGTATTGTTGGCTTTAGTCCAGCATGGAAGATTGAATCCGATCTACAGAAGATTAAAGCGAAAGCACAGGAATTGGTGGAAAATCAGCCTCCTCATGTAAAAACATTTAAAGTAATCAGTAAGCGGACCAACAAGAAATTTCCGTTTACCTCTGATCAGCTGAATCGAAAAGTGGGTGGAATGCTTTTAGCTAAAAATCCCCATCTCAAAGTCGATGTCCATCAGCCAGATTTGAAAATTCACATTGAAGTGAGAGGACGTTATTCCTATCTTTACGGTAATGTGATTGCGGGCCCCGGCGGCTTGCCCGTGGGCGTCAGCGGGCCTGTGATGCTATTGCTTTCAGGCGGTATTGATAGTCCCGTCGCTGGACATTTGATCTGCAAGCGAGGCGGGGAGCTTTGGGCTGTCCACTTTCATAGTTACCCTTTTACAAGTGAGCAATCCAAACAGAAGGTCATTGACCTGGCTCGGCTGTTAACCCGTTATACGGGTCCAATTCGTTTGTTGGTTGTCCCTTTTACAGAGATCCAGACACAAATTAATCAGCATTGCGCTTCTTCATATACTGTTACGATTATGCGGCGGTTTATGATTCGGATTGCAGAGAGGTTAGCGAAGAAGTATGGCTGTAAAGCATTGGTTACCGGAGAAAGTTTGGGACAGGTAGCAAGCCAAACGCTTGAAAGTATGGGAGTTGTGAGTGCTGTTGCTGAGCTGCCCATTCTACGACCACTGATCGGAATGGACAAATTGGAAATTATCAATTTAGCGAAAAAGATTGGGACATATGAAACTTCCATTTTGCCATATGAAGATTGCTGTACCATCTTTTTGCCAAAATCACCAAAAACCAAGCCGCAACTAGCAATGGCCGAAAAGCAGGAAGAGCGATTGAAGATCGATTCGTTGGTGCAGGAAGCAGTTGATAACACTGAGATAATTCATATTAAGCCAGATCAACAGCAGCAAGAATTCTCCTATTTTGAGTAAAGTCTGCAGTGAAAGGGGAATCGGCCTTTGATCAATTTCTATGATGATGTGTTTCGTCTGACAAAGCGACTTGTTCAACAGCCTAGTGTTGTGGGGACGATTGACGAACGGAATATGGCCCATCTCTTGTATGATCTATTAAGTGAATTCCCATACTTTCAAGAAAATCCAAAATATCTGCAGAAGATGAAAACAAAACACGATGATCGAGAACGGTATAATATTTTAGCGCTGGTGAAAGGCACTGCACCGACGGAAGAGGCGGTAATTCTTCTGGGCCATATGGATACCGTTGATGTAGAAGATTATGGAAAATGGAAACGGTTTGCTTTCTCACCCGATGAACTAAAGGAAGAGTGGCTGAAACATTCGATTCCTGAGCATATTAAGGAAGAGATTCGCTCTGGCAACTGGCTGAATGGCCGGGGAGTTCTTGATATGAAAAGCGGCGTAGCTAGCCATATTTGCCTCTTAAAATATTTCTCTGAGCATCGCGATGAGTTAAAAGGCAATCTACTTCTTGTGATTACTTGTGATGAGGAAAACAATCATGCTGGGATTTTAACTGCTTTAAAAGATATCAAACGTATCGCTAGAAAAGAGCGTCTCTCTTATATCGCTGCCATTACCTCTGACTATACGTCTCCACGATTTGCAGGTGATGAAGCTCGCTATATCTACTTGGGAACCATTGGAAAGCTATTACCAACCTTTTTTGTCGTTGGAAAAGAAACACATGCCGGACAGCTCTTTGAGGGGTTTGATCCCAATNTTGTTGTGGCTGAATTAACGCGAAGATTAAATTACAATACAGATTTTTGTGATGAGATGGATGGAGAAGTGACATTTCCACCTGTTACATTGAAGCAAACTGACTTAAAAAAACAATATGATGTTCAAACGCCGCAAACCGCTTTTGCCTATTATAATTTTTTTGTAAATCGTCGCTCACCAAAAGATGTGTTAAATCAGTTAAAAGGAGTGGCGATGGAAGCTTTTGAAGCTGCGATTAAAGTTTTTCATCAGCGGTTTCAGCAGTTTAGTCAATTGAACGGTTTTTCTGCCCCACCTCCGAAAATTGTCCCGAGAGTCTTTACTTACGAGGAATTTTATAACAAATGTGCTAGTGAGATTGGGGAAGAATTTGAAGAAGCAATGCTTCGCTATTCCATTAATCTTTTGCATGAAGAGCAGATTGATATTCGGGAATATTCGCGAAAGATGGTCGAAGAACTTTGGCGTTGGGGAGGAGATGGAGAACCTGCGATTATTTTGTTTTATTCTTCGCCCTATATTCCACGAGTTGTTTTGGATGAAAATGATGAAAAAGCGAGAAGATTGATATTGGCTGTGAAAAAAGCCGTAAAGAAAATTCAACCTTATAATGAAGAACCGATTCAGATCCGCAAATTTTATCCATATCTTTCGGATATGAGTTTTGTCTCAATCAGTGATGATGAAAAAGATATCAAAGCTTTTGAAAAAAANATGCCTGCGTGGGGGCGAAAGTATCAATATGATGTTGAATCGATTCGGATGTTACATGTGCCGGTAATCAATATTGGTCCATTTGGGAAAGATGCTCATAAGCAATGGGAACGAGTGGAACTCTCTTATAGTATGCAGATGGTTCCCAATTTGACGCATCAAGTTATTCAACATTTATTTCACACATAGTAAAGAAAAGTTTATTCATAATAAAAAAGAATGATTTATAATNGTTGTGAATTGGATTAAAGTATAAAAAAATAATAGAGAGAGGATTTGATTATGGAAGCGTTCTGGACTGATACGAACTTCTGGATCGGATTTGTCAACATTATTATCATTGATTTAATTCTAAGTGGTGATAATGCAGTAATTATTGGGATGGCTGCCAGAAACTTGCCATTGGAACAGCGGAAAAAAGCAATCTGGATTGGTGCAGGAACAGCAGTGCTATTGCGGGCAGCTCTCACCGCAATTGCTGCATATCTACTGAATATACCATTGTTAATGACGGCGGGTGGACTCCTCCTCTTATGGATTGCGGTGAAACTACTGGTTGAGCAGAAAGATCATTCTGATGTGGCAGTAGGAACAACAATGGCAAGTGCTGTTAAAACCATTATTGTGGCGGATGTTGTGATGAGTTTAGATAATGTACTCGCTGTTGCTGGGGCAGCACATGGAAATTTGTTTTTAGTTCTTTTTGGACTGGCTCTTAGCATTCCATTGATTATGTGGGGAAGCCGACTTGTTGCAAGTATTTTAAATAAATTTCCATGGCTCGTTTACGTTGGTTCTGGGATTTTAGGCTATACAGCTGGTGATTTGATTGTGGATGATCCGTTATTGAAAAAGCATGTTTTTCAAGGGCTTGAGCTAGTTGACATGATCTTGCCAATCGCTCTCGCGGTTTTGGTTATGTTTGTTGGTTATTTCTTGAAGAAGAAGCTGGAAGCGAAAGCGAATGAAAAACCAGTTTCATAGTATATCAAAAATCCCCCTTTCAACTTGAAAGGGGGATTTTTTTGGCTGGGAAGGTAGGATTCGAACCTACGAATCATGGAGTCAAAGTCCATTGCCTTACCACTTGGCTACTTCCCATTACCAATGGTTAGTATAAGCAAGTGGGAAAGTTGTTATGCATATTTTGTCGCTATGGATCTATACCTAACAACTGTTGGACGAAACGGGGAAGTTGAAAAAGAGCATGATGTAACTGTGGATGATAATACTTTGTTTCATCCGGTGCGAAAAGTTTGGTTTCATCGACTTTTAGAGGGTCATATTGTTTGGAGCCCAAGGTGAAAGTCCAAGTTCCACTGGGATAGGTGGGTACAGATCCCATGTAAAGGCGAGTGATGGGAAAGATTTCGGCTATATGTTGATAGGTTTGTTGAATCAGTGACTGATTCAACCAAGGAGATTCTGTTTGGGCAACCATCAGTCCATCAGCTTTTAAGGCATGATGGATCGCTTGATAAAAACGTTTGGTAAACAACTTTTCACCNGGTCCGATGGGCTCTGTTGAATCCACCAAGATGACATCAAATTGGTTGGGATGTTGCTGAACGTAGTCCATCCCATCACTAATCTGTATCTCTACACGTTCATCATCAAAACTGGATGCGATATGGGGAAAGAATCGCTTCGCTGCTTCGATTACGGTCTGATCGATTTCAGCAAGAACGACTTGTTTAACTGTTGGGTGACGAAGAACTTCGCGAATTGCTCCTCCATCTCCACCGCCTACGATGAGAATCTGTTTTGCCTCTGGATGTGTATTCATGGCAACATGGGTTAACAGTTCATGATAAGCAAATTCATCTTGTTCGGTGAGCATCACCATTCCATCCAGGATCATCATGCGTCCAAACGGTTCAGTCTCCAAGATGTCCAGTTGTTGGTAGGAAGTTTGTTTAGAGTAGAGTGTTTTTTTTACCCGACAACTCCAGTGTACATCTGGAGTTTGCTTTTCAGTAAACCAAATTTCTGTTGCTTGTGCTTTTTCTGTCATTGATTCCACCTCACTCAAAAACGTGTTGGACGTCCTCATTCCCTGACAATTTGGAACGGTTATCGAATCACACGAATGGATTGGGTTGTGGGATCAAGTAAACCTTGGACCAGTGAATTTGCTGCAAGATTTTCTTGAATATAGTCAATATGATCGCGTGAAATGCGCTCACCAGGCAAAAGAACGGGAATTCCTGGTGGATAAATGGTAATGGGGTCTGCGCAGATCAAATGGTTCGCTTGTTCAAGCGGTAGGGATGTGATGGCAGCATGATAAAACGCCTCTCGCGGTGTCATCACCAATTCGGGCAGTGGAGGAAGATGGATCGGTTTTGTCTTTTGCACGTCTTTTTGATAAAAGGTAGCTGACAAGTCGTTGAGGGCTGCAATCAGTTTTTGAATAGAATCCTCTCGATCTCCAATTGTAATCAGACATAAGAGATTATAGAAATCACTGAATTCNACCTCAATTTGATAATGCTTCCGTAACCAGGTTTCAGCATCAAAGCCTGAAATATTCAGCTGTGCCAAATGGATAATCAGCTTGGTTGGGTCCAATTCATAGACAGATGAATGGGAAAAAAGTTCATCACCAGGACAATAAAGCCCTGGAATTTGGTTGATTTGAGAGCGAGCTTCTTGTGCCAGTTTGATCGTTTGTTCAGTTAATTGTCGACCATGGAGAGCGAGATGCCTTCGCTGTGTATCAAGGGATGCTAATAAGAGATATGAGGTGGATGTTGTGGTTAGCATGTTAAAGATCGTTTGCACTTGATGGAAGTCAACTCGTTTCCCTTTGAGATTAAGTATGGAGCTTTGTGTTAAAGATCCGCCTAGTTTATGTACACTTGTTGCCGCCATATCAACACCTGCATCCATCGCCGAAATAGGCAGCTTTTCGTGGAAGGTTTGCAAGATGCCATGTGCTTCATCAGCTAAAACCGGGATGGAATATTGATGAGCAAGTGAAACAATAGCTTCGAGCTTGCTTGCAGCACCATAATAAGTGGGATGAATCACAAACAAGGCCTTGCTGTCAGGGTGCTGATGAATTGCAGCTTTTACTTGTTCTGTTGTGATATTATGTGTGATCATCAGTTCTTGATCGATTTCAGGTTGGATAAAAATTGGCCTGGCATCAGCTAAGATCAATGCCGATAAGACCGATTTATGAATGTTACGTGGCAAGATAATTTTATCACCGGGCGAACATACCGCTAGAAGCATGGTCATAATCGCGGTTGTTGTACCTTGTACGGAGAAGAGAGAGTAGTCAGCGCGAAAGGCTTTGGCAGCTAACTCTTGCGCTTGTTTAATCGCATGATTTGGATGATGCAGGTTATCTAGGGGCGAAATGTTAATAAGATCAAGTTGAAATGCATTTTTGCCGATAAAGTCGCGAAATGCAGGATCGACGCCATTTCCTTGTTTATGTCCTGGGATATGAAATTGGATTGGCTGTTGATTGATATGCTCGATTAATTTAGAGAATAAAGGTGCTTCGGATTGTTTGGACATGTTCCATCTTCCACCTTGATCTGTCTAAAATTTTAAATATAAAGACAACCATTGACTATAATCATATTGTAACCTGTTGAGATTGTAAATGATCCATCTTGCAAAACAAAGGGGCTTGGATCGCCCCTTTTTTCATTGGTTCCAATTTCCAACAAGTAAGAGTTTGATTGACCAAGTTTTTACAGTGTTGGTTATTTGTTTATTTCTTGCTGCATGATATGGATGCTTTTGCTGACAAAATCCAGGATTGTTTGCAGTTCTTTGGTTGAATACGTTTGATAAAGCTCCGTCATGGAAGCGCCGAGCGATGTGAATAACGGCATTACTACTTCCATTGCTTTATCTTCGTTGGCAACAACGATAATTTTTCGACGGTCGTTTGGATCTTTTTCTCTTTTTACCAACTTTTTTTGCTCTAGACGATCAATCACACCCGTAATGGCTCCTGTCGTTAAGCCCGTTCGTTGTGCGAGTGCCCCAGCTGTTAGCTGACCATTTTTAAGAATGAGATCGAGACATTTGTGATCGGTTGGATTTAAATCCAATTGTTGTGCGATTTTTTGGTGAAAGAGAATGGTGAGTGTGCTCAATTCTTGCATGTTCTTCTCAAGCGTTTGGATCAATACATCTCTTGATAAATTCGACTGATTGCTTGACATATTGTTCAACCTCCTATATCATTTATCTTAGTTAACTAAGATATTAATAAAATGAGATAATCAATATGTAAGTTTCTTAGTTGATTATAACAACTGGATAAGTTCCATGGAAGGGAGAGTTCGCGATGAGTGAAAAAGGAATAGTGATTGGAGGCGGCATTGCGGGGACAGCAGTAGCTTTATTTTTAAAGCGATTGGATCTGGAGGTTGAAATATACGAAGCCTATGAACAACGAACGGATGTTGGCGGAGGATTTCAAATTGCCCCCAACGGAATGCGAGTGATGGCTGAGCTAGGGCTGTCGGAGGCAGTTGTGCAGAAGGGTGTCGAAAGCACTGTTATGTGTTTTCAAAATCATAAAGGCGAGTTGCTGGCACATGTCATGCAGGATGGGCGAAAAAAATATGGGATTCCGTCAGTCAATATCGCCAGAAGCATTTTTCATGAAATTCTTGTAGCTGAAGTCGAAAGAATGGGGATTCCAATCTATTATCAAAAACGTTTACAGCAGATCGTTGAAAAGGAGACAGAAGTGCGGGCGATCTTTGAGGATGGAAGTGAAGCGATCGGTACATTTCTTATTGGAGCAGATGGTGTTCACTCCAAAACCCGCGAGTATGTCGTTGAAAATGGACCGAGGCCCGTATATACAGGTTTGCAAAATGTAGGAGGTTTTGCACCTGCAAGTACCTTTCCTGAGCCGCTGTTGCCAAATCAATCGACAACTTATTTCACATTTGGTCGAAAAGGCTTCTTTGGGTACTGTTTTTGCAACAAAGGTCCTCAGGAGGAAGTGATGTGGTGGAGCAATATTCCAGAGAAACGGGAGTTGTCAAGGGAGGAATTGCGAACGTATAGCTCCGATGAGATTCGACAGGAATTATTGTCGTTTCATCAGGGTTGGCATGAACCGATTGGACGTATAATTGAGCAGTCTTCATCGCTTTTCAAAAGCAACATTTATGATATTGACCATCTGCCGCGCTGGTCCAAAAATCGAGTTGTCTTAATTGGAGATGCGGCACATGCGATGAGTCCGCATGCAGGGCAGGGAGCATCCGTGGCATTAGAAGATAGCATGTATTTAGCGAAGTTAGTAAAGAATCATGATTTACCAATGAAACAGATTTTTCAACAGTTTGAACAAGAGCGTAAAACTCGTGCAGAAAAAATTGTAAAAGCAGCTCGAAGAAATGGAAGCGGTAAAAAGGAATTAAGCGCTGTTGCTTGTTGGTTTCGGGATCGAGTTATGCGTATCATGTTACCGATTTTTGCAGGAAAAGGACAGGATTGGATTCATCGTTATCAGATTGAGTGGAAATAGTTCGTTTTATCGGTGTTGAGCATTGAAAGGAGAAGATGATGTCAGCCAGGATCGTAAAGTGGATTATTTGGATTGCAATGGGCTTTTTGTTTCTAGCAGGAGCTGCATCCGTTCTATTGCTTTGGTCCTTCAAAGCCTCCGAAACGTCAACGATCGGCCAGATCAATTTTAAGAACCGCTTGCATATCCCGAAGTTGCTGACGCCGAAGATAGACCAGCAGGGAAAAAAAGTGTTTGATCTTACTTTTCGTGAAGGCGAAATGGAGTTTGTAGAAGGGAAAAGAACAAAAACATGGGGAATCAATGCCCCCTATTTAGCGCCAACCATTCGTGTGGCAAGAGGCGATAAGGTGCAAATGAATGTGACAAACCGGACTGGCGAAACCACTACTTTGCACTGGCATGGTATGATTTTGCCAGCACAAATGGATGGTGGCCCACACCAATTGATTGAACCTGGCCAAACTTGGTCGCCGCATTGGCAAATCGATCAACCTGCAGCAACGACTTGGTTTCATCCTCATCTGCATGGTAAAACAGCGGAGCATGTTTATCGCGGTGCAGCGGGAATGTTAATAATTGATGATGAGAAATCGAAAAGGCTTCCGCTTCCCAAAACCTATGGGGTTGATGATATTCCGTTAATCGTGCAGGATAAAAGTTTTCAGAATGATGGTAGTTTGTCTCGGGATTCAAAATTTTTTAGTAATGTTGGCATTTTGGGGGATGAAATTTTGGTCAATGGGACACATCAACCCTATTTTGAAGCAACGACCAACTTGATAAGGTTTCGAGTTTTGAATGGATCCAATAGTCGCGTCTATCATTTTCGCTTTGATGATCGTCGAGACTTTCATTTGATCGCGACCGATTCGGGTTTGCTTGAATCTCCGCAGAAAATGAATCAGCTTTTGTTATCCCCAGGAGAAAGAGCAGAAATCATTGTGAACGTATCGCCAGGTGAAAGGGTTGTGTTACAAAGCAGAGATGTTGATCTAGGAGGCCCTTTCTGGTTAGCGAGCTACAATGGTGGGAACGATGAATTTGATATTCTGCAGATTCGAGCGAGTCAGCGTCTAAAGCAGCTCCCTGCTCTTCCGAAGAACATGGTGCATGTACAATGGCCTGAGCAGAAGCAAGTGACAAAAACGCGGTCTTTTATAATGACAAGTCATGATATGATTAATGAAAAAAAAATGGATATGAATCGGATCGACGAGGTGGTAACAGCAGGTTCCACTGAGATCTGGGAAGTTTCAAATCCTAGGGATGATATGTACCATAATTTCCATATACATGGGGTTCATTTTGAAATTCTTCAGCTCGATGGCAACAAACCGCCAAGTCGTTATCGTGGTTTAAAAGATACTCTGTATTTGGCTCCACAAAGTACAGCTACATTGTTGGTTCGATTTGCCAATTATGCCGACGAGCGTTTTCCATATATGTACCATTGTCATATCTTATTGCATGAAGATCAGGGAATGATGGGACAGTTTTTGGTCGTAAAACCTGGTGTCCATCCGCCACGAAAGCGAAAGGCCATNGATCAGCATGCTTCCCATTAGCTTGGATATGAGTCAGGGCTTTGGAAGATTCAGGCTTCCAGTAGCCCTTTTTTTCTTGAACGGGATGATTGTTTCCATGTTGTGCTTGGACTAAAATGGCAATAGACTATCCATTTGTGTATGTAGAGTTCAATTTTATTAAAAAAATTCAACTTGATCTTTACTTACTTTACGACATGGTCTGTTGAAAAACCCCAGGATCAAGGAAGGGGGCAGCAAGTGGATTATTCAACCTTTGGAAGACACGTTGCGGTTGATGTTTGGGGAATTCCATTTCGAATACTAAATAACGGCAAACTATTGGAGGAATATTTACTGAATTCAGCTGCAAAATGTGGAGCAACCATCATATCATCACAAAGCCATCAATTTGAGCCGCAAGGCACTTCCGTTTTTGTTTTGCTCGCTGAGAGTCATCTTTCGATCCATACCTATCCGGAAAAGGGGTATGCTGCAATCGATTGTTACACATGTGGTCGTACAATTGATCCAAATGAGGCAGTGCAATATTTAATTGAACAATTAAAGCCGACACATGTCGATACAAAAATGCTACTGAGAGGAACGGGCAAGATTGAAGTAAAAAACGGAAAGCAGTTTTTGTTTGATCATCACGAAAAAGAAGGAGAAACGTATGTTTCTGTAGAAAGAAATAACATCCAAATTATTACAAATGCAAAAAAAAGAGACTAGAGAGGAAGGATCGGACTGGATGTAGTAGCTTATATTGCGCGAATATTAAACGATGCGATGAAAAGGCGAGCGAGTGATATCCATTTTGAACCGCAGGCAAATGGATTAAGAGTTCGTCAACGCATCGATGGCTTTCTGGTTGAGACTGATCGAGTAGCGCTAAGCGATGCTTCCGCGATCCTCTCGCGCCTAAAGATTATGGGGGACTTGGACATTGGCGAGAAGAGAGTACCACAGGACGGAACCCTTAGCTTTGAGCGACTAGAGGGCTCATATGATATTCGCATTTCAACAATTCCTACGATTTATGGAGAAAAGATTGTATTACGTTTAAACAAAAGCAAATCTGTTATCAGTTCACTGGATGAATTGGGGATGACATCGGCGCAGCTGAATCGAGCAAAAAGATTGTTAAAACAGGCGAGCGGTTTGGTCATTGTAACAGGGCCCACGGGCTGTGGAAAAACAACGACATTGTATGCCATGTTAAAAGCTTTAAATCAGGTGGAACGGAACATTATCACCTTGGAAGATCCGGTCGAGTTGCAGATTGAAGGGCTGAATCAAGTGCAAATTCATCCAAAAGCAGGGCTAACGTTTGCAAGAGGTCTAAGAGCGGCTTTGCGACAGGACCCTGATATTATTATGATTGGTGAGATTCGGGATCGAGAGACTGCTGATATCGCGATAGGTGCAGCGTTGACAGGGCATTTGGTGTTGACAACGCTGCATACAGCCGATGGTGCGAGCGTCGTAACACGATTATTGGATATGAAAATTGAACCATATCGGGTTGCGGCTGCCTTAACCGGTGTGATTGCGCAACGGCTGTTGCGTTTGCTCTGTAAGCATTGTCATGGACAAAGATGTGATCATTGCGGCAATATCGGTTATTTCGGCAGAACGGGCGCTTTTGAGGTGATTACTGTCGATGATGGTTTTCGACAGTTAATTGTTGATCAAGCATCGCTGGACCAGTTGCGAAACTATTTAAGAAATCAGGGAATCCCTACCTTAAAGGCGGCGATTAAGCAAAAAGTGGATGAGGGATTGACAACAGTTGATGAATATTTGCGAGTGGTGAACGATGCAGAAGAAGCATTCTTGGAAGTCTGAAGATTTGTCGATGTTTAGTCTTCATTTACACAATCTTTTAAATAGTGGGATTCCGCTTGTGGCAAGTATCGAGTTATTGATAGAGCAAAAAGTGGTTTCAGAAAAAGTGGGAAAAAATTTGGTTGCTTCCCTTCAGCAGGGACTTTCATTTTCTGAAGCATTGAAGCTGGAGCAGTTTCCTGCTCTCTTTATCTCCTTTATTCGGGCAGCAGAAGAGCATGGTGATTATGTTTATGGCTTGAAACAGTGTGAATCTTATTATCAGGCACGTGCAAAGTTGAAGCAGGATCTCATCCAAGCCTGTACTTATCCTCTCATTGTGCTAGTCTGCGTTGGAGTCGCATTGTTTTTTATGATCAATGTTGTGTTACCTCGTTTTGCTGAGCTCTATCAGACTTTAGGAGTGCAACTTCCGGCGATTACGCGCTATATGTTAAGTCTTACCGACATTCTGGGTGTCATTTTCAAAAGTTTGCTCTTATTGATTTTATTGCTATTATTGATGATTTATTTGCTTCAATATCTTTCAAACTCAAGCAAACGGCTTTTGGAGAAAATTTTATTTTCGCTGCCAATTGCCAGGCAGTTTTATCGATTACACCTCACGCATTATGTGACGATCCAATTGGGTTCGCTGTTGAAAGCAGGTGTTCCTCTTCTTAACTCGCTTACATTAATGGAAAGATTATCTCCATGGTTTGTGCTAGCGGAGTCGATTCAGGCAATGAAAGAGCGGGTGATTCGAGGAAAACCACTTCACGAAGCCATTCAGCAGGAAAAATCGTCACTGTTTTTGCCATCTTTTCCCCGGATGGTGGCAATTGGTGAGAAATCGGGTCAACTGGATCAATCGCTATTAAGTTTTGCCAAATCGACTGAGATCAATTTGCGAACACAAATGAATCGATGGGTGCGAGGTTTAGAGCCGATGCTTATTTTCCTGCTAGGTATATTTATTGCTATAACCGTGATTGCAATGTTTTTGCCCATGTTGCAAATGGTCCAAGCCCTCTAGATGCATTCAATTGGAGGAATGTTGGATGAAGAAATGGAGAAAAGGAGAAGACGGATTTACGTTAATTGAAATGTTAATTGTCTTATTTATTATTGGCATTGTNATTGCGATTGCCATTCCGAACCTAAAGTCTGCAGGTGAGACAGCGCGAGATCGAGCCGATCAGGCCAATCGAAAATTGATTGGAGCACAAGCGGATAATTTCTATTTGGAATATGGGAGATATCCGACTTCCGTTGAAGAGTTAGTGAGCAAGAAATATTTACGTTCTGTTCCCAAATGTCCCAGTGGACGTGGGAAATACGTTATTCTGACGTCTCCCTCACTCTCACCGGAAAAAAGAGTGATCTGCAGATAAATGGGTCAGTATGGCAAGGGAGATGAGGGTTGGTCGATGATTGAGCTGATCTTGACATTGCTCTTATTTGGCTTATTGGTTTCACTAGCTCTTCCTACTTTTACCCGCTTTGGCGAATTTGTAGAAAAAGAAATGTTTTTGAAGTTATTGGCTTCTGATCTGGAATATGCCAAAATGCAGGCGGCTAGTTCGGAAGAAGAGATTGTTGTCTACTTTGATACAGAAAGTGGTTGGGTCAAAACCATTCGTGGTGATCAGATCCTGCGGAAAATCAAAATTCCATATCACTTCCGCATTGAGACGAATTTTGCTCGGGATCAGATTGTTTTTCGTCATACTGGGCAAAGTTTAGGAGGGACCATTCAATTAAGAAGTGGCAAGCGATTAATTGGGAAAGTGACGGTTCAGGTAGCATCCGGTTTGCCAAAGGTGGAATTGATTCCGCAATAAACAACGAAAAAGGTTATACGATTGCAGAAGCAGTCGTTGCCATCTTTATCTTTGGCTTAATGATTGGTTGTATCTTGCCTTTGGTTCAAATAATCCAAGCGGATGCCACTGATCAATCGGATCTGATGGAAAGTAGCCAGTGGTTGGCGGGACAAATGGAAAAATTGACAGCAAGTTGTAGCGGCGATCGGAAAGGAAAGCTGCGAAGGAAAATGCCGCAAACCAACACAGTAGTCCAGATGAAGTGGGAGTGTAAACAAGTTGATCAATGGTTGATCCAGATATCTGTAGAGGCTCAATGGAAAAACCGCAAAGGAGAATACAAAAAGAAAACTATCAAAACGCATCGGTTTCAAGCCAGTTAGGATATACNTATCTTGAACTGGTATTGTCNTTCTTTATCCTATCAGTTTTGCTTCCCGTAGTCTTCTACGTAATGATGCAGTTCGTGATGGATAGTCAAAAGCTGATGGAACATGAGCGTGTTCAAATGGACTGGCTTTCTTGTGCGCTTTGGATGCAGAATGAGATAAAAAAAGGAAGGCATTTTCGGCTTCAACGTGAAGCATTGTTGTTTGAATTGCCGACAGGTGAAACCATTCGTTATCAATGGGATCGTGGTCGGATCGTTCGACAAGTCCGACAGGATCAACAATCATCGTTTCAGGGTTATATGGTCATGTTGCAGCATGTGAAAGCATTTCGCTTTTATCCTCAATCGACAGGTGTGTGGGTAGCTTTTACTTTTCAAAATAATTATACTGTGCGCACGTTTATTCGGGGAAGGTATGAGCGCCAATGAATAGAGAACAGGGCTTCGTATTGCCAATTGTTGTCTTTGTATTGGTGATTTGTGTCTTTCTTTGCTTTTTTTTAATTTCACAGTTGGTTCGTCATCATCAATTTGGTTTATTATATGCCAAAGTGATGGAAGCTCAATATGCGGCTGAAAGTGGAATTGCACTGATGCAACAAAGACTAAAGAAAAGCCCACAACAAATTGAAGATCTCTATTTTTACCAGAATGATTGTTTGGTCACGGCTAAGGTCACTGAATCGGAGCCTTTCATTGTGATTGAAGCAGTATCAATGGGTCGTTATGGTGTGAAACAGACAGTTCGAGCCAAGGTTGATCCCAAAACATTGGCAATTGCTGAATGGTCAAATGGAAAAAGATAGAGCAATTTGTGGATGGTTCAAGTATGCTTTTGTGCAGTTCAGCCTATAGATTGTGCGTCTCATCATTTCTTTTGAAGTTTCATTGCGTACTTTGCGAATAAGGAACTCTCTTTGCTTCAGTTTTCATATTGATTTTGTTAAGATGTCAACGAGCGAACGGATTGGCATCATTTTTTTTATGCATATCAAAACGGGGAACAGATGGTTTATCGTTGCTGTACGAAAAAATAACTAGCTGTCGATCAGTCTTTACAGTAATATGTAGATATGAAACCAAAAAGTCATATCTTTTTTATTGGCATGATGGGAACAGGAAAAACAACCATTGGCCGAAGGTTAGCTAAAGAGATTGGCTATCCCTGGGTTGATATGGATCAAAGATTGGAAATGGAATTTGGCTTTTCCATTGCTGAATTTTTTGAGCGTTATGGAGAACAGGCCTTTCGACAAAAGGAGAGCCATTTATTAAAAAGATTGGTGGATGAAACTCCGTCGGTGATCACAACGGGCGGTGGGATTGTCTTAAAGTCGGAGAACCGTGCGTTGATGAGAAAGCATGGTGTGATCATTCACCTATATGCTACCCCCGAAGAATTAAGCCGACGTTTGCAAGGCGACCAAAGTAGACCGCTATTGGCTGGTGATCTTGAAAAACGGATTCGGAAAATAAGCAAGGAAAGAGCAGCNCTTTATCGAATGGCGGATATTACAATTGATACAACGGATCAGACACCGGATCAAGTCTTANGGAGGGTGAAAGCTTTCTTGATTAATTCGTCACTGCATCGGTCAAGCTAATGGATGAGGTGACGAAAATGACTTTTCAAGATTGGATCAGTTACGTAATTGAACGATTTCTTCGCTATGTGGAAACACCAAAGGAAGAAAGACGCAAACAGAGACAGGTTGAAAGATGGTCAAGCAAATGGTTTGGTTTGCTCCCTTTTTCAGCCAAAATGATGTGGACGCAATGGAAAAGCCGCTTTCCCAACCGAAAATAAAGGTTTCCCTTTTTTCTATATTTATCTATGGTATACTTTCTTGTGTATAGTTTTGTCTGGTTTTTCACAAGAAAACATTCTAGAAATCTATTGTATTGGTATGCAATCATTCATGTTTATTGAGTGGTTTAAGGTCATAAGGTGATTTTTTTATATGAAGGGGCGTATGACTGAATGTATCATCGAACAGAGACCCGTGCGGTAAGAGTTGGGGATCTCCAGATTGGTGGAAATGATCAAGTCATCATACAAAGTATGACAACGACCAAAACACATGATGTAGAAGCGACGGTCAAACAGATTCATCAATTGACTGAAGCTGGCTGCCAAATTGTCCGTGTAGCATGTCCCGATATGCGCGCAGCGGAAGCGATCCCTGAAATTAAGAAACGTGTTTCGGTTCCATTGGTTGCGGATATCCATTTCGACTACAAATTGGCACTCAAGGCGATTGAGGGTGGAATTGATAAAATTCGGATTAATCCTGGCAACATTGGACGTCGCGAAAAAGTAGAAGCGGTTGTCAAGGCAGCAAAAGAACGCGGCATTCCGATTCGGATTGGTGTAAATGCTGGTTCGTTAGAAAAGCGGATTTTACAAAAGTATGGATATCCGACTGCAGATGGTATGGTCGAGAGCGCTCTATATCATATTGGAATCTTGGAAGACCTGGATTTTCATGATATTGTCGTTTCACTCAAAGCATCGGATGTTCGTTTAGCGATTGAAGCATATAAAAAAGCAGCTGCTGCTTTTAATTATCCACTCCATTTGGGGATTACCGAATCGGGAACACTTTTCTCGGGTACGGTGAAAAGTGCTGCCGGATTGGGAGCATTACTTTCGTTAGGCATCGGTTCAACTATTCGGATCTCACTCAGTGCTGATCCTGTTGAAGAGGTAAAAGTAGCGCGTGAACTTCTCAAGACCTTTGGCTTAGCTGCCAATGCTGCAACGTTAATCTCTTGTCCCACGTGTGGACGGATTGAGATTGATTTGATCAGTATTGCCAACGAGATTGAAGAATATATTGCAAATATCCAAGCACCTATTAAAGTTTCCGTTTTGGGGTGTGCCGTAAATGGACCGGGAGAAGCAAAAGAAGCCGATATCGGCATTGCTGGTGCACGCGGAGAAGGATTATTGTTTCGGCATGGAAAGATTATTCGGAAAATACCTGAAAATCAGATGGTAGAAGAATTGAAAAAGGAAATCGATAAGTTGGCAGAAGAGTATAAACAAAAAGGAAAACAAAAGTCTTTACAATCACAAACTACCTAATCGAAAGCGACTTTGCTTTGAAGTCGCTTTTTCTTTTGGCGGCTTTTAACGAATAAATTTCCACCATTTTATCGATAATAATGGATAATATTGATTGGCTAAGAAGGAGGTTATTATGAACCGTTTGGCTTTAACATTAGTAATCATTGGTGCTCTCAATTGGTTATTGATCGGCCTATTTGAGTGGGATTTGGTTGCAGCTCTTTTCGGAGGAGATCTGACCCGTGATTCATCCGTGTTTAGCCGTATTATCTATACAATCGTCGGCATTGCTGGGATTTATGCCATTCGTTTCTTTTTTAATGAGCGGATTCCGGCAGAAAATGATTAATCGAGTTCATCAATTCAATTCCTTACAGAAATTTGCCGACTGAAAGCCCACGGTTTGAATCGTGGGATGAAAGGCG
>JGI1652J44930_10000289_pt1 | contig 20247 bp, 19 predicted proteins | sample NewIslsDNAsample_FD_44930 | JGI IMG/M metagenome (IMG submission 44930)
CTATTTCCGGGGCGTTGAGCACTTGGTCGGTGCCGGGGATCTGCTGGCGTTCGTCCGCCATGGGGCGGACTATAGATCCTTCAGGGGAAACTGGCGCGCTGGAGCGGTTGCCCACCAGCCATAATGATGACAACGCTTGTTGACATCGTTTGTAGGCTGGCGAGCATGACCGACACCGGTGTCGCCGGCCGCAGCTGGGTCGTTGCTGCTGATGGAGTTCGGCTCGCGGTGCGGACGTCCGGTCCGCCGCAAGCGCCGACGGTGCTGGCGGTGCACGGCTACCCGGATGACCACTCACTGTGGACCGAGGTCGCCGCCAGGCTGGGCGAGCGGTACCGGGTGGCCGTCTACGACATGCGCGGCACCGGTGATTCACCAGCTCCGCCCGACCCCGACGCGTATCGGCTCGGCCTGCTGGCCGACGACTTGGGCCGGGTGGCCGAAGCGGTCAGCCCGCACGCCCCGGTGCACCTGCTGGCGCACGATTGGGGTGCGATCACCGCGTGGCAAGCCGTCTCCGATCAACGGCTCAACGGCAAATTCGCTTCCTTGACGTCGATTTCCGGGCCCTGCTTGGACCACGCGGGCCACTGGTTGCGCAGCAGGGTCCGCCGACCGTCGCCCCGCGGGCTCAGCGAGCTGGGCCGGCAGTTGCTCTCCTCGGCCTACCTGTGGTTCTTCTGCCTTCCGGTGCTTCCCGAGCTGAGCTGGCGCAGCGGGGTGCTGCCCTGGCTGCTCAGCAGGATGGGCGGTGAAGGAGTGGAGATCCCGTCGACTCCGGACGCGATCCGCGGGCTCGCGCTGTACCGGGTCAACATCCCTTCCCGGCTGCGGGCCCCGGTGCCCAGGCGGGTTTTCCTCCCGGTGCAGGTCATCGCGCCCACCGAGGACCGCTTCGTCACCCCAGCGCTGCAGACCGGGGTCGAGCGGTGGGTACCGGACTTGCGGGTCCACCGGGTTCCCGGCGGGCACTGGCTGCCGCGGAGTCGACCGGACGTGGTGGCCGACCGCACTGCGCGGTTCATCGAGGAGATCGGCGACCGCTGATCCGGCGGTGGGACGCCGAGGAAGTGGTCCCCGCCGAACACGCCGGACCGAGCGGGAACGCTCCCCGCGGCGCAGCGATCCGGGAGAGCGGAACAGCGGAGGCGGACGGGAATCGAACCCGCCTGACCGAGGTACTCGGCCACGTCGGTTTTGAAGACCGCGGGGGCCACCAGGCACCCTGACGCCTCCACTGATCGACCCTAGCAAGGGACCACCGGTGGTGCGGTGCAGCGTTCGCCCGAATGACGACACCGATCGCTTGGTTTAGCGTCGGGGCATGACCGACACCTCGGTGAAGCACCGGCTGACCCAGTACGCGCACGGCGGTGGATGCGCCTGCAAGATCCCGCCGGACGAGCTGGAGTCCATGGTCTCCGGCTTGCTGGGCGACGTCTCCCCGCAGCTGCTGGTGGGGCTCGACAGCGGGGACGACGCCGCGGTGGTGCAGATCAGCGATCGCACCGCGATCGTCAGCACTGCGGACTTCTTCACTCCGGTGGTGGACGATGCCTACGACTGGGGTCGCATCGCCGCCGCCAATGCGCTGTCCGATGTGTACGCCATGGGGGCCGCTCCGATCCTGGCGATCAACTTGCTGTGCTGGCCCCGGAACGTGCTTCCGCTCGACCTGGTCCAGCAGGTGCTGCAAGGGGCCACCGACATCGCCGCGCAGGCGGGCTGCCCAATAGCGGGCGGCCACAGCGTGGACGACCCGGAACCGAAGTACGGCATGGCGGTGACCGGGACCTGCGCGGCGGAACAGCTGATGCGCAACGACGCCGGGCAGCCCGGTGTTCCGCTGTCGCTGTCCAAACCGCTGGGGATCGGCGTGCTCAATTCCCGGCACAAAGCGACGGGGGAGACCTTTCCCCAAGCGGTCGAGGTGATGACCACGCTCAACGCCCAGGCCGCGGCGAATGCTCTCGCCGCCGGCATCCGCTGCGCCACCGACGTGACCGGCTTCGGCCTGCTCGGCCACCTGTTCAAACTGGCCCGCGCCAGCGGAGTCTCGGCGGTGGTGGACTCCGCCGCGGTGCCGTACCTGGAGGGAGCGCGGGAAGCCCTCCGCGACGGCTACGTCAGCGGGGGCACCCAGCGCAATCTGGAGTGGGTGCGACCGCACTGCGACCTCTCGGCGATTTCCGAAGCGGAAGCGCTGCTGCTGGCCGACGCGCAGACCTCAGGAGGTCTGCTGGTGGCCGGCGAGATCCCCGGTGCACCCGTCATCGGTGAACTCGTCCCCCGCGGCGAGAAGGTGATCACGGTCCGCTGACATCGCCGGTTCGCTCGGCCAGCAGCTCGTTGGCCTCCTCCAGGGCACCGGTGAGGCCGGTGAGCACATCCGCGAAGACCCGCCGCAGCGGAGTGCCCTCCGCGCTGGTCAGCCAAGCGTGCATGGCTGCGCCGAAGCAGCCCAGCAGAGCGGTGGCCCAAGCGGCGGGGCAGGTGTGGTTCGAGGAGGCGCCCGCACGTTCGCTCAGCAGCTCGGTCAGATCGCACACCCACCGCTGGCGCATCAGGTGCAGTTCGTAATTCCCGGTCGAAGAGAGGCTGTTCAGCAGTTCGGCGCGCTGCAGGAACTGCTCCCGCTGCTCTTCCAGCTGATCAGCCGATTCCAGCATGGCCGCGGTGAGCGAGCGAACCGGGTGTTCGTCGGCTGGTCGGGCGGCCAATCGCTGCCGCAACTGCGCCATGGCCTCTTCCGAGTCGCCGTAGAGCACTGCTTCCTTCGAAGGGAAGTGGCGGAAGAAGGTGCGAGGGGCGATGTCGGCCGCTTCGGCGATCTGCTCCACCGTGGTGTTGGCGAACCCCTGCTCGGCGAACAGCCGGAGCGCTGCTTTCTCGATGGCCACCCTGGTCCGCATCGTGCGCCGGTGGCGCCGGTCCGTCGGTGCGGTGCTGGCCGAGCCGTGCGCTGGCTTTTCCTCCATGGCCGTCATGACGTCAGGTTTGTCCGCGCAGCTCCCGTGGTCAACAGTGTTCAGCGTCACGACTGACAAATGTCAGTCGTGACATAACCTGGCACTCGGAGTGCAACACGGAGGAGGACGACCGGGTGTCCGGGTCTGACATTCGCGCCGATCTGTCGCAGCCCCGAAACGCGGGGGAAGAACAAGCCATCGCTGAAGGAATCCCACTGCGGGTCTACCGGCGTCGGTGGCGGATCTTGGGCGTGCTGTGCCTGGCCCTGTCGGCGACCATGCTGGCCAACACCTCGCTCGGGGTGGCGCTGCCCTACCTGGCCCGAGACCTGCAGGCATCGATGGCGCAGCAGCAGTGGTTCAACAACGCCTACGCCCTGGTGTTCGCCGGGCTGCTGTTCACCACCTCCACCATCGCCGACCGGTACGGGCGCAAGCTCGTGCTGCAAACCGGCATGATCCTCTTCGGCGCCGCATCCCTGTACGTCTGGCTGTGGGTGGACTCCAGCGCTGAACTGATCGCGGCCCGGGCGGTGCTCGGCCTGGGCGCAGCGATGATCATGCCGGTGACGCTGTCCATCCTGACCAGCGTTTTCACCAGCGCGGAACGAACCCGGGCGGTGAGCCTGTGGGCCGCGGTCTCCGGAGGCGGCACCGCCCTCGGGCCGGTGGTCGCCGGTCTGCTGCTGGAGATCTCCACCTGGCAGTCGGTGTTCGCCATCAACTTGCCGGTGGTCGTCGTCGGGGTGCTCGCCGGTTTCTGGCTCATCCCCAGCCGGACCAGCACCGCGACCAGCACCGGCGGCGGAATCGACCTGCCCGGCGCCCTGCTGTCCACCGCCGGTATCACGCTCGTGGTGTACGCCCTGATCGAAGCCCAGCACGTGGGCTGGACCGCGCCGCGGACGCTGGTGCTCACCGCGGCTGGGCTGGTGCTGGTGGCGCTGTTCGCACTGTGGGAGAGCCGGGCGGAACAACCGATGCTCGACGTTTCCCTGTTCCGCAACACCGCGTTCTCCGCCTCCGCGGTCGTCATCACCCTCGTCTTCTTCGCCATGGTCGGGGTGTTCTTCTCGCTGAGCCAGACGCTGATCCTGATCTTCGGCTACTCGCCCCTGAACGCCTCGCTGTCCCTGCTGCCGATGACCGTGGTGATGGTGCTGATCGCCCCGCAGATCCCCGAACTGGTGCGGAAGTTCGGCCCGCGCACCGCCATCGCCGGCGGCATGGTGGTCTCGGCAGCGGGCATGGTCGCGCTGAGCACCCTGGACGCGGACTCCGGGTACTGGCACCTGCTGGGCGGCCTGGCGGTGACCGCCCTGGGCATGTCGGTGGCCATGGCCCCCGCGACCGACGTGCTGATGGCCAACGTGCCGCGGGAACGAGCCGGCATGGGATCGGCCACCAACGACGTCACCCGGGAAGTCGGCGCCTCGCTCGGCGTCGCCGTCCTCGGCAGCGTGCTGGGCAGCAGCTACGCGGCCCAATTGACCGGTTCGGTGGCCGCCCTGCCGGACCAGGCGCAGCAGTTGGCCAAGCAGTCGCTCGCCGGTGGACTGCAGGTGGCGACCTCGCTGGGGCAGCACGGCCTCCAGCTGGTGCACGACGTCAGAGCAGCCTGGATGCACGGGCTGCAGGTGGCCCACCTGGTGGGGGCGGGGCTCATCCTGCTCGCCGCGCTCGTGGCCTGGGTCTGGTTGCCCCGCTCCACCGCGGACCGCGAACCCGGCCACCGGAGTTTGCGTTGATCCCACCCCGGGTACTCCCGACCCGAGATCGAGGGAGGACCCATGGTCGAGTGGCTGAACTGGCCGGTGCTGCGACAACTCACCGGCCACGACGACCTTGGCCGGGGCAAAGCGGCCCGGTCGGCCAAGACCGACCGGATGAGAGCCCGGACCGAAGACGCCGAGCGCGTGGTCCAGTCGATATGCCCGTACTGCGCGGTCGGCTGCGGCCAGCGGATCTACGTCAAAAACGGTGAAGTCACCCAGATCGAAGGGGACCCCGATTCGCCCATCAGCCGGGGCAGGCTGTGCCCCAAAGGTGCCGCCAGCCGAGAGCTGGTCACCTCCCCGCTGCGCGAAACCAAGGTCCGGTACCGCCGTCCGTACGGCACGGAGTGGGAAGAGCTGGACCTGGACACCGCGCTGGACATGATCGCCGACCGCGTCATAGCCACCAGGGACGCCACCTGGGAGGAGCGGAGCGAGGAGAACTACCCGCTGCGGCGCACCATGGGGATCGCCAGTTTGGGCGGAGCGACCCTCGACAACGAGGAAAACTATTTGATGAAGAAGCTCTACACCGCCCTCGGCGCGATCCAAGTGGAGAACCAGGCCCGCATTTGACACTCCTCCACAGTTCCCGGTCTGGGAACTTCCTTCGGGCGCGGCGGCGCCACCACTTTCCAGCAGGACTTGGCCAACGCCGACTGCATCGTCATCCAAGGGTCGAACATGGCCGAGGCGCACCCGGTCGGCTTCCAGTGGGTGATGGAAGCCAAGCAGCGCGGAGCCAAGGTCATCCACGTCGACCCGCGCTTCACCCGCACGTCGGCACTGGCTGATCTGCACGTCCCGCTGCGGGCCGGCAGCGACATCGCCTTCCTCGGTGGACTGATCAACTACGTGCTCACCAACGAGGCCTACTTCCTCGACTACGTGCGCACCTACACCAACGCGGCGCTGATCGTCGGGGAGGAGTTCCGCGACACCGAGGACCTGCACGGCGTCTTCTCCGGGTTCGACACCGAAACCGCCAGCTACGACACCTCGAGCTGGCAGTACGCCGATGGCCAGCAGCGCCCCCGGGAAGCGGAGACCAGCCCTTCCAAGGAGCACGGACGGGAACGCGAGACCAGCCGGCCGGAACGGGCCGGTTCGGGCGGACCGAGCTACAGCGGAACCGCCCACACCGATCCCACGCTGCAGCACCCGCGTTGCGTTTTCCAAATCCTCAAGCGCCACTACGCCCGGTACACACCGGAAATGGTGGAGCAGGTCTGCGGGGTGCCGCGGGAGTTGTTCCAGCAGGTGGCCGAGACGCTGGTGCGCAACTCCGGCCCGGAGCGGACTTCGGCGTTCGCCTACGCGGTCGGCTGGACCCACCACACTGTGGGGGTGCAGTACATCCGAGCGGCCTCGATCCTGCAGTTGCTGCTGGGCAACATCGGCCGGCCCGGCGGAGGAATCTTGGCGCTGCGCGGGCACGCCAGCATCCAGGGCTCCACGGACATCCCCACCCTGTACAACCTGCTGCCCGGGTACCTGCCCATGCCGCACGCGCACACCGACCTGGACCTGGAGAGCTACGTGCGGCCGAGCGAGGACGCGGTCGGCTACTGGGGGAACATCCGTTCCTACCTGGTGAGCCTGCTCAAGGCGTGGTGGGGGGACAGCGCCACCGCAAGCAACGACTACTGCTTCGACTGGCTGCCGCGGCTGACCGGGGACCACGGCACCTTCCAAACCGTCATCGACCAGATGGAGGGGAAGGTCAAAGGATATTTCGTCATCGGGGAGAACCCGGCCGTGGGCACCACGAACGCCCGTCAGCAGCGGCTTGGCCTGGCCAATCTGGACTGGCTGGTGGTCCGCGACCTCAACCTGATCGAAACCGCGACCTTCTGGAAGGACGGGCCGGAGATCGAAACCGGTGAAATGTCCACCGAGAACATCCCGACCGAAGTCTTCTTCCTGCCCGCGGCTTCGCACGTGGAGAAGGAGGGCACGTTCACCAACACGCAGCGCTTGCTGCAGTGGCGGCACAAAGCGGTCGAACCCCAAGGGGACCAGCGGAGCGACCTGTGGTTCTTCTACCACCTGGGCCGACGGATCCGGGAGAAGCTGCGGGACGCCCAGCGGACACCGGAACAGCGGGAACGGGACCGGCCGATCCTGGAACTGACCTGGGACTACCCGACTGAGGGCGAAATGGAGGAGCCCAGCGCCACGGCGGTCCTGCAGGAGATCAACGGTCGCGACGCGGACGGCAATCCACTGGCCAGCTACACCCAGCTGCGCGCCGACGGTTCGACCAGCTGCGGGTGCTGGATCTACTGCGGGGTCTACGCCGACGGCGTCAACCAAGCCGCGCGGCGCAAGCCCGGCAGCGAGCAGTCGTGGGTCGCCCCCGAATGGGGATGGGCTTGGCCGGCGAACCGCCGCATCCTCTACAACCGGGCTTCGGCACGGCCCGACGGGCGCCCCTGGAGCGAGCGCAAGGCCTACGTGTGGTGGGACGAGCAGCGAGGGGAGTGGACCGGGCACGACATCCCGGACTTCGACCGGGACAGGCGCCCCGACTACACCCCACCGCCCGGAACCACCGGTCCGGCCGGGCTGGCCGGGACGGATCCGTTCATCATGCAAAGCGACGGGCTCGGTTGGCTGTACGTTCCGGCAGGACTGGTGGACGGACCGTTGCCGGCGCACTACGAGCCGCAGGAATCGCCGGTGAGCAACCGGATCCACACCACGCAGCAGCGGAACCCGGCCCGACAGGTGCATTCGCGCCCGGAGAACCGCTACCAGCCCAGTGGGGACGAACCGGGGAGCGAGGTGTTCCCGTACGTGTTCACCACGTTCCGGATCACCGAACACCACACCGCCGGCGGCATGAGCCGCTGGCTGCACCACCTGTCCGAACTCGCTCCGGCGATGTTCCTGGAAGTGTCTCCCGAGCTCGCCGCCGAGCGCGGGCTCAAGCACATGGATTGGGCCACGGTCATCACCGCGCGCAGCGCGATCGAAGGCAGGGTGCTGGTGACGCACCGCATGCGGCCCTTGCAGGTGGGGGGCCGCACGGTGCACCAGATCGGACTGCCTTGGCACTGGGGGCCGAACGGGCTCACCACCGGGGACGCGGCCAATGAGCTGATCAACGTGTCCCTGGATCCCAACGTGCACATCATGGAGAGCAAGGCGGGCACCTGCGACATCCAGCCGGGCCGGCGACCGCGAGGACCCGCGCTCCTGCAGTACGTCGAGGAGTACCGCCGGCGCGCGGGGATCACCGAATTCACCGGGACCGAACACCTCGACAGTCCGCATTGGACGGAAGGGGGGCTGCGGTGACGCAGAACCGGTTGAGCGGACCGCTGGCGGATCCGGCGGGGGAGGCCGGCTACCCGCCGGACCACCCCGAGCGCGTCGGCTTCTTCACCGACACCAGCATCTGCATCGGGTGCAAGGCCTGTGAAGTGGCCTGCAAGCAGTGGAACCTGCTGCCCGAGGACGGACTGGACTTCACCGGGATGTCCTACGACAACACCAAGGACCTGGGGGCCACCACGTGGCGGCACGTGGCGTTCGTCGAACAGCGGGGAACGCCGGAAGAACTCGGCATGCCCGCCATGGGACCACCGGACGAGGCGCAGACCCGCTGGCTGATGTCCTCCGACGTCTGCAAGCACTGCACGCACGCGGCTTGCCTGGACGTCTGCCCCACCGGGGCGCTGTTCCGGACCGAGCACGGCACGGTGGTGGTGCAGGACGACGTGTGCAACGGTTGCGGTTACTGCGTCCCGGCCTGTCCGTACGGGGTGATAGACGTCCGCCCGGACACGGGTGGGGCGGCCAAGTGCACGCTGTGCAACGACCGCCTGGGAGCCGGGTTGGAGCCGGCTTGCGCCCAGGCCTGTCCGACGAAGTCGATCCAGTTCGGTCCGCTGGATGAATTGCGGCTGCGCGCTCAGCAACGGGTGGACGAACTGCACGAGCAGGGGTTCACCAGCGCCCGGTTGTACGGCCACGATCCGCAGGACGGTGTCGGCGGTGATGGCGCGTTCTTCTTGCTGCTCGACGAGCCCGAGGTCTACGGGTTGCCGCCTGATCCGGTGGTGACCACCAGGGACCTGCCCTCGATGTGGCGGTGCGCCGCTGCTGCGGCAGGGACCGCGGCGGCTTTGGTGATCGGCAGTTTTTTGGGGAGGCGGCGGTGACGGACGAGCGCCCGGTGGCGGGGGAGGCGCAGTTCAGCTCCTACTACGGCCGAGAGGTGATCAAGCCCCCGGTGTGGAAGGTTCCGGACGTTCCGCTCTACCTCTACTTGGGAGGTATGGCTGGTGGCGCCTCGATGATGGCGCTGGGGGCTGAGCTCACCAATCGCCCGGCGTTGGGCAGGGTCGGTCGCATCGCAGCGGGGGCGGGCGCTGCGGCGAGCGTGGTCGCGTTGATCCACGATCTCGGTCGTCCGCTGAAGTTCTTGAACATGCTCCGGATGTTCAAGCCCACTTCGCCGTTGAGCGTGGGATCGTGGATCCTCGCGCCGTTCTCGGCGCTGACGGGTGCGGGAATGGCCAGCGAGGTGACCGGGTGGTTGCCCCGGCTGGGGAAGTTGAGCGCGGGGGTTTCCGCGGTGCTGGCACCGGCCATGACCACGTACACCGCGGTGCTGCTCTCGGACACCGCGGTTCCGGGTTGGCACGAGGTGTACCGCGAACTGCCCTTCCTCTTCGCCGGGAGCGCGGTGGCCAGTGCTGGCGCGGTGGGCTTGCTGGGAGCACCGGTGCAGCAGACCGCTCCGGCCCGGAGGATGGCGGTTGCGGGGGCTGCGCTGGAGATCGCGGCGGATCACCGGTTGCACCGGCGGGCGGGAATGATCGACGAGGTTTACCAGCAGGGTCGGCCGGGCACGGTGCTGCGGGTCGCTCGCGCACTGACCGCAGCGGGGGCGATCGGCGCGTTGTTCAGCGGGCGCAGCCGATTGGCGGCGATAGGGGCCGGGCTGTGCTTGAGCGCTGGTTCGGCTGCCACGCGCTTCGGCATCTTCTCCGGTGGGCGGAATTCGGCGCGGGATCCGCGTTACACGGTGGTGCCGCAGCGCCAGCGCCAGGCGGTCCGCTGATCAGCGGCTGATTCGTTCCTGGTGGGAACCGCTCGGCCAATTATGTCAATGACATTTATTACTTCAGTGTTGACTGAAATTAATCCTCAGTGGACGAAGTGTGAGCGTGATCACCAGGCATGGGCTGAGGAGTTAGGTTAGCCTCGGTTTAACTTCATCCGGCCGGAGCATCGAGCGGGCAAGCACAACGCAGTGGGAGCCAGTATGACCATCACTACCTACCCAGCCACCGCGGTCGAAGCCTTCCGGCTCTTCGACGTCGAGGTGGTGGCCGCGTCCCGGCTCAGCCCCAACATGGTCCGCTTGACCTTCGCCGGTCCGGAACTCGAGCACATGACCAGTGGTGGCCTGGACCAGCGCATCAAGTTGGTCTTCCCCGCCGAGGGGCAGAGCGAAGTGGTGGTGCCGTCAGGGCCGCGTCCGCTGCGGGCGATGCGGGAGCTCCCCGTCCATCTGCGACCGAGGTTGCGCACTTACACGGTCAGCGCGTTCCGGCCGCGCCAAGAGCAGTTGGACGTCGACTTCGTGCTGCACGGCGAGGGGCCCGGTGCTTCGTTCGCGATGCGCGCCGTGCCGGGTGACCGCTTGCTGATCTACGCGCCCAACGCCGAATATCCGCACGGGAGCAGGCTTTCCGGCGTTGAGTACCGGATGGACGCTCTGCAGGGCCGAACTCTGCTGGTGGGGGACGAGACAGCGCTGCCGGCCATCGGTGCGATCCTGCGGGAACTGCCGGTGGGAGTGCACGCCAAGGTCTTCGCGGAAATTCCCGAGGAGGACGACGCGCTGCCGCTGCCCAGCGCCGCCGATGTCGAGCTGCACTGGCTGCCGCGAGAAGGCGCTCCGGGAACCGCTGTGGAGAAGGCGGTGCGCGCAGCGGACCTCAGCGGCGCGGACTGGTACGCCTGGGTCGCTGGGGAAGCGAACATGGTCACCGGCGTTCGCCGCCACCTGGTTTCCGAGCGCGGCTGGTCCCGGGACGCGGTGACGTTCATGGGGTACTGGCGCCAAGGCAGGTCTGAAGACGATCCGCAGGCTGACTGAGTCCGGGTTTCGAGCTGGTGCGGCTGATTGCCGCACCAGCTTTCGCGTCCTCAGTGGATTGAGAAGCTGATGACTGGCGCGCGGTTGGCGTTGCGCGGATTTCCCGCGAGAGGAAGTCTTCCGCTCGCAGCGCCGCTGTGCCCGTCCTGCGCGCTCAGCGGCGCGGACTCGACCACCTGATCCGGTCGCGGCGCAGCTCGTCGCGGACGTCCCACGCCGTCCACAGGATTCCGACGAGAAGCACGGCGGTCAGCAGGATGAACAGCAGCGCTTGGATCATGGCGAGCTCCCTTCGGGTCTCCGAGGCAGAAGGACCATCGGGATTGCTTCCACCGTAATCCGACGAATAGTGATCGCTGTCTGTATTGACACGATAAACTCGACCGGATGAAATTTTTCCAAAAGAGGATGTTGTAACTGCCCGTCAATCTGGCTGTTGAGCGCGAAAAAGCTGATCAGAACAAATCACTTTCACCCGCGACGCTCTCGTGGGAGATGTCACGAATTGTAAAGACGCCTGCCTGTTCGAGTGAGTTGTTCACTTTTCGAGTGAACAACTGTGCCAAGAGGGCGTCGTCCTCGCCCTGCGAATGTGGAAATCGGGGCAGCGGATGGGTTCCACAGGGCGACGCCCGACCAGGACGGAAGAATTCCCGCTCCACGCCGGTGAAATCTTTCCACAAGTCCCCGGACGCGAGCTGACCCCCGGTGATCTGTGATGTTTTTCGCCGAATGNGCCGGTTCAGATCAGCGCGCTGCATCGGGAATCTGCCTCCACACTTGGAACACGACGGGCGAAAGCAACCGGTTCGCGAAAATCAGCGACCGAGCTGCGCCCGGTGTGCATCAGCGCATCCGCGCAATGCACGCAAGGGGGGAGGAGACGCATGGCCGAGACCAGGCGGAGCATCGAGAACGCTGGCAATCGCGTCACTACCGGAAATCAGGAAACCGGTCAGCAGTGGAAAGCCGTTCCCGCACCGTCGATTCCGGAGCACGAACGTCCACCCCGGCTCGATCTTCGCAGCAGCCTGGCGGTACGGGTCGCGCGACTGGCCACCTCGATGTCCCGCCGCCTCGGGCTGGGCAGCGGAGGGATGATCGGTGGCCGCATCGCCATGGCGCTGCAGCCCCGGCTGCTCGCTCAGCTGGCCACCGGCCGCAGCATCGTGATGGTCACCGGGACCAACGGCAAGACGACCACCACGCAAATGATCGCGGAAGCCCTTCGCTCCAACGCCGCCACGGTGACCAACGCGACCGGCGCCAACATGCTCGACGGGCATGCCACCGCACTGATCAGTCAGCTCGACGCCCCCTTCGCCGCCCTCGAAGTGGACGAGCTGCACCTGGCCCAGGCGACCGAACAGCTGCAGCCAGCGGTGATCGTTCTGCTCAACCTCAGCCGCGACCAGCTCGACCGGGTCGGCGAGATCCGCACGGTGCAGGCAAGTCTGCGTCGAGCCCTGCAGCAAGCTCCCCAGACCCACGTCATCGCCAACCGGGACGACCCCAACATCGTTGCCGCAGCGGTGGACCACCCCTCGGTCACCTGGGTCTCCGGCGGGGTGCGCTGGAAAGAAGACGCCCAGAACTGCCCCCGGTGCGGCGTTTTCCTCTCCGACCTCGAAGACGACTGGAAGTGCTCCTGCGGTCTGCACCGGCCACCGGCCGATTGGATCGTCACCCCGACCGGGGTGATCGACCCGTACGGCGTGTCGCACGAACTGCCGCTCCGGTTGCCCGGCCACGTCAACCGGGTGAACGCAACCTTCGCCCTGGCCGCTGCGCTGCACCTCGGTTGCGAAGGGGAAGCCGCCCTGCGGCGGATCCGCACCCTCGAACAGGCCAGCGGACGGTACAGCACCATCCGGCTCGACGGCCGCCAGGTGCGGCTGCTGCTGGCGAAGAACCCCGCCAGCTGGCTGGAAATGCTCGACTTGGTGGCCCACAACGGGAAACCGCTCGTCCTGGTGGTCAACAGCCGGGAAGCCGACGGCTACGACGTTTCCTGGTTGTGGGACATCGACTTCTCCGTCCTGCGCGATCGCCACGTGCTGGTCACCGGTGATCGGGCGCTGGACCTCGCGATCCGGCTCCGCTACGAGGAAGTGCCCTGCCAAGTGGCCCCCAGCGTCGAAGAAGCGCTGCGCCTGCTTCCAGCCGGGGAACCGGACGTGATCGCCAACTACACAGCTTTCCGCGACCTGTTCGCCGGGAGGGACCAGAAATGACCACGGAAGCCGTCCGCATCGCACTGCTGCTGCCGGACCTGCTCGGCACCTACGGAGACCGGGGCAACGTGCAAGTGCTCGCGCAGCGCATGAAGTGGCGCGGCATCCCCAGCGAAACCATCACCGTGCTGTCCTCGGCGGACTCGGTTCCGGAAAGCTGCGACCTCTACGTCCTCGGTGGCGGGGAAGACGTGGCCCAGATAGCCGCCGTCCGCTTCCTCAGCCGAGGGCCGGGGCTGAAGCGCGCAGCCCAGCGCGGTGTGCCGATCCTGGCCATCTGCGGCGGCCTGCAGATCCTGGGCACCAAGTTCACCACCGGAGACGGGGCGGAGCACTCCGGCCTGGAGCTGGTGGACGCCGTCACCGAACCCGGCAGCAAGCGCGCCATCGGCGAGGTCAGCACCCAGTGCACCCTCGGCGACGTGGGAATGCTGACCGGATTCGAGAACCACCTGGGACGAACCAGGCTCGGCGGCAGCACCCAGCCCCTGGGAAGAGTGCTGCGCGGCATCGGCAACGGCGTAGCAGAAGCCGAAGGTGCGGTGGCCGGGCACGTGGTGTGCACCTACATGCACGGTCCCGTGCTGGCCCGCAATCCGAAACTGGCCGACCTGCTGCTGGAATGGGCGATCGGAGAGCCGCTCGAACCGCTGCCGGAACTCCCGGAACTGCCCGCGCTGCGCAAGGAGCGCACCAGGCAGCCGCTGCGGCAGCGCAAATAGCAGCCGATCAACCGCGGCGCGCCAACCGGCGCAGCCGCTCCACGGCCGGGCTCAACTCCGGTGCCCGGAGCAAGGCCAGCACTCCCAAGGTCACCGCGAGCACCACCACCGCGTGCACCACCAAGCCCAGCCAGGCGTCGGGCACCGGGGAGAGCGGAGGAAGAACCCGGTGCAGCAGCGCCACGGCCGCAGCAGAGCACCCGCAACCGACAGCCGAGGCGAAAACCGTGCGCGCGATGCCCGCTGCGGTGCGCCAAGTCTGCAGGTGACCGATGCGGAGGCGAAGCCACAGCTGGCCCAGCACCGCGCCGATGACGAAGCTCAACGACATCGCCAAAGCCACTCCGATCACCACGTGCTCCGGCGGCAGCAGGGCGAGCGCCGCGTAGCACAGCACGCTGCGGACCGCGACCATCACCACGTTGATCCAGGTGGGAGTGCGCGAATCGTGCATCGCGTAGAACGCGCGCAACTGCAGCATGGTGATCGCGAACGGGACGATCCCGATCGCCAGCGCGGCCAGCGTCATCCCGAGCCGGTCCCCGGCAGCCACCCCGCTGGCACCGATGGAGAAGAACGCCACCCCGATGGAACTGCCGGCCACGATCATCACAGCGCTCACCGGCATCAGCAGGATCGCGGTGAGGCGCACCCCCAACCCCAAGTCGGAGACGAACTCGCCGACCTCCCGGTTCGCCGCCGCACGGCTGATCCTGGGCATCAGCGCGGTCAGCAGGGAAACACCGAGCACGCCGTAGGGGACTTGGGACAGCAGCCAGGCGTAGTTGAAGGTCGCCACGCTCCCGGGACTGCCCTGCCCGCACACCCGCGTGATCACCACCATGCCGACCTGGCTGACCACGGTGTACATCAGGACCCAGAAGGCGAGGGAACCGAACTCGCTCAACCGCCGGTCCCAGCCCCACCGCCAGCGGAACCGGAAACCGCTGCGACGCAGGGAAACCGCCATCACCAGGCTCTGCACGGCAATGCCCGAGGCGGTTCCCAGCCCCAGCACCAGCAGCTTCGGCTCGCCCATCCGGACCGGGTCGGTCGAGATCTCGCCCGGCATCAGCGCGTAGCAGATGACCGTGGCGATCACCATGACGTTGTTCACCACCGGCGCCCACGCCGGGATGCCGAAGACGCCGCGCACGTTCAAGATCGCCTGCAGCAGTGCCGAGAGCCCGTAGCAGATGATCCCGGGCAGCAGCAGGTAGGCGAACGCCGTGGTCAGTTCGGCGTTCGCGCGCGTGTCCGCACCCAAGTAGAGGTGCGTGAGCAGCGGAGCCGCCAGCACGGCCAACACGGTCGCCGCCGCCAGCAGCACGACCGCCATGGTCACCATCCACTGGGCGTACGCCTCGCCCTCGTGCTCTCCGCGTTCTCGGGCGCGTACCAGTAGCGGAACCGCGATGCTGGTCAGCACACCGCCCAGCAGGAGCTCGTTGACCACGGTGGGCAAGGTGTTGGCCACCGTGTAGGAGTCGTTCACCACTCCCAGGCCCAGGACGGCGACCAGCAGCACTTTCGCCAGCAAACCGCTGACCCGGCTGACCGCGGTGCCGAGCGCCATGGCACTGCTCGCGCGGGCGAGGAAAGAACTTCGAGAACGAGACCCGGTTTCGACCAAAGCGTCCCCTCCCAGCTGTCAGGCGACTGAGCTGACCGTGCCACGAATCAGGTGTTCCCGCCGGGCAGCGGGCGCTCGATTGCCCATGGCAACCTGATCGGGGAACCTGCATCGGGAGGATCTTTTGCTGGCAGCTGTTGGTGGATCGCTCGCCCTCGTCGGGGTGGTGCTGGCATTCACCGTGGGAGGGGATGGCGCGGGAGGATGGCTGCTGCCGTTCGCCTTCATCGCCGCCGGGGCGGGGACGGTCGTGGCCGGGGTGGTGGCAACGGTCCGCCGCCGGTTGGCGCCGGTCAAGGCAGTCGCCGAAGTGCACCGCCAAGAGAACTTCGGGCCGCTGCAACGGGTTCGGGCCGTGCCGCGGATGTTCGTCGACACCTTGCGCGGAACCAACCCGGTGCTGCGGCGGTACCAGGCGGTCCTGTGGGTGATCGCGCTGATCTACTTGGTTTGGCCGCTCGACTTCATCCCGGACCTGTTGCCGCTGTTGGGGGTCAGCGATGACATCGGTGTTGGAGCGTGGCTGGTGACCAGCCTGTACGCGGAGTCCGGCAACTACCTGGCCTCGGAGGGGGAGCGAGCGCGTGAATAGTCAGAACCCCGTGGCCGGGGGCCGTTCGGTGCGCTCGTTCTTCCGGCTCCGTCGGAAGAGGGCGTGATCCACTGACCAGGTGCCGCCGTTGAAGCCGAGCGCGAGACCGGCCGCTCCGAGGACCAGCACGAACTCGAAGCCGTTCGGCAAGAACAGGCCGTGCGGGAAGTGCACCAGAACCAGGGCGCCGACCATGTCGACGGCGATCAACAGCCCGACCACGGGCAGCAACAGGCCCACCACCAGGAGGATCCCGCCCACCAGCTCCACCATGGAGCTGTACCAGGCGGCGAGTTGCGGAAGCGGCACACCCATGCCTGCCATGTTCTGGGTCGTGCCGTCGATGCCGTGGACGAAGACCTTCTGCCAGCCGTGGGCGATCAGCACGATGCCCACGCACAACCTGGCGAGGAAGGCGAAGAAGCTCTGCGCGGCGTTCATGAGGGACTCCCGCTCGTTCCGGTTACCGGTGCGGTGCACCGGGACCTGCGCTTTCCGCCATTGTGGTGGTTGCCGGTGCGGCAGTCATCCCGGTGCGGGGCTGCTCGGCCACGGCCACCGGTGCGCAGCGCTGGCGGGGAGAGGGGTGCGGGGCGGTGCGCACCGCACCGTTCGGTGGGGAAGGCGGGTGGCAGCACCCGGCTGGCGCGCTGCCACCCGCAGCAGCCTCAGTCCCGAAGCAGGGAACGAGCCATGACCATGCGCTGGATCTGGTTCGTGCCCTCGTAGATCTGGGTGATCTTGGCGTCCCGCATCATCCGCTCCACCGGGAAGTCCCGGGTGTAGCCGGCGCCGCCGAACAGCTGGACGGCATTGGTGGTGACCTCCATCGCGACGTCGGAGGCGAAGCACTTGGCCGCCGAGGAGATGAACCCGAGGTTCGGTTCACCGCGCTCGGCCCGAGCCGCGGCCACGTACACCATCTGCCGCGCTGCTTCGGTCTTCATCGCCATGTCGGCCAGCATGAACTGGACACCCTGGAAGTCGGCGATGGCGCGGCCGAACTGCTTGCGCTCCTTGACGTAGGCCCGGGCGGCGTCCAGGGCGCCCTGGGCGATGCCGACCGCCTGGGCACCGATGGTGGGGCGGGTGTGGTCCAGGGTGCGCAGCGCGGTCTTGAAGCCGGTCCCCGGTTCACCGATGATCCGGTCCGCCGGGATGGTGCAGTTCTCGAAGTACAGCTCGGCGGTGGGGGAGCCCTTGATGCCGAGCTTCTTCTCCTTCGGGCCCACCACGAAACCGGGGTCGTCGGCGTGCACGACGAAAGCGCTGATGCCGTTGGCCCCCTTGTCCGGGTCGGTGACGGCCATGACGGTGTACCACTTCGACACACCGCCGTTGGTGATCCAGCACTTGCTGCCGTTGAGCACCCAGTGGTCGCCGTCGAGGTGGGCTCGGGTCTTCATGGAGGCGGCGTCCGAACCGGCTTCCCGCTCGGACAGGGCGTAGGAGGCCGTCACCTCACCGGAGGCGATCGACGGCAGCACGGCCTTCTTCAGCTCTTCCGAGCCGGAGAGCAGGATCGGCATGGTGCCGAGTTTGTTGACCGCTGGGATCAGCGAAGAGGAGGCGCAGACCCGGGCGACCTCTTCGATGACGATGCACGTGGCCACCGAGTCGGCGCCCTGGCCACCGTAGGCCTCGGGCACGTGGACCGCGGCGAACCCGGCTTTGGCCAGCGCTTCCAGGGCTTCCTGGGGGTAGCGCTCCTGCTCGTCGACCTCTGCAGCGTGCGGAGCGATTTCCTTTTCGGCCAGTGCGCGCACGGACTCCCGGAGAGCCTCGTGTTCCTCGGCCAGCTTGTAGGTGTCGAAGCTCGGATCCACCGGATGCCTCCTTGCTGCCAGCGGAATGCTGGATATGTGGTCGTGGCTCAGAGATCTGGGCAGGAGGTGTGCCGATGCGGCATTGGGATGAACTCCTGCCAAATCGCCGCTATGATAACGGCACTCAGTGCCACTAGCAATGCTGTGAGTGCTATATTCCCGCCATGTCAGAGGCTGCTGCTCCCTCTTCGAAGCACCGCTCTGGTCGCACTGTCCGCGGACGGCGCGAGGTGCGCAGCGCGTTGGCGCTGGCCGCCATGAACCTCTTCGTCGAGCAGGGGTTCGAGAAGACGACCGTGGACGAGATCGCCGAAGCAGCGGGGGTGGGGCGGCGGACCTTCTTCCGCTACTTCCGATCCAAAGAAGACGTCGTTTTCCCCGGGCACGGGGAGCGGCTGGCGGAGGTCGTGGATCGGCTCGAGGCCGCGGACCCGGAAGAGGATCCGCTCTTGGTGGTCAGCCGCACCGCCGAGATGGTGCTGGACATGTACCTGGCGGAGCCCGAGGTCTCGCTCAAGCGGTTCGAGCTGACCCGGCAGGTGCCTTCCTTGCGCGACAAGGAAATCACCAGCATCGACCAGTACCAGCGGGTGTTCGCCCGCTATCTGCGCCAGCGCTTCGCCGAGGAGCCGAGCGGGGACCTCCGAGCGGCGGTCGCAGCAGCGGCGGTGGTGGCCGCGCACAACCACGTGCTCCGGCAGTGGTTGAAGAGCGGTGGGCGAGCGAATGCGCGCCAGATGTTGCGGGATGCGTTGCGCATGGTGCGCCGAGCTCTGTCGGCTTCCTGGCAGTCGGCGGAGGAGGGTGACAACGCGGTGGTGGCGGTGGTGCGCACCGCTGCTCCTGCGGAGACGGTGCTCAAGCACATCCAGCAGGCACTGCGCGACGCTCCGCTGTGACTTCTCGACACTCGGTGCCGAGCTCGTGCTCGTCCAAATATTTTTATCACTTCTATTGTTTCAGTTTTGACCGAAATTAGTGCAAGGGCACCCCGAACCGCCCAGCAGGGAGGAACGGATTCCCCGCCGAGCTGCGCACCGGGCACATGGCGAGGTCGAAGCTGCTGTCACCTGGTGGAACACCGGGCGCGCGGGGAAGCGAGGTGTCGAGGGACTGCGGGGGCCCGTGCCTCTCCGTCTNGCGGTGCTGGCGCCTTCCAGACCTGGCCGGGTGCCGGGAGAGCGCTACGGGACGAGCACGATCTTGCCGATGTGGGTGCGCTGGGCGAACTCGTGTTGTGCGGCGCGGATTTCGGACAGCGGGTAGCGCGCGGCCACTCGTGGGTCGAGGTTGCCGTTGCGAGCTGCGTCGGCGAGTCGGGCGAAGTGGTTCGGCGTGTGCATCGCCGACCCGATCAGCGCGAGGTTGTGCAGGTACAGGCGCCGCAGGTCGAAGTCCACCACGGGGCCGCCGACAGCGCCGGCGATCACCCATCTCCCGCCATCGCGCAGCAACGGCAAGATCTGGTTCATGGCGGAGCCGCCGACCACGTCGGCCACCACGTCGAGTCCGCGGGGCGCGGCCCGGTGGATGGCGGCGAGGGGGTCGGTCGCATCGCGGTGCACGACCACGTGCGCTCCGGCCTGGGCGACGTGCTCGCCTTTGCTCCGGGTGGTCGTGGCGATCACGTGGCCGCCGCGCGCGGCGGCCAGCTGCACCAGGGCCAGGCCGACGCCGCCGGAGGCTCCGGTGATCAGCACGGTCTCCTCTGCGGTCAGGTGGGCGCGTTCGAGCATTCCCATGGCGGTGCCGTAAGCGATCGGCAGGCAGGCCAGTTGCTGGTCGGAGAGCGGCGATCCGGTCATGTCGTGCACTCGTACTGCTGCTGCGACGACGTACTGGGCGAAGCCGCCGTCGGCCTCGCTGCCCAGCAAACCGACCGGATTGGCGTCGTCGGTGTCGGCGTCGTACAACGCGGGGTCGACCAGGACTCGGGTGCCGCGCAATTCGGGATCGACGGCTTCGCCGGTTTCGACGACGACACCAGCGATGTCGCCGCCTTGGATGCGGGGGAATTCGAGCTCGCCCCGCCAACCGGCCGGTGCCGCGGGGTCGTCGGGCAGTCCGTAAGCGCCTTGCCTGGTCCAGAGGTCGGTGTTGTTCACCGCTGCTGCGCTGACTCGGACCAGCGCTTGGCCGCGACCGGGGGAGGGCACGCGGACGTCGTCCCGCACCTGCAGCTTCTCGGGTCCCCCGAAGCCGGTCAGCACTGCTGCTGTCATGGATGTGGGCACGGTCTTCACCTCCCGTGCCGTTGGGGCTGGATGCCGTGGTCCAGGTGGTGGCCGGTGGGCTGCTGACCCTGCCTGGACCACGCGTTCAGCGCTGGAGCGGGTGTGATCCGCTCGTGCGTCGTGGAGCGGCAGCCGTTTTGCGGG
>JGI1652J44930_10000290_pt1 | contig 20117 bp, 13 predicted proteins | sample NewIslsDNAsample_FD_44930 | JGI IMG/M metagenome (IMG submission 44930)
TTTTTTTATTAAGACCATATATGTATGGAGTGAAACATGTGATCCGGTACAAAGACAAACATCTCACCATCTTCGAAAGCCAAATCTATCAAACCGTATCCACGGTCATTCAAACGGACGATTGCGTCATAGTCGCCGATCCGGCCTTTCTTCCTATGGAAATCGGGGAAATTCAACAATATGTGCAAAGCGTGAAGGGAAACCGGCCGATTTATCTCCTCTTCACCCATTCCGATTGGGACCATATTGTGGGGGCGGGGGCATTTCCGGAAGCGACCGTGATTGCAAGCGAAGCCTTTACGGCGAAAAATCCGGATGAGATTCTTGAACAAGGGAAGGCCTTTGATGATGAGTATTATCTCGACCGGAAATACCCGTTGATTTATCCGGAAGTGGATGTTGCCGTGGAGAAAGACGGCCAGCAGCTGAGAATGGGCCAAACCGTGCTCACTTTTTATGAAGCGAAGGGCCATACCGATGATGGCATTTTTGCCATTGTGGAGCCCCTTGGCATATGGATTGCGGGGGATTATTTATCCGATATCGAATTTCCGTTTATTTATTCAAGTGTGGAAGATTACATCGAAACTTTGGAAAAAACGGACATGATTTTGGATAACCATGAAATTCACGTCATGATACCGGGGCATGGGCATGCGGCGTTCGGCAAAAATGAAATCCTAAAAAGAAAAAACGACGGCCTCCGATATATCCAAAACTTGATCCGGGCCGTCGAGTCCAATGCCGGACATGAGCATTTGGTTGAGCCATATCCTTATAAAAGAAGCTTGATAAAGTGCCACGAAGCGAATGTGAAGTTTATAAAAAGCGCCCGGCAACCGTGAACTGCCAGGCGCTTTTTAATATAATTGGTCTTCGATTTCTTTTGCGGCTTGCTGCATTTTTTGAATAAGTTCTTTTTCGTCGTAATCGGTGTACCGGATTTCCGGGATGACAATACTGATCGATGCAATGGATTCCCGTGCCGCATTTAAGATCGGGACGGAAATGGAGCAGGCGCCGCGGACTCTTTCGCCGCAGCTGATGCAATACCGCTGCCTGCGGATTTGATCCAGCTGTTTCAGCAGCTGCTCTTTCGTTTTTACGGTTTTTTCGGTAATTTTCTCTAATTGAACATGTTCGACATATTCCATATAGTTGGGCATAAAAGCGAGCAACGTTTTGGATGAAGCCCCCGCATAAAGGGGGGATGTATCCCCTACAAGCATTTTTGTGGAAAGGGGATAGGAAGAATCAAAGTTCAATATGCATCTCCGTTCAGTACCATCGATGATATTTAAGGAAATGCTTTCCTTCGTTTCCTCGTTCAGCCGCTTCAAAATCGGTTCGGCCACAAGTATTAAGCTCGACTCTTGCTTTACCAAATTGCCCAAATACAATAAAGAATGCCCCAATTGATAGCGCTTTGTATGCTTGTCTTTGTGCAAAAATCCTTCCGCCACAAAAGTGGAAACGATGCGCTGCAAGCTGGAAATCGTGATCCCCGTTTTTTTGCTGAGTTCAGTCAAAGAAAGTCTCGGCTCATCATTTGAAAAAGCTTTTAATACACGGATCGCTTTATGCAAAGAGGCTATTGTATAGTTTTTTTCATGTGCTTCCTTATTCAATGAACTTACACCTACTTCATGCAATGAATTTTTTTCTTGCTTGCTGTCCGTTTTTCGTCCGTTCCGTCAAACCGTCTCAAAGGGAAATCGCATGATTCGATTGGATTCGCTATTTCAATATTATATAGGGTTTTTTTGAAGGTTTCATATGAATTCAGCATTCATGGCTGATTCGTGTTCAAAGGCTGTTCCAGATACTCGCCGGAATGTTCGCCAAGCAATGGAGGTGCAAGTTTGTACTGGATATTTAAGCCGGAAAACTGCAACGGATTTTTGATGAATTTGATTTTTCCGTATTGGGGGTGTTCGAGTTCCCCGATCAGGTTGCGGGCTTTCACTTGAGGCTGTTCAAGCGCTTCGGCGATGGTATGCACTTTGCCGCAAGGAATTTTGTATTCCCGAAGAAGGGCAATCCATTCGTCCCGCGTTTTGGTGATCGTAATTTCTTGGATCATCCTGCTCAGATCGGCTTCATGTTCTTTGCGCAGCGCGTTGGTAAGGAAACGTTCATCTTCCAGCCATTCTTCGCGCCCCAATAATTTGCATAATTTGCGGAATTGTTCGTTGGTGCCCGCGCAAATCATCAGCGGCCCGTCCGCGCATTGGAACACCTGGTAAGGCGCGACATTGTTGTGAAGATTCCCTAAACGTTTCGAAATGAATCCTGTGTTGATATAGGCGCTTGCCACATTGGCCAAACTGCTGACTTGCACATCCAGAAGCGAAAGGTCGATAAATTGCCCTTCCCCTGTGATGTCCCTCATGCGCAATGCGGACAAAACCCCAATGACCACATAAAGGGAAGTCAATATATCCGCTATCGGCACACCGACTTTTGTCGGCTCGCCATCCGGCTGGCCGGTCACGTCCATCAGACCGCTCATCGCCTGTATGACCGGATCAAAGCCGGGCTCATGGGCGAGGGGGCCTGTCTGTCCGAAACCGGTCACCGCGCAATGGATGAGGCGGGGATTAATTTTTTTCAATTCTTCATAATGGAGCCCCATCCGCTTCATATCGCCCGTCTTAAAGTTTTCGATCAATACATCAGCATCTTTGATGAGAGTTTTCAGCCGCTTTTTCCCTTCTTCCGTTTTCAAATCCAGCGTAATGGAGCGCTTATTGCGGTTGGCGCATAGATAGTAGGTGCTTTGACCGTTGATGAATGGCCCCCAGTCGCGCATGCTGTCCAGGCCATCCGGATGTTCGATGCGGATGACTTCCGCGCCCAAATCCCCCAAAATCATCGAGCCTGCCGGTGCGGCATAAACCCGGGACAAATCCAGCACTTTTATATTTTGCAGAGGCTGTTGCATGTGGAATTCTCCTCTCTGAAAGTAGTTTGGAGAATGGTTGAAAAGGAATTCTCCAAAAAAGATTCGTAATGTGCGCACGAATATGGATTCATCAATTTTTTCATCCTTGCACTGCATCGGCGCGACTTTACTTATAAACAGGCTTGCGTTTATGAATAACGGCATCCACGCCTTCTTTAAAGTCGTCAAGTTCCGTCACAATCGCCATTTGGGAAGAGATGTAGTCAAGAGCAGAACGTAAATCCATTTTTTGGCTTTGATATACTGCCCGTTTAATAAAACGGATGGCCGTTTGCGGGCCGTTTGCCAGCTTTTCCGCATAGTTGCGGGTAAATTCCTCAAGTTTGTCGTCATCCACCACAAACGTGACAAGTCCGATTTCTTTTGCTTCTTCCGCCGTCAGCATCCGGGCCGTCCATAACATGTCCAGAGCCTTGTCAATGCCGACAAGCTTAGGCAAGTAATAGGCGCCTCCGTCTCCAGGCACAATGGCCACNTTGATATAGCTTTCCGACAATTTGGCGGACGCGGCGGCAATGCGGATATCGCACATTAAGGCCATATCCAGGCCGGCGCCCATCGCAAAGCCGTGAATTTGCGCAATCACCGGCTTATCGATCTCTTCCAGAAGAAGAGGAATCAGTTGAATTTTTTTCCATAGGGAATTTTTGCGTGCCAACCCTGTGGAAGAAATGTCTTCTTTGCTTTTGAAGAACCCTTCTCCCGCATGCATGGCTTTAATGTCGCCGCCCGCGCAAAAAGCTTTGCCGTTTCCTTTGACAATCACTACCCGGATGGAATCATCATCCCGTACTGTTTCCAGCGCCTGAATCCAGTTTAAAATCATTTCTTCGCTGAACGCGTTGTAGGCTTCCGGACGGTTCAATGTAATCGTCGCAATATGATTTTCCACTTCAAACAGCAAATCTGCCATGAAACCTCTCTCCTTTTATAAATTTATTGATCTTCTATTGATTTTGGTGAGCCGCAAGCAGGACAGAAAATGAAGGCCGTGTTTTCAGATGCATTCNCTTTAACCATCAGTTTTTCACCGCTGCCCCTGTTGTTTTGGTGAGATATGCCCAAAGGTCATCGTCATGATTGAGCAAATAGTCGGCGATATGTCCACTCCAATAATCGGCGCTTGTTCCTTCGTCACGCCAGGACCATAGGCGCCGTGTGTACTGATGCAGCGCATGTTCATGGGTCGTACCGATCGCCGCATGCAATTGATGGGAAACGGCAGTCACCGTAGTGATGGCATCTTCAAAGCGGATGCGGGCAAAGGCGATTTCATGCAATACTTTATCGGATTGAACAGCGGCACAGACGTTATTGAACGCCGCAAGCGCGATGGCCGTTTCCCCGGCCAGTTGAGCGATTTGGTATTGCACCAGCTGGAATCGGTGGATTGGGCGGCCGAATTGTTCGCGTTCTTTGGAGTATTGGACCGATAATTGATTGATTTTTTCGATGGCGCCTGTCATTAAGGCGATTTTGAATGCCGTTTCGATGGATTTCAAATGGAAAATTTGTTCATCGGTCAAAAGGGACGAAGACTGTACTTTTGCATTGTTCAAAATCACCGTATCGCGCGGCTCGCCTGCCATGTTGCTGCCCGGCTGAATCGTTGCATCCGCCAAATCGATGAGCGCGATTTGTTTCTGTACAAGGGCAACCAAGTGTTTCGCGTGTCTTGCCCAAGGAACATTGTCCAACGTACCGGAAATTTGGCCGTTCTGCAAAGACAAGCCTTCTTGCAAAGAGTATGTTGCAACCTGATCAACCGTTTCGAGATTGCCGGTTTCCAGCAGGAAATTGGCAAATGTTGTTTCGGCAAATGGAATCGGAGCGGCGTATTTTCCTGTCAAACGGACAAGGTTTAACAGGTCCTCCAGGTCTCCGCCGGCACCGCCTTTCTCTTCCGGCACTGCAACGGAAATCATGCCGTTGTCCTCGAACAATTTCCAGACATCTTTTGCCCATTCCCCTTTTTCAAGGACATCCACCANATCTTTTGTCACATGGTCTTCCAACATGCGTTCGGCAACGTCCAAAATCATTTCTTTCATTTCGCTCATTTTGCCACAACCCCTTTCGCCACCATACCGTAGAGAATTTCCGTTGTACCGCCGCGGATTGTAAAACCAGGAGAATGCAGGATGGACTGGGCCATGTAGCGGTCGAATTTGCGCTCCGCATCCAGTTTTGGATACGTTTCAACCAGAAGCCGCGCCACTTCAGGAACGCTTTGTTCAAACTTCGTGCCAATGGCTTTCACCAGCGAAGCGGGGATGGCCACGTTTTTCGCATCTCCCGATTCGAGCAATTTTGCAACGCCAATGGATAAATTGCGCAAGCCCCACAGGCGGGAAAGAAGCTTCGCGGCCTGCTTCAGCCCCTCTTTGTTGCCTTGGCGCTTCAGCTCTTGCACAAGCTCGTCGACTAACAGGTACGTGCTTAGAATCCGTTCGGGACCGCTCCGTTCAAAGGCAAGTTCCGCCAGTCCCTGTTCCCAGCCGTTTCCGATTTCGCCGACCACCATATTGTCCGGCACAAACACGTTATCGAAAAAGACTTCGTTGAAATGATGTTCTCCGGTCAAAAACTTGATTGGAACAATGGTTACCCCTTCCGCACGCAAGTCGATAATCAATTGGCTCAATCCTGCATGCTTGTTTTTTCCGTCAAATGGACTGGTCCGTACNAGAGCGATCATATAATGACATATATGGGCGTTACTTGTCCAAATTTTCTGACCATTCACAATCCAGCCGCCCTCGACCTTTTCGGCCCGTGTACGGACGGAAGCCAAATCGGAGCCGCTGTTCGGCTCGCTTAAGCCGATGGCAAAGTAGCATTCACCCTTGGCGATTTTCGGCAGGAAAAACTGTTTTTGTTCTTCCGTACCGTAGCGGAGAAGCAGCGGTCCCGTTTGTCGATCCGCAAACCAGTGGGCTGCAACGGGCGCTCCGCTTGCCAAAAATTCTTCGGTCAAAATATAACGGTCAATGGTGCTCCGTTCCTGCCCGCCATATTTTTTCGGCCATGTCATTCCGATCCAGCCTTTTTCGCCGATCAGCTTCGAGAATGAAGGATCGACGCCGCTTAACCATGAATCGCATTTTGGAGTGAAAGTTCCCTTTTTGATATGCTCTTGCAGAAAGTTGCGCACTTCCAAACGAAAGGCTTCCTGTTCCTCGGTAAATTGCACCGTCGGCAATTGAAACATTTCATCATCCCCTTTATTTTATCGTATTGCGGTAATGGTTATCGTATTACAAATCTAATCATAGTTTTTTATACATGTCAATAAAAATGTTGTAAAATTCTATTAAAATCATCTTTTTTCTCTTTTGCGCAGATAAGTAGATTNNAGGGGGAAAATTATGGGGAGTAAATTATAGGGGGGAGCATGATGGAACTGCAGTCAAAATTGGAAAATCGTTTGTTGCAGACGCTTCGTGTGGAACAAATACAAAGTTTGAAAATCTTGCAAATGTCCAGTATGGAACTGGAGCAATACCTTTATGAAAAAGCGGATGAGAATCCTTTGCTGACGATTGATTGCGGAAATGGAAGGGATGCGAAATTATTGGAAATCCCTTATGTAAAAGATCGGATGCCTTCATCCTTTTCGAATGAAGAACGGTGGGATTATATAGAACGCAGCGCCGCGGCACAGCCTGATTTTGAACAATTTTTTATTGAACAAATTCCGTTGACCGTTTCCCTTAGGGATTTTGATTTGAAAATCTTGAAATTTTTGATCCGTTCACTGGATGACCGCCTGTTTTTGGATGTGGAAGCGCATGAAGTAGCAGAAAAATTCCGGACGACCGCCGCACATGTGGAGAAGCTTATTCAATTGCTTCAGACTTTGGAACCGGTCGGGGTCGGCGCAAGAAATTACATTGAGTATTTATTGATTCAAACCCATCGCTGTCCAGATGCACCTCCTTTCGTCAAAGAGATCATAAAAAATGATTTATCCATGGTTGCTGAAAATAAGATCAAGCAGCTGGCAAAAAAATATAATCAAACAATCCGTGAGATTCAACAGGCTGTTGATTTCATAAAATCTTTGAATCCCCTTCCGGCAGGCCATAAAGATGCCGCTGTTCATTATATTGTTCCGGATATTGAAGTATCACGGGTAAATGGAGAATGGATCATTCAACTGATCCAGAAAAATTTGCCTTCCATTCAAATCAACGAAGAATACGTGGAATTGTTAAAGCGACAAACGGACAATAAAAAATTTCTGAAAAAATATTTGAAAGATGCAAAAGCCCTTTTGTTGGGAATCGAGAAGCGCAATAAAACCATCTATGAATTTGTAAGGCTCCTCTTGGATATTCAACCGGATTTTTTTGAATATGGAATGGCAGGATTGAAACCGATGCGGCTAAAAGATGTGGCAGATCATCTGAATCTGCATATTTCCACGATCAGCCGGACAATCAGGGGGAAATATTTGCAGACACCCCATGGCATATACAGTTTTCAATCTTTATTTACAAAGGGGATTGAAAGTGCATCCGGAAAAATGGATTCCATTGTGTTGATTAAAAAGAGGATCAAGGAATTGATCGACCAGGAGAATAAGAGAAAGCCTTTAACGGATACCCAATTGGCAAACCAACTGAAGAGGGAAGGGATTCAAATATCCAGAAGGACTGTCGCCAAATACCGGATTGAAATGAATATTGCAAGTTCATTCAATCGGGCTTTGCAAAATTGATTCATCAGGGAATGGGTGATGAAAAAATGCAACAGATGATGAATTTTTGCGTATAAAAATGATGATTTTAAATATTCCCCGCCGCTAAAAGGAATATTTCTATTTAAAATTTATTAATTTTACAAAATAATTTAACGCTCAAACTCATTTTTCGAAATATAAAAAAATATATAGATGGAGGAATATTGAAAATAGTTTTGATGTTGATACCAGAATGCCCTTTCATAAGGGCCTTTTATTATTTTTGCTTTTTTCAAATAACCATTTTCCATAATCGATATTTTCTTGAAAAAGCGATAGGGAAACGAAAGGAAAANTTGGCATTGGGTTTGCTTGTAATATTGGCACAGCTGCTTTGCAGAAATGAAGATGTCAAAAGGCAATCATGATGTTTGATGGAACAGCTTTCGGGTAATGGATTGAAATTTTGATAGAAAGAAGGGGATGGCATGATAGCAGCGAAAAAACGTTTAGCGATTGACGTGGGGGGCACTTTCACCGATATATTTGTATTTGATGAGGAAACGGGAGAAATTTTTGTAACGAAAACCTCTTCCACCCCATCNAATCCCGAGAAAGGAATTTTAGAAGGGATTGCCAAGGCGAAGATCAGCGGAGAAGAAATTAAAGTCTTTTCACATGGNACAACGGTCGGAACAAACGCCCTCATTGAAAGGAAACTGCCGAAAACAGCCCTCATTACCACAAAAGGATTCCGGGATGTCATTGAAATCGGGCGGGGGACGAAAGAGGATATATGGGACACATACAAAGACAAGGCAAGACCGTATATTCGCCGCCGTGACCGATTCGAAGTGACGGAGCGGACAGATTATCGGGGGAATATTTTGGTGCCTGTCGATGAAAACGAGGTCCGTGAACTCGCGAGAAAACTGAAGAAACGCGGAACGGAATCGGTTGCTGTCTGCTTCATCAATGCGTATGTGAATGGCGAAAATGAAAGAAGAGTGAAGGAAATCCTCCAGGAAGAATTGCCCGGGGTGTATGTGTGTATTTCCAGCGAAGTGCTGCCGGAAATCTTCGAACATGAACGGATGAGCACGACCATCATCAATGCGGTGTTGGGACCGATTATGACTACCTATATTCACAGGTTGGAAGAAGAAATGCAGAAGCGCGGCTACAAAGATGATATTCTGGTTCTACATTCCGGCGGAGGGGTGATGACGTCCAGTACAGTCCCGCGTTATGCCGCCAGACTTGCAAGTTCCGGCATTGCAGCGGGCGCCATTGCCAGCAAACATATCGCGAAATTGTGCGGGTATCGCAATGCCATCGGTTTGGATATGGGCGGGACAAGCACGGATATTTCATTAATGTATGACGGCGATATCCGGATCACGAAAGAATGGGCGATTGAATATGGCTATCCGATCGGGTTCCCAAGCATTGAAATTTTGACCATTGGGGCAGGCGGAGGAAGTTTGGCATGGATCGACGAGGGAGGTTCTTTGCGAAATGGCCCGCAAAGCGCGGGAGCTTCGCCCGGACCGGCATGCTACGGCCGTGGAGGAACCGAACCGACAAACTCCGATGCCAATTTGGTGCTAGGCCGTCTAAGCGAAAAATTGCTGGGCGGAACGATGGAATTGGATGTGGCGAAAGCGGAACAAGCTGTGCAAAAGATAGCCGACCATTTCGGCTATTCCATAGAAGAGGCGGCAAACGCCATCATTGAAGTGGCCAATGCAAATATGAGCGACGCGGTAAGGCTCATATCCGTACGCCGGGGATATGACCCAAGAGACTTTGCGCTGGTTGCCTTCGGCGGCGCGGGACCATTGCATGGCGCATATTTGGCGAAAGAATTGAACATCCCGACCGTGATCATTCCTCCTTATCCGGGTGTGGCGGCAGCGATGGGGTGCCTGCTTGTCGATGTCCGTCATGATATTTCCAAAACTTATTTGAGACAGGCTGAAGAAGTCACGTTGGAAGAATTATACGAAGAATTTGAAAGCATGCAGGCGGAGGCCAGGGAGCTGCTTCTGGAAGAAGGAATTCCTGAAGAGCAATTCACTTTGATGAATTTCATTGATTTAAGATATCAAGGCCAATGGCGTTCTTTGTCCGTCCCGGTAAGCCAAAGCAGTTCATCCATCGAAGAGATTTTGGAATTGTTCCATAAAGAACATGAACGGGAGTTTGCCTATTCAGACCGGGAACAAAAGGTTGAAATTTATGGCCTCCGTGTCACAGCCATTGGGACGGTGCCAAAACCGGAGTTTCCGAAATATGAACCGGAAGGAACCGTTGAAGATGCTTTAAAAGGGACAAGAAAAGTCTATTTTGATGGCGAGTTTGTTACGACAAAAATTTATGACCGTGACAAAATTCCGGTGGAGACGGAAATCACGGGTCCAGCAATCATTGAACAATTGGATACGACGACAGTGATTCCGCCGAAGTTTTCCGCGAAGGTGGATCAGTATAAAAACATCATTATTTCTGTAAATCAATCATAATTTCGGAAAGGTGGAATGGTGATGGGCTCTCTGCAAAAAGTGGTTTCCAAACAGGAAACGTCTTTAGATCCGGTTACATTCGAAGTGTTGAAGAACGGTTTTGTGAATTTGGTCGACCAAATGGCGGAACAGATGTTGAGGACATGCTATTCATTCGTCATTTATAACCGCGATTTCAGCTGCGCCCTTTGCGATGCTGAAGGAAATACCGTGATGCAAGGGACACATGACATTTCCGTTCATGTAGGGACGTTGCATCTGACGGCTAAGGCGGTTCTGGAGGATTTCAAAGGGGACATCCATCCGGGAGATGTATTTTTAGTAAACGATCCGTATCGGGGCGGCACCCATTTCTGTGATACAAGGGTTGTTCTTCCCGTGTTTTATGGCGGAAAACTGATTGCCTTCATGCAAACAAACGGACATTGGGCAGATGTCGGCGGTTCCAACCCGGGCTCTTTTGATGTAAAGTCGCGGGATCATTTTGGGGAAGGCATCCGCATTCCACCTGTCCGAATTTACAGCAGGGGCGAATATTTATCGGATGTCGTCAATCTATTAATCTCGAACATGCGCGTCCCGAAGGAACGGTTGGGCGATTTGCGTTCACAGGTCGAAGCGGCCAAAGTTGGACAAAGACAATTGCTGGAGTTAATTGATAAATACGGAATTGATACGGTTCTTACAGCATTCAAGGAAGTACAGGATTACGTCGAACGATTAACGAGAAAAAAGATTGAGTCATTGCCGGAAGGTACTTGGGAAACAGTCGACTATATCGACATGGATCCGGAATTGGGGGACGGGCTGATTCCAATCCGGGTGAAAATGGAAATAAAAGACAATGAGATTCATTATGATTTAAGCGGTTCCCATCCATACATCAGCTGCTTTTTAAATGCAGGCTATGGAGCGGCGTTGTCGGGCTTGTATGCGGGCACCAAAACATTTTTCCCGGAAGTGCCGCTGAACTCCGGCTTTTACCGCGTCGTGAAAGCGACTTTGCCCGAAAATTCGGTGGTCAATGCACCAGAACCGGTGGCTGTTACGGGATTCTGTTCCGGCGCATTTGAAAAAATCATGAACGCGTGTTTTGAGATTTGGTCCGAAATCATGCCGGAACGAGCCATCGCTTGTTCATTCAATCTGGAATATTTGTTGATTGGCGGCTATGATCGCCGCGATGCATCGAACAATTATTTCATGTGGTATGACTGGATGGCGGGTGGCCATGGAGGCCGCATCGACCGGGACGGCGCCAATGCAACATCCCCGGTTTTTGGCGTCGGGCTCAGCGTACAGCCTTGCGAAGGGCAGGAAAGATTGTCTCCGGTCATTACGACAAAGCATGAAATTATCACCGATTCCGGAGGACCGGGCAAATACCGGGGAGGATGCGGAGTCGAAAAAGGCGGCGTTTTAACGGAAGTATTCGGAGGGGTCATGTCTTATTGCTGCGACCGTTCCCGTTCCATCACTTGGGGGATCAAAGGCGGGCTGCCATCCATTCCTCAGGGAGCCGTTTTGCATCCGGGCACGGATAAGGAACAATTCCTGGGTACCATTTTTTCGAATATCCCGATGAAAAAAGGCGATTCGTTTACAAGACCATCCGCCGGCGGGGGCGGTTTGGGCGATCCGCTGGAAAGGGATGTGGAAACCGTGTTGGAAGATGTCATTGACGGCTACGTTTCAATTGAAAGGGCAAGAAAGGACTATGGGGTCGTCATCCGGGAAATTGACAGGGATGTCGATCTGTATGAAATCGACTATGAAGCTACCGAAAAGGAAAGAGAGTATATCCGGAAACATCGGAAAGATTGGCTTCGCGTAAGTCCATATGAAGTAGAGAAAATGTATAAAAACGGAGAAATTGACCAGCTGGATGTCATCCGGCGGTATGGCGTCATCATGGACTACACAACAAATCAGGTGCTGGTCAAATCCACTGAGCAATATCGGGAAGCGATGATGAAACGTACATTGGCTTATTGGGATTGATTTGAAGTCGCCGGAGGGAAAATTGACATATTTCCCAACTTATATGTCTGAAAATATCGAAAATTGACAATGAAAAATACTTTAATATTTTCTTGTAAGGGGGAATTCAATGGGGAAGCTGCAAAAATCTTTAAAGACGCGCCACATTACCATGATTTCCATTGGCGGTGTCATCGGAACAGGGTTGTTTGTCGGTACAGGAAAAAATATTTTAAATACGGGTCCGGCGGTTGTTTTTTCCTATCTGATTGCCTGCACAATTATCGTATTAATCATGCAAATGGTCGGAGAAATGGCTTCCGGCGAATTGGCGCTTGGGATGAAAAACAGCGGTGACCCGGAAATGGGCTCCTTTGCTTCCTATGCTTCCAAGTATATCGGGGATTGGGCAGGCTTCACGGTAGGATGGCTTTATTGGGCAAGCTGGGTATTCATTGTCGGTCTGGAAGCGGCTTTGATTGGCGGAATGATCAATGCCTGGTTTCCGTCCGTCCCGGTTTGGGCGGGTTCGGTCGGCATCACGCTGCTCATGACGATTATCAATGTGTATTCGGTCAAAACTTTTGGCGAATTCGAGTATTGGATTTCTTTCTTTAAAGTCACTGCCATCGTGGTCTTCCTGATTGTCGGGGCGCTGATGGCGATTGGCGTTTGGCCGACATTCGAGCCGGAAGGATTGGGGATTTTAGTTAATCATGGCGGCTTTGCGCCGCAAGGTTATATCCCGATTTTGACGGCCATCGTTTTCGTGATTTTCTCCATTTGCGGAGCGGAAGTGGCAGCCATTGCGGCGGCGGAATCGGAAAATCCGGCCAAAAATATTGTCCGGGCAATACGGAATGTCGTATTCCGTTTATCGCTGTTCTTTGTCGGATCGGTTGCTTTGATGGTCATGATTTTGCCTTGGAATGACGCCGAGAATCTGGCCGCCCCTTACGCAAACATTTTGCGGATGGCGGGTTTGCCGATCGCGGCGGAATTGATGCAACTTGTGATTTTCGTTTCATTGGTTTCCGTCTTGAATTCGGCATTATATACGAGTTCGCGGATGCTCCTGTCCATGTCGCAGCAGGGGGATGCGCCGAAGTTTTTCTCGAGGATCAAAAATAAACGGGGCGCCCCTGTCCCGGCCATCATCGGCAGCACCGTCGTGGCATACATTTGTGCAATGCTGTATTTCATTTCGCCGGATGTCATTTTCTACTTCTTGGGGAACTGCGTGGGCGGACTGATGATCATCGTCTATATTTTCATTGCCATATCGCAAATCCGCTTCCGCAAAGAATTTGTGAAGAAAACAGATACAAAATTGCCGATCCGGATGTGGCTTTTCCCTTATTTGACATACGCGACCATCTTCCTGCTTGTGGCGGTCTATATCTCGCAATTGTTCATTGAAAGCCTGCAGTCGCAATTCTACTTGAGCACTGCCGTGTTCATTTGCTCAATCGGGCTGTTCTTTGTCATGAGAAAATTGAGCCCGGCTGCATCAGGGGCGAAAGCGGAGAAAGAAATGGAAGCATTGGTGACGGAAACCGTATCCGAATCAAATTGACGGGAGGAAAGGGTCTGCTTCTTTTAATGCCAGCCTTATTCCAGGGCTTGCATTTAAAAGATGCAGATTCTTTTTCTTGTATTTGCAGATGGGGAAATAGCATATAAAATAAAAGGAAATAGTCGGGGGAGGGAGAGCGGCAATGGTTGTCCAACATATTCATCAAACGGAACATTTTTTTTATGTACAAGAGAATCAAATAAAGTTTTCCAGCAATCTTCCAAAGGAAAAAATTGAAAAAATTTATGCGCAGTATGAAAATGGCAATGAATTTTTTCAGGCCGAAGATTTTTATGTGCATGTGGTCCATTCTCCGGACGGCATCTTGTTTTGCCTCCGACCTGTTCAACAGTACAATGATTTGGATATTTTGAATCCTTTATCCATCAAATTATTAAACTCCATTTCGGACGGCATTACCATCAGCGACAAACATGGGAAGATCATCTTTCAAAATGATGTGGATATCGAATTTGTTGGCATCAATTGTGTCAATCGATATGCCAGGGATTTAATCGCGGAAGGGGTTATGAGCGATTCGCTGACATTGAAAGTGTTGGAGTCAAAAGAGGATGTCACCATTTTTCAGACTTTTTTGAACAATAAATGCTTTTTGGTGACCGGGAAGCCGATTTTTGATGAAACGGGAGAATTGCAATATGTGCTCATTATAACCCGGGATATGTCGAGGCTGAAAAGTTTGGAGGAAGAAGTAAAGAAGCTCGAAATCCAAAATGAAAAGTTTAAACAAAAAATTGAAGAATTGAATGCGCTTGAACGGAAGAAAACAAACCTGATCGCCACATCCCCGGTCATGCAAAAAGTATTGAAACGGATTTTGCGTGTCGCTGAAGTGGATTCGACGGTCTTGATCGAAGGGGAATCGGGTGTCGGAAAAGAGGAAGCGGCAAAGCTGATCCATCTAAATAGCCGAAGAAGCGAAAAGCGGATGGTGACCATCAACTGCAGCGCCATTCCGGAGGCCTTGCTGGAATCGGAGCTTTTTGGCTATGAAGCGGGCGCCTTTACAGGAGCGAACAAAGGCGGCAAGGCCGGATTATTTGAAACCGCGTCCGGCGGCACTGTCTTCCTGGATGAAATCGGGGAAATGCCGTTGCAATTGCAGGCAAAGCTATTACGGGTTTTGCAGGAGTCGGAAGTTCAGCGGATCGGAAGCACGAAGCCCATCCCGATTGATGTGCGGATCATTGCGGCAACCAACCGGAATTTGGCCGAGATGGTCGAGCAGGGGACTTTCCGCGAAGATTTATATTACCGGCTGAATATCATCCCGATCGAAATTCCGCCGTTGAGGGAACGGCGGGAAGATATTGTTCCGCTCGCTTTTCATTTTTTGTCGCAGATTGAACAGAAATACCAAATTCATCGGACGTTTGACAAAGAAGCTTTGAAAGTGCTGGAAGAATATGATTGGCCGGGAAATGTCCGCCAGTTGCGAAATATTATTGAACGAGTTTCATTGTTGGCCAATCAGCCGAAAATCAGCGCAAGCATGGTCCGCGAAGAATTGAGGGAAGCTTCGGCGTTGGGAAGCAAGCCGAAACGGCAGGCAAAAAGACTGGCCGAAACCGCCAAAAGCATTGATTTCTCCAAATACACCGGCACGCTCAAAGAGCAGGTGGCGGCTTTTGAAAAGGAAATCATCAGACAAGCGTTGTCCGAACATGAAAGCATCAGGAAAGCGGCCGAAGCATTGGGATGCAACCAGTCTACATTGGTAAGGAAAATTCAGCGGTATCGACTGACGAAGCATGTGACATACAATTAACGGATGAAAGATGCTTTATTGCCTTAAGTGATGCAAAATTGCAACAGTTTGTTTATTAATGCATAAATGGTGTAAAGGAATCTTCAATGTTTTAAACTTTGCAAACCCATTCTTCAACAATGTCAAGAGGACAAATGGGCAGTCCGGAAAATAAGAAGTCTTCCGGATTGCCTGTTTTTATGCATTTTTTTCGGTCAGGACGGATAATGCGCGGGTCTGTTTTTCACTTTATTTTCAATTTCAATAAAAAATTTTTTATTTTTCCGTCGTTTGGCACGGGATTTGCTCATTCATTAGTAGAGACGTCTGTTGAAGGGATTTGTCAATTGAAATATTCCAATAGAAAGAGGTTGATAGCATGACAATTCAATTGGTGGAGCAATTAAAAACATTGGACCAGAAGCATTTCCTGCACCCTACATCCTCCATCGAGGAGCAGCAAAAATACGGACCCGCAGCGATCTTTTGCGAAGGAAAAGGGATTTATTTGAAAGATTTGGAGGGCAATACGTATATTGACGGCATGTCATCCCTCTGGAATGTAAATGTCGGCCATGGACGGACGGAAATCGCGGAAGTGGCGAAAGAGCAGATGGAGAAGCTCGCATTCAGTTCATGTTTTGCCACGTTCAGCAATGAGCCGGCAATCAAACTGGCGGCGAAAATCGCGGAGCTGACTCCGGGAGACCTGAATACGGTATTTTTCACTTCCGGCGGTTCCGAGTCGAACGACACAGCCATTAAACTTGCACGCCATTACTGGATTCTAAAAGGCCAGCCAAACCGCCAAAAAATCATTTCCCGCTCGTTGTCTTACCATGGCCTCGCTTACGGATCGACGAACGCGACGGGGATTGAAGGTTTCCGCAAATTCACCAACTCGCCCGCACCGGACTTCCATTATGTCGATAAAGATTCTCCGGAAGAATTGAGACGATTAATTGAAGAACTTGGTCCGGAAAAGGTGGCGGCCTTTATTTCCGAACCGGTTCAGGGGGCAGGAGGCGTGAATTTGCCGAAGCCGGATTATTTCCAAAAAGTGCGTGAAATTTGCGATGAGTATGGCGTTTTATTTATCGCGGACGAAGTCATCACCGGATTTGGACGGACAGGGAAAAACTTCGGCATCGAGCATTTCGGCGTAGTGCCGGATATGATGACCTTTGCCAAAGGGGTATCCAGCGGCTATGCGCAGCTGGGCGGCGTGATCATCTCCGAAAAGATCCACAAGGATTTCTGCGAGTTATCCAAGGGCATCCTTATGCACGGATATACGTACAGCGGCCATCCGACTGCCTGCGCGGTGGGATTGAAAAATCTTGAAATCATTGAGCGGGAAGGCCTTGTACAAAACGCCAAAATCATGGGCGAAGAAATGCTCAAAGGCTTTCAGGCGCTGCAGCAAAAGTACGACTTCATTGGCGACGTGCGCACATTCGGATTGCTGGGAGCTATCGGGCTCGTAAAAAACCGCGAAACGGGCGAACTGTTCGATCCGCTGTTAAGCCCGATCGCCGTACAGGAAATGACGAAGCGCGGCCTGATCTTGCGCACGGTGACATACGGCCAGGATACGATTGTCTTTTCTCCGCCGTTGATTATCACGAAAAATGAATTGAACGAAATGCTGCGCATCGTTGACGAAACCTTTGCCTATTTGCAAAAAGAAATCATCGGAAATGGGGTGAAGTAAGATGATCATCGGAGTTCCGAAAGAGATTAAAGATAACGAAAACCGCGTGAGTCTTACGCCTGCGGGGGCATATGACCTGGTGCACAGCGGCCATACGGTGCTTGTTGAAACGGGGGCAGGAGCGGGAAGCGGCTTCAGCGACGAAGATTATATCGCGGTAGGGGCCAAAATAGTCCCTTCCGCCCGCGAAGCCTGGGAAGCGGAAATGGTCATGAAAGTGAAAGAGCCTCTGCCTTCGGAATATGGTTATTTCCGAAAAGGACAAATTTTATTTACATTTTTGCATTTGGCGGCCGAGCCTGAATTGACGAAGGCTTTAATGGAAAAGGGCGTAGTGGCCATCGCCTATGAAACGATTCAGTTGGATGACGGATCGCTGCCGGTTCTGACCCCTATGAGCGAAGTGGCCGGAAGAATGTCGGTGCAGATCGGCGCACACTTCCTGGAAAATCATGCGGGCGGCAAAGGACTGCTTTTGGGCGGCGTTCCCGGAGTGGCGCCGGCCAATGTGGTCATTATCGGCGGAGGCGTGGTAGGCACCAACGCGGCCAAAATGGCATTGGGCTTGGGAGCGGATGTAACGATTTTGGATACGAATGTTAACCGGTTGCGTCAGCTCAATGATTTGTTTGACGGCAAAGCGAAGACGTGCATCTCCAATCGGTTCAACCTTGAAGAGCAGGTGAAAAGGGCGGATTTATTAATCGGTGCGGTGCTGATTCCGGGAGCGAGGACACCGCGGATTGTGTCGGAAAATATGGTGAAGCAGATGAAAGAGGGCAGCGTGATCATCGATGTGGCAGTCGACCAGGGGGGCGCCATTGAAACGATTGACCGCATCACGACCCATAGCAATCCGGTATATGTGAAGCATGGCGTAATCCATTATGCAGTGGCCAACATACCGGGGGCCGTGGCGCGCACATCGACGATGGCTTTGTCCAATGTGACGGTGCCATATGCATTGCAGATCGCCAATAAAGGCTATGAGCAGGCGATATTCGATAATCCGGCGCTTGCCAAAGGATTGAATGTCATCTCCGGCAAGGTTACGTACAAGGCGGTTGCGGAAGCGCACAACCTGCCGTATACCCCGCTTGAAGAAGCATTGGGAGTAACAATAGGTTAGGAGGCGGAAGCATGGCGACGGAAACAAGGGAGATTCGTGAACAGTATAATCCTGCAAATACTTCTGAATGTATTGGAAAAATCGAGTTGCATACGGTCGAAGAAACGGAGGCAAAAATTGAGGCGAGCGGGAAGGCTTTTGGCGAGTGGAGCAGAATGTCTTCCGTGGCCAGGGGAGAAATTTTGCATAAAATGGCGGATTTATTGATCGAACATATGGAGCCGTTGGCAGAGCTTGCCTCGAAAGAAATGGGCAAAACGGTTCCCGAGATGATCGGCGAGGTGAAGCGGGGCGCCTCCATTTTGCGTTATTTTGCGCAGGAAGGGATGCGGGCCGCCGGGGAAGTGCTGCCGTCGGTTTCCGAAGAGAAAATGCTCTTTACGAAGCGCGTACCGTTAGGCGTCGTGGCAATTATTACCCCATGGAATTTTCCGATTGCGATTCCGCTTTGGAAAATCGCTCCGGCGCTTGTCTACGGCAATACGGTTGTTTGGAAGCCGTCAATCGAAGTCGCATTGACGGGCCAGTATATCGCGGATTTATTTTTGAAAGCTGGCTTGCCGGAACATGTGCTGAATATTGTGCAGGGGCGCGGCTCGAAGCTGGGGACGGTGCTGATCAAATCCCCGATAGTGAAAGCCATCTCTTTTACGGGTTCCAATGCGGTTGGACAGCAAATTTTGAATGAAGCCGGCCCTTTGAATAAGAAAATCCAATTGGAGCTTGGCGGGAAAAATGCGGCGATTATTTTGGCGGATGCGGATCTGGAACTGGCCGCGCGTCTGACGATTGAAGGGGCCATGAAACAGACGGGCCAACGCTGCACTGCCACAAGCCGGGTGTATATCGAAGCGTCTGTGTATGATGAGGCGGTCGAAAAACTAATCAAATATGCGAAGCAGATCAAAGTTGGGGAAACGATGGGGCCTCTTGCTTCAAGACAGCAATTCGAAAGCGTCATGGAGCATATTGCCCGGGCAAAGGCGCAAGGGGCGAAATGCATTTTTGGAGGGAAGCCTGTAGCGGAATTGTCCCATGGCTATTATGTGGAGCCGACACTGTTTGTGGATGTGACCCATGAAATGGACTTGGCGAGGGAAGAAGTTTTTGGGCCGGTACTGGCCATATTTAAAGTGGCGGATTATGAAGAAGCCATCCGGCTCGCGAACGATTCGGAGTTTGGGTTAAGCGCTTCGATTTACACGGCGAATATCCAGAAAGCGTTCGATTTTATTGAACGCAGTGAAGTCGGCCTTGTGCAAATCAATGATGAAACGGGCGGGGCAGAGCCGCAAGCGCCATTTGGAGGCATGAAAAATTCAAGCACGGGCTTCCGCGAGCAGGGACAGGCCGCCAAGGAATTCTTCACGGTGCTGAAAACGGTAACGATCAACGGGATTCGTTATAAGAAATCATGATCATCCGAAGCGGGGGCGTCCGGAAAGTTTCCGATTTTCCGGACGCCTTCTTCTTTTCGAAAATCCAAACATTGCCCTGCGGCGCCCGCCCGAATGATGGATGGGATTGCGTGAAAGGATCATAGCCGGCATGAAACAAAGGCGGTTTGGCAGGCTTCCGCCCCTGCCAAACCGCCTTTCATAAAACTCATATTATTTTTCCAGTTCAAGCGATTGCTCCGTTCTTGGGAATTCATCAAAATAAGGGGATAAATAAGTTTCCCTCACTTCATGACGGATCCATCCCATAATGCCCACGATTAACACGAACACGGCCGCCGATAAAACAAAGGATTTGAAAGAATCTTTATAACCCGCA
>JGI1652J44930_10000291_pt1 | contig 20022 bp, 18 predicted proteins | sample NewIslsDNAsample_FD_44930 | JGI IMG/M metagenome (IMG submission 44930)
CTNANNCATAATNCTCCCGTTTCTCATTCATAAATTTTAGTATAACTGGGTTTTAAGTTATTTAAAATGGAAAAACCCCGAATAGGTCCACTTTTTTAAAGTGTCTACTATTCGGGGTTCAGTTCAAATATGTCAGCCCCTTTTTTTAGAATGCGGTTAAGAACAAATATAGAGAAAAATATCTACAATGATTAGGAAGAAGATGGTTGTTCACCAAATTTCCTAAACATTTGTTCATCTTCTATCAGACCACAAGCTCCACATTGAACTTTATAATTTGGTCCACGATAAGGAATGTGAAATGGATCAAGGTTATTGTTATCGAATGTTTGAACGATTTCACCGGTCTCTGGGTCTAACTTAACTGCTTCCGGTACTTGTTGAATAATATTAAATCGAGTTCGATTCGTTTTGCAATTAGGACAACGATAAGGTGTTGGTGACATTTTTTACTCCTTTCTAATTATTCAATTGCATTTGTTTTCTATGCTATAGTAATATTAGAAAATCTTTGTTTTCTTTTATTATTTACTGATTCATCGTTAATATGTAAGGAAATGGTGGAGAGGCAATGCGAGAAGAATTTTTAATGCAGGAGTATTTAAAACTATGGTCAGAGAGAACGACAGAGCATGATTCATTGGAACATTTAATAAAGGTTGAATTATTAGATGAAATGACGCATCCTCGCTTAAGAAAATCTAAACATGAAAAGTTTTATTTGGCGATCAAACGTATATTAGACTCTTCTTTGGATGAAAAAGTTAAACTAGAATTAATACATTATTATACTAAGATAATGGATAAATTATAAAAAATGGACATTAGTCTAAATTTTCATCTGATTGGATTTCGATTTCTGTATATTGCCAGTCTTTAACTTTTATGAATCGTATTTCTAACATATCATTTTTTATAACTGCCTTTGCTCCTTTTTTATGTACAGGAGAAGGCAAATGAATTTTATGTGAAAGTTCAGGATTTCTTTTACTTTTAATCATACATTGAAATGAAGTATGATAAACTTTTATAGATCGCCAATTTTGCAGCTTATTCATAGGAATCTTTATATAGACATAATCATGCGTTTCAAACACTTCTTCATTCAACTCGTTATTATCATTAGTACGAGTAAATATTTCTCGATTCGGTAAAAATTGTTCAATTTGTGGAATCAAATTCCCCATTATTTCATTCATAAAGTTTTGAAAATCTTGTGGGTTCATTTTTGCCAATTGTTCCAAATATTCTTTTTGAAATGGAAATTGATTATTCCAAGGAAACATCATGATCATCCTTTCCCATCACTCATTATTACGATATGCTACGGTTGGTAAATTGGTTCAAACGTCTACATATTGAAGATTGAGTTTGGATGAAACAATTAAGCAGGTGAGAAATTTGAAAAGAAAAGTAGCTCTAATTACTGGTGCAGCAAAAGGTATTGGAAAACAAACCGCCATTAGCTTAGCTAAAAAAGGGATACATATTGTGATTAATTACAGAAAAAATGAAAAATCGGCTTATGAGTTATCCAAATATTTAGAAGATCATTTTTCCATTCAAACAATGGTCATTCAAGGGGATGTATCCAATTCCTCCGATTGCGAATCAATGATCAAAAAAATTATGTCTGTTTTTGGTGGAGTCGATATACTTGTACATAACGCAGGACCATACATACATGAAAGGAAAAAAATGTCGGACTATTCATTGGATGAGTGGAATTACTTAATACATGGAAATTTAACTAGTGTATTTTATTTGTCAAAACTCGTGATTCCTTATATGCGTGAAAATCAGTGGGGAAGAATTATCACATTAGGATTTGATCGGGCGGAAACGGCACCTGCGTGGAAATATCGTTCTGCGTTTTCTGCTGCGAAAACGGGGTTAGTATCGCTAACGAAAACCATTGCTTTAGAAGAAGCCAATCATGGTATAACATGTAATATGGTCTGTCCAGGAGATATCACAACTGATTGGAAAGAAAAATCACAAAAAGAAGCATGGGAAATAGTAGATAAAGAAACACCGGTTGGACGACCTGGAACGGGTGAAGATATTGCAAGAGTGATTGCTTTTTTATGTGAAGACGAATCGAGTTTTATTACCGGTTCGGTGATAAATATCACAGGCGGAAAAGATGTGTTAGGAAAAATTAAAGAGTAAAAAAAAGAAATGGCTCCCGTCATGATATAGGAGTCATTTCATTTTTATATTTTTTTCTTTGTATATACAATAAGCGTGACATTAGCCCAAGTGCTCCTGCTGTTAAGCCTGCAATTAGTCCGATCCAATATCCGAATGCCCCTAAACTAGTATAATTGGCAAACCAATAGCCTAATGGTAGACCAATTATCCAATATGAAAGTAATGTCATAAAGAATGTTACATTTACATCTTTATATCCTCTTAATGCTCCTTGAGCAGATGCTTGAATGGCATCCGAAACTTGGAAGAAAAGTGCATATAATAGAAAGATTGAGGTTAATTTGATTACATCAGGGTCACTCGAATAGAGAGATGCTATTGGTATTCGGAAATTGTAAAGAATGGTTGCACTTACAACTGCCATACCTAAAGAAATACATATTCCCAGCCAACTATAAATTTTCGCATCCCGTAATCGTTTGGCACCTACTTCAAATCCCACTAAAATTGTAAGAGCCATCGATGTACTTAACGGAAACATATATAATAATGATGTAAAGTTAATCGCTGCTTGATGGGATGCAATAGTATTCGTATCAAAGGAGCTCATTAATAATGTTACTGCAGCGAAAATACTTGTTTCAAAAAAGATAGAAAAACCAATTGGCAGCCCAATGAGAATGATTTCTTTACATTTAGCAAAAGAAATAGGAATGAATTGACTGAATATTTGATATTGAATAAACGGTTGTTTCTTCATAACAATATAGATAGCTATGAAAAATGTTATCCAATAAGTGATGGTTGTAGCATATCCAGCACCAACACCACCAAGTTTTGGAAACCCGAACTTTCCGTAGATCAATAAGTAATTAAACAATATATTGATTGGTAAGGCGATTAATGTAATCATCATTGATGTTCTCGTGTGACCTAAGGCATCAATAAAACTTCGTAAAACATTATAGGCGAATAAGGGGAAGATCCCAAACGAAAGAGCCACTAGATAGCCATGAGCAATGTCTCTTACATGCGAATCGAGACTAAGTGATTGCAAAACAGGTTGAAGAAAAATGGCTCCTAAAAGAATGACTGCAATTGAAATCGTTACGGAAATATATAATGATTGCATGACAGAATGTCTGACATTATTTTCTTTATTCGCACCAACAAGTTGGGCGACAATTGGTGTTACTGATAACAGAATACCGTTTAGCCCAGAAAAAATAGGCATCCAGAGTGAAGAACCTATCGCAACCCCAGCTAAATCGCTAGGTCCTACTCTTCCAGACATAACGGTATCCGCCATATTCATGGAAAACATACCTACTTGGGTGATAAAGATCGGAAAAAATATGATAAAAAATTGAATGAACTTTTCTCTTGTTGAATATGTAGCTTTCACAATATTTCCCCCTTTTAATGGAAACCCCTCGAAAAATTATATCACAATGAAATCAGTGATAGGGAAGGAAAAAAACTTGGACAACTTTTCCTCATAGAGAAAATGATTATGAATATATTGGTAAAAAGAAAAAGGAAAGGGGAAAAGTTATGGCTTACCAAGGTTCAAAAGGATGGTATGTGAAAGAATTAAAAAAAATGGGGGTCCTCCGTCATCCAATAGGTAAAAAGAAACTAGAACAATATAAAACATATGAGTTAAGAAATTTATATTTAACATATTTAAAAAAGCAAACATCTTAATGAGAAAACGGCACTTTTTCGGATGCCGTTTTCTTATATCAATTAAGCTTCCAATGCTTGGTTTTCGTATTGTTCGTACACCTTTTTTAGATGGTACATTGTATAAAGATCTTTTGGTATTTCATATAAGTCAAATTTTTTGTTGGTATTTTGATTAATAAATTCATAAATGTTTTTGCGAGTTTTATTGGCTAAAAGGGCATATGGAAGTTTTTGAGCGGCTTTTTTGGAGCGGATATTTTCGACACGGATGCGCATATAGATGGTTTCTATATTTTTTTCAAAAAACAATTCCTGAAAAAAAGCTTCTTTTGCTAGTTGGTTATAACCTTTTCCATGATAAGGTTTACCTATCCAAGTTCCAAGAAAACCGGCATTGTTTTCAATATCAAATAAATTGATAGTACCAATCGGGTTTCCCCATTCATCAATGATGGTCCGAGAAATGATTTCTCCTCGTTCTTCTGCTTCAATCGTTTGCTTTGTTAAAAATAAATATTCCTCATGTGAATAAGCCTTTTGACGCACAAAAGGGAAGACATCCGGGTGCGTCATTAAGGTATATAAAGCATGAGTTTCGTGCAATTCACGTTTTTTAATCATGCATATCCCTCCGAATGAGGGTAGTCCTTCACTATGTGGTAAGTCCCACCCTCGAAATTTTTTATAAACGTTCTTAAAAAATTTCGGGGTGGGAATCGAACCCACTAGAACCGGAATACCTCCGGTGGCGCACCATTTGCCTTCCCAATCAATGTTAGATTGTTAGTTTTTTATTGTACTTCCGTATTATAAAGAAAAATCTAATAAAAGAAAATAGTTATTTTGTAAATTTTATGTGAAAGTTTTCTGCTAAATTCTACAAATTTAAATAAAAATGTCGAATAGCCATGAATAATTAGTTTGGATGATATAAAATTTTCTACCTAGAATAAATGCAGCTGTATTTAATTATTTACCGGTTATATATAGTTTAATAATCGCTAAATATTCTCGAATATACATAGGTACTATAACAACATTTGGTGTTTTTGCAGAAAGGGGAAAACATTTGATCCCAATCATTTCACACATTTTAGTAGCACGGTAAACATGAAAATCATTACTAACGATTACCGCTTTTTCGATATGAAAAAGATTTTTGGAATTTATTAAATTCTCATAAGTGGAAGTAGATTGATTTTCGACGAGGATACGCGATAAATCAATTCCCTCTTTAATGAAAAATCTTTTTAAGGCTTCAGCTTCTGTAATGTCTTCATCCGGACCTTTACCACCTGTTACGATTACTTATGTTGAATTATTCGCTTTTAAATATTGTAAAGCTTCTTCTGTCCGATAATTTATACTTAATGACATTTCTTCACCATTAACTTTTGCCCCTAATACGATTAAATAAGGAATATTAGCAGATGGTGTTTGCTTTGCTGTTTTTTGAATGTTCCTATGTAAAAAGGATACTATTGCAATCATTAGTAAAATGATCAAACCTAATATCAACCTTTTTTTCATGTTTTCTCTTTCTTTCTGCATGAAAAAAAAATAGATTCATATCATTTAATAGATAACGTTTTTAAGGGTGTTTAACGATGACGATAAAAAAATATTATCTTAAATTAAGTCAAATTAGTTTAAAGTACAGTCTTATATTATCGATCATATCATTAATTGGGACGCTTGTAATTTTAAAAATGGACAAGCCATTTTTATTACTTATCATACCTTTTGTATGGATGAGTTTCCTGTATTTTTTTGTTCATATCTTTTATTGGGTGAAATCTATGAAAAGTTTGATAGAAGAAGATCATCCATCAACTCAATCACTATTGTTAAATAAGCTAGATGATAAATTTTTTTGTTTCACCCCTGGTGGAAAAAATTTTTTAACTATCGAAACTAAAATTAGAGATCTTGAAAGGATGCAATTTCATATCAATTATGTTCAATATTGGAAGGAAAATTGGTACGAAGTAAATTTAAGAAATTTAACGATTGATAACTTGGAAGGAAAACGTATCGGTAAAATGATGGTAACTCATAAAAAACGAATGAGTATCGAATGTCTTCTTCAATATTATGGAAACACATATTTAGTAAAATGGAAAAAGAACAAATTTTTTATATACTCCAATGATTTTCGTACAAAGTTGGCATATTTAGAAAAAGGTTGGATGCCATTTAGTTGGAGCCGAAGATTTTTACCAAACACTCCAATCTTAACTTTTCACGAACAAGTTACCCCAATGGAAAAAGAGATATTTTTTATTGTGTATGTTTATTTTAGTCATATTCAAGAATATATGAAGATTAAATCGTTTACTTTTTAATTTTTTATGGCACTATTGACATTATCATTGAATTAACAGTAATGATGAAATATTCTTATGATAGAAATATTATTGTCTTTCGAGGAGATTCAAAATGAAAAAACTATGGATTGGATTGTTAGTAATTTTCCTTATATTGGTTGTTATCGATCAAATATTTTTGAAAGATCAAATATTAAATTTTGGAGACAAAAAATACGAGAAAATCGAAAATATTGAGCAGTTAGAAACTGGGATAGATATTGAAAACCTAGCCCATGATTTTGAATTGCAAACATTAGATGGTAAGAGGATACATTTAACGGATTTAAAAGGGAAAAAGGTGCTATTAAATTTTTGGGCAAGCTGGTGTGGACCTTGTGAAAAAGAAATGCCCCATATGCAAAAAGTGTATGAAAAAATGAAAGGTGAAAATGTTGAAATCGTAGCTGTAAATGTAACTAGTAGTGAAATCAATGAAAAAGTTGTCCATGATTTTGTAAAAAAACATGGTCTTACGTTTCCTATTCCAATGGATGTTAAAGGTGAAGTTTCTTTTTTATACGAAGCTGTTTCCATTCCAACTTCATTTTTTTTAGATACTGACGGCGTCATACGTCATAAAAAAGTAGGTCCTATGGATGAAAAATATATGATTGACCAATTTGAACGCCTTCCTTAATAATTTAACNAAAGTTTTTAAATTACAAATAAAAAGGNGATAAAAGATGAACATTCGATTTAAAAAAGTGCACGGTTCAAACAATGACTTTATCTTAATAGATGAAACGAAACATAACTTATCATTTAACGATAAAATAAGATCGAAATTGGCGCAGTTATTATGTAATCGTCAAACAGCGATAGGAGCGGACGGAATTTTATATGTGAGAACAGATGTAGAAAAAGATGGTCGTATGCAAATATTTAATGCAGATGGATCTGAAGCATCAATGTGCGGAAACGGATTAAGAGCAGCAGGAAGATATATTTGTGAACAAGTTGGGAAAGATGAGATCATTGTTGAAACAATGAAAGCGAATTTATATGTAAAAAAAGACGAAGAGATTTTTCCTAACATCCCTTCGTATCGGGTGGAAATATCACCTGTTTCATTTCAATTGAAGGATTTACCTGCTTTAGACGAACGAGAACAAATCATCAATGAAAAAATTGATTTATTATCAAACGAATTGTCTTTCACTTGTGTAGCCGTTCCAAATCCACATTTAATCACTATTGTTCAAAAAGAACAATTATTGTCTGATGAACAAACGCGTATAAGTGAATATGTGAACGGAAGAAACCCAATATTTCCAGACGGGGTAAATGTTAGCTTCGTTTATTTAATGGATCAAGAAGAAATATTTGTTCGGACATTCGAACGTGGTGTTGGGTATACGAATGCCTGTGGTACCGCGATGAGTGCTTCTAGTTTAGTTGTTGCATTGAATGGTTTTTACGATTTTGAAAAACGATTGAAAGTGTATAATCCTGGTGGATTCGTACATACGATTGTTCATCGAAACGAACATGGTTTTTCAATTGATTTAATAGGAAATGCTACATACGTTTTTGACGGAGAAGTTGATGTTCATTTAGAGAGCGAAACGATAAATCAATATCAAGAAATATATTCGTATGTGGATGAAATCAATCAATATTTAGAAATGGAGAAATATGCGAAATCAAAACTATCTTTTCTTTTTTAAAAAATTTATTACTTGTTGAATCGGCTGTTCATTATCCGTATTGAAAAATTCGGAAAATGGGCAGCCTTTTAGTTTAATTCTTTCCATAACTTTCTCCATTGAAAAACCATCCGGTTGAATGGGTTGGTTGAGTTCCTCCCAATGAATGGGTGCTGCTACACCAGCATTTTCATTTCCACGTACCGAATAAGGGGAAATAATCGTTTTCCCTTCGGCATGTTGAATGTAATCGATGTATAGACGATTACCTCTATTTTTTTTCAGTCGTTCGATGGTAAATGCATTTTCATTTTTTGAAATTAGATAGGAAGCAATAAAGTAGGTAAATAATCGAGAATCTTCCCATGTAATCGTACTATGAATGGGTAAAGGAATATAGATTTGCAACCCACGATTTCCAGAAACTTTGATAAAGTCTTTTATCCCGAGAGAAAGCAAAATTTCATGAATCATATTTGCCGCTTCTATCGCTTTTGCAAAATCTTTCCTTGTAGGTGGATCAAGATCTATGACTATTTCACTTGGGGTTTTCCGTTGGATTGTAGTAAAAGGAATATGAAATTCGATCGCAAGCTGGTTTCCAAGCCAAAGAAACGTTTCCAAACAATCACAAACAATATAACGGATACCATCTTCTTCAAAGGTTCGTACAAAGTCAGGCGCATATTCGGGACAATTTTTTTGGAAAAATGCTTCCCCATACATGCCGTGAGGGTAACGAATAACGGTCAATAGTCGATTGTGTAAAAACGGTTCCATATAAGGATAAATAAAACGTAAATAAGAAATATAATCCATTTTTGAAATTTTTTTATGTTGCCATAAAGGTTTGTCTGGGTGGGTAATGTCGATAGATTTTGGCAAATCGATCGTTGATTCTGTTAACTTTTCCCAAGTGCAATCGATTGGTTTTAAATCAAAGCGGAATTTAGAAAAAAATACTTCTCTTAATTGTCCTTCATATAATTCAAGATAATTCAATTCCACACATATACCTGGTGGAACATACAATATTTGATTATCTTCATGTTGATAATTATTTTTCACTACTTCAAGTAATGCTTTTCGCTCTTCATCATTAACCCCATGTTTAAAAAGTCCAATTGGAGTTATGTTATTATCTCGAAATACACCGACATGAAAATAACCATTTTTTCTATCATAGGCAGTAATAAAACATAAAGCCTTTTTCCAATTTTTAACCTTTATCCATTGGGACGAACGTTTTCCTTCGATCCATTTACCTTGCAAATGTTTTGAAACAATCCCTTCTCCGTCAAATTTCTCCACTTGTTTCCATAATTGAGAAAAATCTTTTTCATAAGGAACCATTTGCAATAGTGCAGGATGTGTGTAATCCACATTTATTGGAAGTTGGAGAGTTTTAAACATGGACAATAGTAGCGTTTTTCTTTCATAAAAAGGTTTATTTGTTACATTTTCATCAGATATTTTTAAAAGGTCGAAAACGAGGTATTTACACGGTTGTTGATGACTGAAATGGACAATTTTTTCCTTCGAACGTAAGCGTCCCCTTTTTTGAATGGCAGAAAAGTTAGCTTTAAAACTGTTTATAAGAATACATAACTCACCATCTAATATGCACGGTAGGAAAGGTCGAAACTTTTCAAAAAGATCTTGAATATATTTGTTNAACTCTGGAAATTGAGGCAACAGATTCTTNCCATTACGACTGATTAATTTAATTTTGTCACTGTCCTCCAAAAATAATATTGCACGAAAACCGTCAAATTTTGTTTCATATACCCAATCTTCACCTATAGGTGGGTCAACTTGCAATTGGGGTAACATCGGCCTCATGGTACAATTCACCTCTTTCCATTAGTGTAACCAAATAGATGAAAATGTGATTTCCAAATGTTCATAAGGATAAATTTTGGTTATTGAAGAAAAATGTTAATAAAAAAGCGGAGGAATTCAAAATGCATACGATGTGGAAAGGAAGCATTAGCTTTGGCCTTGTAAATATTCCGATTAAGCTTCATGCAGCAACTGAAGATAAAGATATAAAATTACGGACACTTCATCAAAAATGTCATACACCTATCAAATATGAAAAAGTTTGTCCTCATTGTGATACGGAAGTTGGAAATGATGAACTCGTAAAAGCATATGAATATGCGAAAGGGAAATTTGTCATTTTAGAAGAGGAAGATTTAAAAGAATTGAAGCAAGAAAATGAAGAAAAAGCTGTAGAGATTATCGATTTCGTTAACATAACCGATATCGATCCAATTTATTTTAATCGAAGTTACTATATGTCTCCGAATGAAGGAGGGATGAAGGCATATTCCCTTCTTAGAAAAGCGCTATCTCAATCAGGAAAAGTTGGAATTGCGAAAATGATGATTCGATCAAAAGAGCAGTTGGCAGTGATACGGGTATATGAAAACACGTTAGTGATGGAAACCATTCATTTTCCTGATGAAGTGAGAAATGTTTCTGATGTTCCGAACGTTCCGAATAATGAACCAATTACGGAAAAAGAATTACAAACAGCCATTATGTTGATTGATCAATTAACGACAACTTTTGATCCTAATAAATATAAAGATGAATACAGAGAATCACTATTGCAACTGATTGAGGCTAAGAAAACTGGAAAAGAAACGGTGACGGCAAAAGATAAAGAAGGACCGACAAATGTAATGGATTTAATGGAAGCACTTCAAGCATCCATCGACCAAACAAAACCAATAAAAAAAGAGGAAAAAACAAAAACAATCAAACGAAAAGCAGTAAAGAAAGTGACTTAATAGTTGGTCAAAAACTACTTTATAAAATAGTAGGATCATCATAAATTATTTTAATCCTTGGAAAGGGAGAGTGGGTTAATAAAAAACTCGCTCTTTTTTCATTTTCTTCATGTTCAATGACATATGAATGGTTCAATTTTTTATCTCTTATTAAATATAAAGTAACTTTTCCGTCAGTTTTTTCATAGTGAACTTAATCCCACACGGTTGAATAGTATAATTATGCAAAAATGACGGGAAAGGAGAGATGGCACTTGTCATATCCATATCATATCTATCATCCCTTTCGTTATAATTGGACACCATTGAGACTGAAAAAACAAGCATATGCAAAAATTCAAGGCGGTCCACTGCGCCCACAAATTACAGGACATGTAATCTTTACAGAGCTAGAGAATGGGGTGGAAGTCTATGTAGAAGTGTACGGTTTACCACCATTTTCTGCAGGTAAAAATGGTCAACCAATAGGGCCTCACGGATTTCATGTACATGTAAATGGAAGCTGTGAAGCAGGAGATCCAAAAGATCCGTTCCAAGCTGCTGGAGGACATTGGAATCCAACCAATCAACCACATGGAAATCATGCAGGTGATTTTCCTGTTCTATTTTCTAATAATGGCTATGCGAGAATGCAATTTTTTACAAACAAATTTAAAGTAAAAGATGTCATCGGTAAGGCAATTATCATTCATGAAAATCCAGATGATTATCGTTCACAACCTTCTGGTAACGCTGGTAAACGTTTAGCATGTGGAGTGATAAGGGAAATTTCATAATTTTTAAGGGTAAGAAAAGTTTTATTCTTTATAAAGATTGTTCTTTTGAAAAAAATATGTTTAATATTGTATAGGAATGAATGTAATTAGAATGGAGTAGAAAAATGGCAATATTCACCGTAAAAAAATCACTCAATAATAATGTATTAATCGCCGAAGATTTGGAAGCTAATGAAGTTGTCCTTGTTGGAAAGGGAATCGGTTTTAATAGAAAAAAGGGAGAAAAACTTGATGAGAAGCTAGTAGAGAAAATTTTTATCCTTAAAGATAAGGAAAAACAAGAACAGTATAAAAAATTATTGCTTCAAATGGATCATGAAATTTTTGATGCCATCATTGATGCATTGGAATACATTAAGGAACATACCGATGCAACTATCAGTGAAGATATACATGTCGCCTTAACGGACCATTTAATGTTTTCAATTTACCGTACAATGAAAGGTCTATCTATACACAATCCTTTCTTAGTAGAAACAAAAAATTTATACCCTCATGAATTTGAAAGCGCTTCGAAGGTAGTTAAAATAGTGAATGAAGCTGTAAATATCCATTTACCAGAAGATGAAATTGGCTTTATAACATTACACATCCATAGTGCCATCAAAAATAAAAATATTAGAGAAATTAATCAACATTCTAAGCTTATTAAGCAACTTATTGATGTGATCGAGGAAGAATTTGATGCAAAGATTGATAAACAATCCATAGAGTATATTCGTCTATTGAGGCATTTACGTTTTGCCATTGAAAGAACCCATGAAGGTGATGAATTAGGGGAATCCTCGAAAATAAATTCAATATTGCAAAATGAATACCCTTTCTGTTATAATCTTTCATGGAAGTTGACCAAAATTATGCAAAATTCATTGAAAAAACCGGTTGGAAACGCTGAAGTCGTATATTTAACGATGCACTTGCAAAGAATCTATAGTAAACTAGTGAACAAAAATTAAATACCCTTTTATACGTGTTACTGATTAAATTCAGGCATGAGTATAAGAAAATGATTGTCACATAGTAGGAAATACTACTATTGTGAATCATGTTCTATACTTATGCCTTTTTATTTTGTATTTAAAAGGAGTGAAATTATGTTTAAGAAAATGTTTGGTGTATTACAAAAAATTGGTAAAGCCCTTATGCTTCCAGTNGCTTTATTACCTGCNGCCGGTTTATTNCTTGGTATNGGTAATGCCATTGGTCAAGAAAATATGATCGATGCCCTTCCATTATTAAAAGCCGACTGGATTCAATTGGTTGGTAATGTAATGGAAGATGCGGGAGGGATTATCTTTTCAAACCTTGCATTGCTATTTGCTGCAGGAGTTGCTATTGGTTTAGCAAAAGATGGGGTAGCAGCATTAGCAGCCATTGTTGGGTATTTAGTCATGAACCAAGTGATGGGGTCATGGTTAGGTCTAGTAGCTGAAGATATAGGAGCAGAACCAGGCTTTGCATCTGTATTAGGAATCCCTACACTTCAAACAGGAGTGTTTGGGGGGATTATCATAGGGATCATTGCCGCGTATTGCTACAACAAGTATCATGATATAAAGATGCCTTCTTATTTAGGATTCTTTGCTGGTAAACGCTTCGTACCTATTGTAACAGCAGCAGTTTCATTCATTATCGGACTAATTTTACTTGTTGTTTGGCCACCGGTTCAAAACGCATTAAATTCAGCTTCCACATGGTTAATCAATGAAGGAACTTATATTGCTGTATTTATGTTTGGTTTTGTCAAAAGATTGCTTATTCCTTTTGGCTTACACCATATTTATCACGCACCGTTTTGGTATGAATTTGGTTCATATACAACTCAAGCAGGGGAAATCGTTCGTGGAGATATGACCATCTTTTTTGCTCAGTTACGTGATGGTGTAGAGCTTACTGCTGGTCATTTTATGGCTGGAGAATTCCCTGTTATGTTATTTGGACTACCAGCAGCAGCATTAGCTATGTATCATACTGCAAAACCAGAAAAGAAAAAATTAGTAGCTGGTATTTTTGCAGGAGGAGCATTAACTTCCTTTTTGACAGGAATTACAGAACCAATTGAATTTACATTCCTGTTTTTATCACCTTTATTGTTCTTTATTCATGCTGTGTTAGATGGATTGGCTTTTGTCATTATGACGTGGTTAGACATTCACATTGGTTATACTTTCTCTGGTGGTGCTATTGACTTTTTCCTATTTGGAATTTTACCTGGTAAAGAATCATGGTGGTTAGTCATTCCAGTCGGTCTTATTTTTGCAGTTCTTTACTACTTCATTTTCCGTTTCTTCATTGTGAAATTTGACTTAAAAACTCCTGGACGTGAAGATGAGATTACAACAAGTAGAGAAAGCAATCGTGAAAGTGATGGGGATGAACTTCCATATAATATTTTAGAAGCAATGGGTGGACAAGATAATATTGCTCATTTAGATGCATGTATCACTCGTTTACGTGTTCAAGTTAAAAATATTAACAGCGTAAATAAAGATGAATTAAAAAAATTAGGTGCAGCTGGAGTTCTTGAAGTTGGAAATAATATTCAAGCGATTTTTGGACCGAAATCAGAATCATTGAGAAGTCAAATGGAAGATATTATGAGCGGGAAGAAGCCGCGAAAAATAGAGAAAATTCAAGAAGAAGAGCCAAAAGAGTCTCTAGTAAATAATACGAATGAAGACAACATAATATCTCCAATAAAAGGAGAACTCGTCCCAATAACTGAAGTACCTGATCAAGTGTTTTCTAAAAAATTAATGGGTGATGGATTTGCTATCGTACCAGAAGATGGACTTGTTGTTGCTCCTTGTGATGGAAAAGTCTTGAATGTATTTCCTACGAAACATGCCATTGGGTTCTTAACAAGAGGAGGACGAGAGATATTAATACATTTTGGTATCGATACAGTTAATCTTAAAGGTGAAGGATTTGAAGTATTAGTAAATGATGGTGAGGAAGTTAAAGCTGGAGAACCTTTACTTCAAGCAGATATTGATTATATTAAAGAACGCGTACCATCCATCATCACACCAGTTGTTTTTACTAATTTAAAAGAAAATGAAAGCATTCACCTTGAAAAAACAGGTCATGTCCAAATACAAGAGGAGAACATTATTTCTATCAAGTAAAAGAATAGAATTATTTAAATTAAATGAGGTGTGGTACAAATGGTTGAAAAAATATATAAAGTCATCGATGAAAGTGGAATTCACGCTAGACCTGCAACATTACTAGTACAAGAGGCGAATAAATTTCAATCGAAAATTGAACTAGAGTACAATGGAAAAACAGTGAATGTAAAATCTATCATGGGTGTAATGGCACTTGGCCTTACAAAAAATGCAGAATTTAAAATGATTTTTGATGGAAATGATGAAAACGATGCTTTACAAGCATTTGATACTCTTTTCCAAAAAGAAGGTTTAGCTGGATAATACAATGGTAATGATGTACGTATTTAACCCTTGGTTTAAGAATTACCAAGGGTTTTTTGTTTATAAAAAAGGCTGAAAAACATAAAGTAAATGGTAACAAATGGACATATTATAATTATGATAAAAAGCTTTTCTACATTTGAAAAGAAAAGATACAGTAACGCTTTCAAATATTTGTCTAATGAATTTGATAAAAATAAATGAAAGGATACGAATGTATATATAAAATTTTTGTTATATAGATGAGTAGGACGATTATTTATATAAAGGTAGGAGTTAATGATGGAAGGAGCTATTTTTCTCGATCGTGATGGAGTGATTAATGAAGTATTAACAGAACGAGTGAAATATGTTAATAAACCGAAAGACCTTTATCTATTAGATGGTGTCGCTGATGCTATAAAGATTTTTAACAAAGAAGGGTTCAAGGTATTTGTCGTAACGAATCAAGGGGGAATCGGTCTTGGTTACATGAAAGAGCAAATGCTCCATCGAATCCATCAACATTTACTTGGTATGTTACGACAGCATGGAGCATACATTGACGATATTGCCTACTGTCCACATCGACCAAAAGGTGGTTGTTCTTGTCGTAAACCAAAAACGGGTATGCTCGAATATTTGGCCGATAAACATCAAATTCATTTACATAAAAGTATAATGATCGGTGACCGCGACGTAGATATTGAAGCTGGAAAAAAAGCTGGAATGAAAACTGTTCTTATTGGAAGAGATGACTCTATTATGGCTGATGCTCACTTTAAAACATTAAAAGATTCTGTTGATTGGGTAATTAAGGAAATGAAGAAAAATAATAGGTAATGCGATACACATAAATTCAAGGGAAAACGAACGAATGAGTAGATTTAGACATCAATCAAGTTTTGATGATGCAAAATATGGATATATTTGACGGAAATAGATCAATGCAATGTATCAAAAAATATCTTAAATTGTAATTGTATAACGAAAAAATGTGGAAACCTACAATGGTTTCCATTTTAATTTTCATCTCCTATATTATTCAAGAATTTGAAATAGGTAAATAGAATGAAGATATTGAATGGAATGGTACAAAAATAGCTTATCCAAACAAAATTTATAAATACCTCTTTCTTTCATTTTGTCGATCATAGGTGACAAATAAAGATTTCATTCTTTTTCAGTTCCCTACCTAGAAACACAGTAAATTCCCTGGAGATTTTTTACTAAATCTTATAGAACTCATGACATGGACATAACTAACTAATTCAATCGTACATAAGAAAAAATAATCATTTTTTATAAAGATATTTGATTGTATTTGTTGAAATATGAAAAATTCTATCTTATTTCCTATCGTTTTTAGATGATTTTTACTATTACTGTCGGTTTATAAAAATGTAAAAATATTACTTAATATTCATTTTCAGAATATTTGGTATTTTATCGACAATTATTGACAAACAAATACCTTATAGACAAGTTATTGTAATTTTAGGCATTCATACAAATGCCTAGTTTTTAAGAAAGGAGGATCGTTTTCATTTGTCATCCATCAATTTTTAAGGAGGGGTTTTATTGAGTAGAAAAAGAAAAAGAGAAACAATGCGGTGGTTATCATTAACACTATCGTTTTTGTTAATTCTCACCATGTTCTCACCATTCGTATCAAACGCTTCCGCTAAGTCAGTAAACATTTCAGCAAATGAACAAGCAAAAATAAGTCCGAAAGCAAAAATTAACAAATCACTTCTTCAACAATTTAAAAATGATGAATATGTTAGTTTCTTAGTAAAGTTTAAAGAACAAGTAGATACAGAAAAATTAGCTAAGGAACTTGATCAAAAAGCTTCAAAAGCTAATTTATCAGCTGCTAAAAAGAAGCAGTTAAAAAGACATACACTTGTTTCAGAATTGCGTTCAACTGCAAAAGAAACACAGCATGAAGTACTTAATTACTTGGAAAAAGCTAAAAAAGACGGTTTAGCTAAAGAAACTCAGTCATTCTTTATTGTTAATGCAGTAGCTGTTACTGGTACAAAAGAAGTTATGGAAAAGCTTGCTTCTTTCCCTGAAGTAGAAAAGATTCTCCCAAATGAAACTAGACAATTGTATACTGGAACAAAAACTAAAGCTGATACAAACGATTCAAAAGTACAATCCATCGAATGGAACGTCGAGCGTGTTGGTGCTCCAGCTGTATGGGACATGGGAATTGACGGTACTGGAATCGTTGTAGCTTCCATTGATACTGGTGTTCAATGGGATCATCCAGCTTTAAAACAAAAATATCGTGGATATATTTCCGAAAATGAAGTAAATCATGAATATAGCTGGTTTGATGCAGTAAGCGGGCAATCAGCACCGTATGACGATCATGGACATGGAACACACGTTACAGGAACTATGGTTGGTTCTGAACCAGATGGATCAAATCAGATTGGAGTCGCTCCAGGAGCAAAATGGATTGCCGTTAAAGCCTTTACTGCTTCTGGTGGAACAGATTGGGACTTATTAGAAGCTGGTGAATGGATTTTAGCTCCAACAGATAGAAACGGTAATCCAAACCCTGAAATGGCGCCGGATGTTGTTAATAACTCTTGGGGTGGAGGACCTGGTTTAGATGAATGGTACAGACCAATGGTTCAAGCTTGGAGAGCAGCAGAAATATTCCCAGAATTTTCTGCAGGAAACACTGATTTATTTAACCCAGGTGGACCGGGTTCAGTAGCTAACCCAGCGAACTACCCAGAATCTGTTGCAACAGGTGCTACAGATATCAATGATCGCTTAGCAAGTTTCTCGTTACAAGGTCCGTCACCATATGGAGAAATAAAACCTGAACTATCTGCACCTGGTGTAAACATTCGTTCTTCAGTTCCAGGAAGTACCTATGAAGGTGGATGGAACGGAACTTCCATGGCAGGGCCGCATGTATCTGCAGCAGTAGCTTTATTAAAACAAGCTAATAGTAATTTAACAGTCGACCAAATGGAAGAGATTTTATTATCAACTGCTGTACCTTTGACAGATGCTACGTTTCCTGAATCTCCAAATAACGGATATGGACATGGACTACTGAACGTTTTTGACGCAGTATCATCCGTTATTTCAGGACTTGGAAAAGTAAAAGGTCAAGTTACTAAAGAGGGAGACGACAGTGAAGCACCAGTTCTAGAACATTCCGCACCTAGCATAGTATTTGAAGGAATGGACTTAAACTTAGTAGCTTCAGCTGTCGACAATATTAGTGTAACAAATGTTCAGCTTGAATATCAAAAGAATAATGGACAATGGGAAACTGTAGAAGCCACTCGTGTAAGCGGTGATTACAAAGATGGAGTATATGAAGCAGTGATCCCTGGAAGTGATATTCAAGTAGGTACTCTTGTTTATAGATGGAAAGCTGTCGACTTTGCAGGAAATGAAACAGTATCCGATCCATACGAAATAGAAGTAAGACCTGGAATAACTGTAGGATATGAAAACGATTTTGAAAGTAATGTAGATGGTTGGACATCTTTCGGACAAAATGATGTATGGCAATGGGGAGTTCCAACAAGTGGACCAAACGAAGCTTTTTCAGGTGAAAAAGTATTTGCAACTAACCTTGAAGGAAACTATCCAAACAGTGCTAATATGTCATTAATGATGCCTCCAATTGATGTTCCAGAAGAAGGAAATACTTATTTACAATTTAAACAATGGTATGAATTAGAAAGAAATTGGGATTATGCACATGTATTTGTATCTTACGACCGTGAAAACTGGACGCAATTACTTAGAATTACTGACAATTCAAACGGTTGGATTGATGGTCAAGTGGATCTCAGTTCATATGCCGGTGAAAGAATTTACGTTGCCTTTAATCTTACAACCGATGGAAGTGTTCAACGTCAAGGATGGTATATTGATGATGTAAAATTATCTGATACTCCTATTGAATCACCATCTAAACATATAGGGTTAATGAAAGACCTAGGTGTTCAAACGAATAGTTCTATTGCCTTAAAAGGTGAAAAAGTAGATCCAAATAAGATAAAACCATTTATTCCGAAAAAGAAAAAAGGAAATGAAGAAACATCCAATGATTATTATCCAGCATTATTACCATTACAAGCAAAAGTAACAGTGGTTGAAACAGGTCGTTCTGTCAATACAAGTCCTCAAGATGGTTCTTATGAAATGACACATGCTTCAGGGACGTATACTTTATTAGCTGAAGCATACGGTTATCGTTCCGAATCAGTAACGGTTGACATTCCACAAGATGGAGAAGTCACTGCTAACTTTACGTTAGAAGAGTTACCGAAAGGAACCATTTCTGGAAAGATCACTAATGAAGTGACTGGTGATCCTATTGAAGGCGCAACCATTTATTTAATAGAAGATGCAAATGTTGCTCCTGTGACAACCAATAGCGAAGGTGAATATTCTTTAACAGCCTACGAAGGTAGCTATACATTAAAAGTTGTTGCTCCATATTATTATAGTAAAGAAATTTCCGTCAATGTAGAGGGCGAGCAAGAAATCAATGTAACATTAAAACCATTTATTGGATATGAAGGCGAAATTGGTTATGATGATGGTACCGCTGAAAATGCTAGAGCATTTTACGATCCAGGTAACGGTTGGGCTGTAAAAATGTCTTTAGCTGAAGGCAATGAAAAAGCTTTAGTAACAGGCGGATTGTTCCGATTCTGGGATACTACATGGCCATCACCTGGTGGAACTGATTTCCAAGTAGCCGTCTATGATGCAACAGGTCCAGATGGTGCTCCAGGAAATAAAATAGCCGGTCCATTTGACGCGACAGCTGTTAGAGACGGATCTTGGACACATGTTGACTTAAGCGAACATGGAATCGTAGTAGATAAAGACTTTTATCTTGTTTACATCCAAACGTCACCTTATCCAAACTCTCCAGGACTTGCTACCGATGAAGATGGTCCAAATGCAGGTCGTAGTTGGCAATTAGTTGGAGGTGCATGGTCACCAACTCCAGATTCTGAGGGCAACTATATGATTCGAGCTATCGTAAATTATGAAGTAACTGCTCCTGTCATAACATCGCCAACAGATGGTTCATATACTAATGAATCAGTGGTAGTTGTCGAAGGAGAAGCTGCACCAACAACTACTGTACACCTATTTAATAATGGTGAAGAAGTTCA
>JGI1652J44930_10000293_pt1 | contig 20009 bp, 22 predicted proteins | sample NewIslsDNAsample_FD_44930 | JGI IMG/M metagenome (IMG submission 44930)
TTGCAAAGCCGATCCGGTCGTAAGGGGGACGGAACATGTTTACTGGAATTGTTGAAGAAATCGGAATCATAAAACACATTCAAAAGCAGGCCAATTCCTGTGTGCTAACAATTCAAGCAGATAAAGTGCTAAACGATGTTTCATTAGGGGACAGCATCGCAGTCAACGGAATTTGTTTGACGGTAACCTCTTTTTCAAAAACTTCTTTCACTGTTGACGTTATGCCGGAAACGATGAAAAGCACATCGTTGCGTTCTATACAAACAGGTTCATTTGTCAACCTTGAAAGAGCGATGCCTGCCACCGGACGTTTCGGAGGGCATTTTGTTACGGGACACGTTGACGGCATTGGAAAAATTGTTTCAAAACGCCCGGTGGATAATGCTGTTTACTATGAAATCAGCGTTCCCGATCATCTTTTAAAATACATGATTATCAAAGGATCCGTTGCCGTTGACGGTACGAGTCTCACGATTTTTGGCGTATCGCCGCGCAGTTTTACCATCTCGTTAATTCCTCATACGCTTGAAAATACCGTATTAGGCAAAAAAGAAGCAGGAGACATTGTGAACATTGAATGCGACTTGATTGGAAAATATATTGAACACTTTGTAAAAAGAAATGCAAAAGAAAAAACGCACAAANTAACGAAACAATTTTTAGAAGAGAACGGATTCTATTAAGGAGTGTAGCCGCCGTATGTTTGATCCTATTGAAGATGCTCTAATCGATTTGCAAAAAGGGAAAGCAATCATCGTCGTCGATGATGAAAACAGGGAAAATGAAGGAGATTTTATCGCTCTTGCGGAAAAAGCGACACCGGAAACAATCAATTTTATGATTACGCATGGACGGGGACTTGTTTGCGTTCCAATTACAAAAGAATTGGCCCAAAAATTGGAGCTTCATCCAATGGTGGAACACAACACGGATCCGCACGGAACCGCTTTTACCGTCAGCATCGACTATAAGGATACGACGACGGGAATTTCTGCCTATGAACGTGCGATGACGATACAAGAAATGCTTAATCCTAATGCCGAACCGTCTCATTTCAAACGTCCGGGACACATTTTTCCATTGGTTGCAAAAGACGGGGGGGTTTTAACACGTCCCGGACACACGGAAGCAGCGGTTGACCTGGCGCGGTTGTGCGGGGCATATCCTGCTGGAGTCATTTGTGAAATCATGAACGAAGACGGAACGATGGCGCGGGTACCTGAACTGAAAAAAATCGCGGAACGTTTTGACCTCAAACTTATTACAATCAAAGATTTAATTCTGCATCGCCAGAAACATGAACAGCTAATCAATAGAGAAATCGAAATTCATCTGCCAACCCAATTTGGCGATTTTCAGGCAGTTGGCTATTCCACCCTCATTGACAATAAAGAACATGTCGCAATCGTAAAAGGAAATATTTCCGAAAATACATCCGAGCCGGTGCTTGTACGTGTACATTCAGAATGTTTAACTGGCGATGTTTTTGGTTCAAACCGCTGCGACTGCGGCCCGCAGCTCCATGCTGCCCTTCAAAAAATCGAACAGGCGGGAAAAGGGATTCTATTATACTTGCGCCAGGAAGGGCGCGGAATCGGTTTAATTAACAAACTAAAAGCTTACAAATTGCAGGAACAAGGCTACGACACTGTCGAAGCAAACGTCAAGCTTGGATTTCCGCCTGACTTAAGGGATTATGGAATTGCCGCCCAAATGTTAAAAGATTTGGGAGTAACAAAAATTAAACTGTTAACAAACAATCCTAAAAAAATCTCTGAACTTAGCTATTACGGAATCGACGTCGTAGAACGCGTGGCATTGCAAATGCCGATGAAACCTGAAAATGAAAACTATTTAAAAACGAAATTCAAAAAACTTGGACATTTATTGAAAATCGATTGAACAAAAGGAGAGAGGNAACATGAAAAACNTTTATGAAGGAAATTTAGTCGGAACCGGTTTAAAAGTGGGTATCGTCGTGGGGCGTTTTAATGAATTTATCACAAGCAAACTGTTAAGCGGTGCGGAAGATGCACTGAAACGCCACGGAGTGGATGAACAGAACATCGACGTCGCCTGGGTCCCTGGCGCCTTTGAAATTCCGATTGCCGCCAAAACGATGGCTCATTCGAAAAAATACGACGCCATTATTGCGCTTGGAACGGTGATTCGCGGAGCAACGCCTCACTTTGATTACGTTTGCAATGAAGTGGCAAAAGGCGTGTCACAAGCCGCTTTATCGAGCAATGTGCCAGTAATCTTCGGTGTTCTAACGACTGACACGATCGAACAGGCAGTNGAACGAGCCGGCACGAAAGCTGGGAATAAAGGCTGGGATGCGGCTGTATCTGCAATTGAAATGGCAAATTTAATGAAACAGATTACTTCATAATGACATCGCAAGTTTTTTCAATATCGTGTATACTATGTATGATTAAAACATGAATAACTGTTTCAATGGTTATTCATGATCTGAAGAGGGATTGTGATGTTAATACGCTATAAACATATGTTTGAAAAAATTGCGATGGGTTTAATGTCGTTTATGCCGCAAGAAAAAGATTTAAAAAAACTGCAGGAAACGATCAAGGAATATGAAACGAATGAAAACTGGCACCTGTACTTATGGAAAGAAAATGAAGATATCGTCGGCATTATCGGGGTTGCAATTGAAGATGAACATACCGCGCTCCTGCAGCACATAAGCGTAAACCCTTCTCACCGAAACCAAGGATTGGGCAAAAAGATGGTTTCGGAACTGAACAAGCTTATCGGTGAAAAATTTGAAATCATTCCAAATAAACATACACGCAAATTTTTCGAAAAATGTATCGAAAACGCAGAAAAAGAGGAGTTATCGTAACTCCTCTTTTTCTTTTTTATGAATTCGCATGAATTCTTTGTTTTTGCTCAAAATATATGACAAAACCTTGCAATAAAGGAGCATCGGCCTTGTCTTATATTCTTTCGATAGGCGCCACTAACCCGCCATACAGCTATTCACAAACGAAAACGAAACAATTTGTCCACGAATTGTTTCATTCCAAATATCCAAAAATCGAACGGCTGCTTTCGGTGTTTGAAAATGCCCAAATTCACGAACGCTATTTTTCCGCACCGATCGAATGGTTTCAACAGGATCATTCATTCGCTGAAAAAAACGCCCGCTACGTGGAACTGGCTATCGAGCTGGGTAGCGCTGCAATTCAAAAAGCGTTAAATGTTCATTCAATTCGCTATGAAGATATCGATGGGATTTATTTTATATCCACTACCGGTATTTCGACGCCGAGCATTGAAGCGAAAATTATGAACCGCCTGCCTTTTCATAAACACGTCAAAAGAATCCCGATCTGGGGTTTGGGCTGTGCGGGCGGTGCAGCGGGGCTCGCCCGGGCAAATGAATATTGCAAAGCTTATCCGGATGCAAACGTATTAGTTTTATGTGTGGAACTTTGCAGTTTGACATTTCAAAAAGAAGACATTTCAAAAAGCAATATTATCGGAACATCTCTTTTTGCCGATGGCGTTGCCGCCTGTCTCGTTTGCGGCGAACAATCGAAATTACTAGAAAGAGCAAAACAAAATGTGCTTCCGAAAATTATCGACCATCAATCGACATTCATGCCAGATTCAGAAGATGTCATGGGCTGGAACGTGAAAGATACTGGCCTTCACGTCATTTTTTCAAAAGATATACCGACGATTATTAAAAACTGGCTGAAGCCAAACATGGAATCTTTTTTACAGGAACATCGGCTGTCCATTCAAGACATCACGCATTGGATTGCACATCCGGGCGGAAAAAAAGTGCTTGACGCCTATTTGGAGGCGCTGGAGCTGCCAAATGAAAAACTGCGTCATTCCGCGCATATTCTCAAGCATTTTGGCAATATGTCATCCGTCACCGTATTATTCGTATTAAACGAAATTTTAAAAAGAACTGTCAATGAAAATGAATATGGGCTTCTGTTTGCGCTTGGACCAGGTTTTTCATCTGAATGTGTGCTGTTACGATGGATGGCCGTTTAATAAGGAGGATTCAGGATGTTTTTCGCGCTATTCATCGCGTTTGTCATCATTCAACGGTTGATTGAACTAGCCATGGCAAAAAGCAATGAAAAATGGTCAAAAAATCAAGGAGCGATCGAATTCGGATCTGAACATTACAAATACATTATCGCACTTCACGTTTTATTTTTTATTTCATTAATTATCGAATATTGGCTGGATCCGGAATTGATAGATGGTTGGCCGGCAATATTAGCGATTTTTTTATGTGCACAAATTCTCCGTTATTGGAGTATATTTTCACTCGGAAAACATTGGAATACAAAAATCCTTGTCATTCCCGATGCGCCTCCTGTAAGAAAAGGCCCATACCGGTATATGAAACACCCAAATTATTTCGTCGTCGCAATCGAACTAATCACGATCCCGCTCATGTTTGGAGCATATGTGACAGCCTTTGTATTTTCCGTACTGAATTTTATCCTTCTTTATTTTATCCGCATCCCAAAAGAAGAACAGGCTTTGCAATTATTTCGCCTGCCAACCCAAAAATAAATGCTTGATCATAACATAGCCCGTCTCGCATACACATTAATAACATAAACAAGCTTGTTCAAAGGCGGGTATGTTATGAAACTCAAATATTCTTTGCTCGTTCTTTTCATCGTATTTTCTCAATTTCCGATCATTGCACACGCAGAAAATTTGGAAGTATCAGCCAAAAGCGCAATTTTGATGGAACAGGATTCAGGAAGAATTTTATACGAAAAAGATGCTTATGAAAAAAGAAAAATCGCAAGCATTACTAAAATCATGACCGCCATCATCGCCATTGAATCCGGCAAATTAAAGGAAAAAGTGAAAATTAAAAAAAAGCATACGAATATTGAAGGTTCCAGCATCTATCTTGAAAAGGGCGAAACGATAACGCTTGAGGATTTAGTGTACGGATTAATGCTTCGCTCCGGCAATGATGCAGCTGTCGCCATCGCTGATCATGTCGGAGGCAGTGTTGAAGGATTCGTGTTTCTGATGAACGAAAAAGCGAAACAGCTCGGAATGGAAGACACGCATTTCGCCAATCCGCACGGGCTCGATGATAGCGATAATCATTATTCAACAGCCTACGACATGGCCATTCTTACGCAATATGCAATGAAAAACAAAACCTTTCAAAAAATATTTGGAACGAAATTTTACAAATCAAATTCGATGAATGAGGAGAAAGTCCGCTACTGGAAAAATAAGCATAAATTGGTCACAAGCATGTACAAATACGCGACAGGAGGAAAAACAGGGTACACAAAAAAAGCACGGAGAACATTGGTAACAACTGCAGAGAAAAAAGGCATGTCGTTAATTGCGGTAACGCTCGATGCGCCAAACGACTGGAATGATCATATCCGCATGTTTGAATATGCTTTTGAAAACTTTGAACGAGTGCGATTGGTCAATAGTGGAAACTATCCACACATTAAAGATCCGTTTTATAAAAATAAATTGCTGATAAAAAAGCCGGTTTACTATCCGCTTTCGGAGTCGGAAAAAGAGCAGATACAATCTTACGTTACGCTTCTGAAACCGCCAAAAAACGATGAATGGGTAAAACAAGGCGTGCCGGAGCCGGTCGGTCGGCTGCACATTCAACTGGAACAAGAAACAATCGCAACCGTTCCGCTCTTTTTTGATGGCAGCCCAAAACAGAAACAAACAGGTTTTTGGAAAAAAATCATCCACTTTCTGAAGGTTGATCAGCATGATTAACATCATTTGGGTGCTGTTATTTGCCATCGGTTTTTTTTACGCTGCCATTCACGGAACGATGGATGAAGTCAACAAAGCGATTTTCGAAGGCGGAAAAGAAGCAGTCGCGATCTCAATTGGACTGATTAGCGTGCTCGTTTTCTGGCTGGGAATCATGAAAATCGGGGAAGAAGCTGGTCTTTTGAAAAAAATCGGTAATTTGTTTCGACCGGTCGTAAAAAAACTATTTCCGGAAGTTCCCCCTGAACATCCTGCAATGGGATATATCATTTCGAATATGGCTGCCAACCTGTTTGGGCTTGGAAACGCTGCAACGCCCATGGGGATTAAAGCGATGGAACAGTTAAAAAAATTAAACGGCAACAAAGATTCAGCAAGCCGTTCGATGATTACGTTTCTTGCCATCAATACATCCAGTTTAACGCTCATTCCGACAACAGTGATTGCAATTCGGATGCAATACGGCTCACAAGCTCCCACTGAAATTGTCGGAACAACGATAGTTGCAACCATCATGTCAACAGCAGCAGCAATTATCATCGACCGATATTTTTACCACCGGCGAAAAAGGAGAAAGAAATCATGATTACGCTCATTTCGGTCTGGGCAATTCCTTTTATCGTCATCGCGATCCTTTTGTACGGTACGTATAAAAAAGTGCCAACATATGAAGCGTTTGTTGATGGAGGAAAAGAAGGGCTAAAAATCGCCGTTCAACTCATTCCGTTTTTCGTAGGCATGCTAGTTGCCATCCAAGTATTCCGTGCCTCTGGCGCCGTCGATGCGGTTATTTCACTCCTTCAGCCGATTCTGTCCATTTTTCATGTTCCCGCTGAAATCCTGCCGCTTGCACTGATGCGTCCAATTTCAGGAACAGGAGCGCTTGCAATTACGAGCGATCTCATCGCAACATACGGACCGGATTCCTTTATCGGCAGACTCGCATCAACGATGCAAGGAAGCACCGATACAACGTTATACATTTTAACGGTATATTTTGGCGCGGTCGGGATCAAAAAAATGGGCGATGCATTGAAAGTCGGACTGCTTGCCGATCTCGTCGGCATTATCGCATCGATCATCATCGTCTCACTCGTTTTTCCTGCTTAAACTTGAGAAATGAAAACGACATCGGTATGATGTTACTGAGGTGAAGCAGAATGGAACGTCTACAAAAAGTCATCGCTCAAGCAGGAATTGCATCGAGAAGAAAAGCGGAAAAATTAATCGCAGAAGGAAAAGTAAAAGTAAACGGGAAAGTCGTAACGGAATTGGGTACAAAAGTTGACATACATAAAGATAAAATCGTCGTAGATGGCATACCTATCGAACGGGAAGAACCGGTCTATTATTTGCTCTACAAACCGCGTTCAGTCATTTCCAGCGTTTCTGATGAAAAAAACAGAAAAGTCGTCACGGATTTCATCCCGACCGATAAACGGATATTTCCTGTAGGCCGTCTCGATTACGACACATCTGGCGTCATATTGCTTACAAACGATGGAGATTTCGCCCATATGCTCATGCACCCAAAATACGAAATCGAAAAAACATATATTGCAAAAGTTGAAGGAATCATCAGCAAAGAAGCGATGAATCAGTTAAAAAATGGAATCGAACTTGAAGATGGAAAAACGGCACCAGCGAAAGTAAAGAGACTCTCGGTCAACAAAAAGAAAAAAACGTCAATCGTTGAACTGACAATTCATGAAGGCAGGAACCATCAAGTCAAACGGATGCTGGAAGCTGTCGGACATCCCGTTATTAAATTGAAACGGGAACGGTTTGCCTTTTTAACTTGCGAAGGCATGAATCCTGGAGATTACCGCATGCTGACGCCAAAAGAGGTCAAGCAATTAGTCGCATTAGCCACAAAAAAAGGATAAAATTTCAAACATGATGCCTAAATGTTTTTTCTTTTTTTAATTTCTTGTGAATTTATAAGAAATTTGTCAATTTTTGTTACTGGCTTTCTTTATATTTTCGCTTTAATAAGCTATATTTAAAATAGTTATTATATAAATGTTCAGGAGGAAATCCCATTGGAAAAAGAAGCGAAAATATTGGTAGTCGATGATGAAGAAAGAATCCGCAGGCTTCTAAGAATGTATTTAGAGCGGGAAAATTATGAAATCATCGAATCGGAAAACGGTGAAGATGCGCTTGAAAAAGCATTAGCGGAAGACTACGATCTCATCCTCTTAGATTTAATGCTGCCTGGCATTGATGGAATTGAAGTATGTCAAAGATTGAGAGAGAAAAAAGCGACGCCGGTCATCATGCTGACGGCAAAAGGTGAAGAGTCAAACCGCGTACAAGGCTTTGAAGTCGGTGCTGACGACTACATCGTCAAACCTTTTAGTCCTAGAGAAGTTGTGCTAAGAGTGAAAGCGCTGTTAAGAAGAGCATCAACAACCAAATTTTTACAAACGGATACAAGAATGAAAAATGTACTCGTGTTTCCTCACTTAACGATCGACCACGATGCTCACCGGGTAACGAGCAATAACCAGGAAATCAATTTAACTCCGAAAGAATATGAATTGCTTTATTATTTGGCGAAATCACCTGATAAAGTGTTTACTCGTGAGGAATTGCTTAGAGATGTGTGGAATTATGAATTTTTTGGCGATTTGAGAACGGTTGATACTCACATTAAAAGATTAAGAGAAAAACTATCAAGCGTCTCTCCGAAGGCAGCCAAAATGATCGCGACTGTCTGGGGAGTCGGTTACAAGTTCGAGGTAATTGATGACTGATGTTTTGGAATAGTGTTGTTTTTAAACTTTGGTATACGATCATTTTATTTTTTTCCGTTGTATTATTTATCCTCACGATGCTGCTATTAGAATTTTTTCAAACATTTCATCTAAACAATGCGGAAGAACAATTAACAAAACTGGCAGAAAAAGTCGCCGTTGTCATGGAAGCTTACGACGACCATCATATGGCTTTATCTACAGCTTGGGAAATTGTTGATGCTTCATCAGCGCGGTTTGTCATTATCGCAAGCCCTGATTTATATTGGTATTCGCCAAACCCGGAAAATATTGAAGACTTGCCAATTGAACTGTTTCTCGAAAACGAAGAACTGTCGAAAGTAATGACCAATAAAGAAAAAGTCGTGGTAGAAGGCTATTTTCCTGACGATGAACAACATCAATCGAAAGACGAAGTCATCATCGTAGGGGTACCGTTATCTTTGAAATCGAATCCAAACGGCGGCGTATTTCTTTACCAATCGCTTGACATCGTACAGAATACGATGGACCAGGTAAAAAAAATCATCTATATTTCAGCGGGAATTGCGATTATACTTACAACCGTTTTTGCGTTTTTCTTATCAACCCGCATTAACGCCCCGTTAAGAAAAATGAAAGAAGCTGCAACCAATGCGGCAAAAGGAAAATTCAATACAAACATCCCGATCGTAACGAGAGACGAAATCGGGGAACTGGCGAAAGCATTCAACAAAATGGCAAAAGAAATTCAAGATAATATCGAAGCGCTGAATCAAGAAAAAGAACAGCTTGCCAGCGTGCTAAGCAGTATGGCCGATGGCGTGATCACTTTCGATCGAAACGGACGAATCGTACAGACAAACCCGCCAGCTGAAAGATTTTTGCAAGCATGGTATTATGAACAGGGTATGAAGCAGGATGCCCACGAAGATATACCGAATGAAATCAAAAATTTATTTGAAAAAGTCGTTTCGCTTGAAAAAGAGCAGCTCGCTGAAATTTCGATTCAGGGCCGAACATGGGTAGTCGTTATGACGCCACTGTACAGCCAAGCTTACGTACGCGGTGCCGTTGCCGTACTGCGGGACATGACGGAAGAAAGACGAATGGACAAACTTCGTGAAGATTTCATCGCAAACGTTTCGCATGAATTGCGCACCCCGATTTCTTTGCTGCAAGGATACAGTGAAGCGATCGTCGATAACGTTGCAGGCAGCATAGAAGAAATGCGGGAACTCGGTCAAATTATCTACGATGAATCATTAAGAATGGGCAGATTGGTGAATGAACTGCTCGATTTGGCAAAACTAGAAACCGGCAATATCCAGCTGGAAAAAACCGAAGTAGAAATCATGACATTTACGGAACGCGTCACAAGAAAATTTCAGGCAATGGCCAAAGAACAGAAGATTACGCTTTCGTTTGAAAAATCGGAAGAAAAAGTGTATATGGCAATCGATACCGATCGCATTGAACAAGTGCTGACGAACTTAATCGACAATGCTCTCAGACATACTGGAGAAAACGGGAAAGTTACCGTCCGTGTAAAAGTTCTGTCGAAAGGAATCCAATTTGAAGTTCAGGATACCGGTTCCGGCATTCCGGAAGAAGATTTGCCGTTCGTCTTCGAACGTTTCTACAAAGCGGATAAAGCACGGACGAGGGGACGTTCTGGAACAGGATTAGGTCTTGCGATCGCGAAAAATATCGTAGAATCTCACGGCGGGGAAATTTATGTTCATAGTATAGTAAACAAAGGAACAACATTTTCATTCTTTTTACCTTTTTAAACAGAAAGCCATCCGATCTTCGGATGGCTATTTTTAATAGTAGAATAATTGTAAACAAACTGTAACGTTCTGTAACAATATAAAAAGTTATAAATTGAATTTTGCCTCCATACGCTAATAGCAAATCATCGACAAGCTTTTTGAAGGAGGCAAAAACATGACAGCACAAATAACACGCGCTTGTTTGCGGATATTTTTCTTATTAACAATTTTGCTTGTCATCATGGGATCGAAAACTTACGCGAATGAATCGGCAACGCTTCAGTTTATGTGGCCGACCGATGGCGTTTTAACTGATACATTCGGTTCCCGAAACGGTAAACATTTCGGAATTGACATTGCAGCGGAAACCGGTACTCCGGTATTCGCATCAGAAAGCGGAAAAGTGGTGAAATCCTACTATTCACGTTCTTATGGAAATGTCATTTTCATTCAGCATGAAAACCAGATGGAAACAGTCTATGCACATTTGCATAAACGGCTCGTGAAAGAAGGAGATGTTGTCAGAAAAGGCGATCAAATAGGGGAAGTCGGAAGCACAGGCCGATCGACGGGAAGCCACTTGCATTTTGAAGTGCATAACGGTCCATGGGATATACATAAATCTACTGCTATTAATCCTCTGCTTGTACTGGAAGATCCGAACGAAAATAGCAAACCAGCAACTGCACATTCGAATAAAGAAAGTGAATTAGCCAACACAAAGCAGCCGGAACGGATCGTGATTCGCATTCAAAAAGGGGATACGTTGTGGGACATTTCAAGAAAATATAACGTCACTGTAAAAGAACTCATGAAATGGAACAATTTGCATTCTTCACTCATATTCGTCGATCAAAAACTGACGATTTACCTCGATGAAAAAATATAAAATAGAGCCGTTTTTTACAACGGCTCCAATAATCAATCAATTCTTCTAATCGAAGTGATATCTTTAATTTGAGACAACGCTTCAAACGCTTCATCAGGGACAGGTTCATCGAATGACAGCATCATTATCGCTTCTCCGCCAGCTTCTTTTCTTCCTACCTGCATTTCAGCAATGTTAATGTTATGGTTGCCTAGAATTTGTCCAACTTGCCCAATGACGCCCGGTTTATCGATGTGTTGAATATAAATCAAATGTCCATGAGGATAAAAATCCGTGTTGAATCCATTCAAGTTTACAATTCTTGGACCATATTCTTTCACGTATGTCGCCTGCATCGTGAAGTTCGTTCCCTGTCCAATGACGTTAACATCGATTAAATTCGAATAGCCTTTCGATTTTTCAGAATGTTTTTCTCCGTAAATGATACCCCGTTCTTTGGCAACCATCGGCGAGTTTACTTCATTAACCGGCTTATCGACGCGATGAGATAAAAATCCAGCCAATAAACTTCTTGTAATCACACTCGTTTCCAGTTTCGTAATTTCACCGGCATAGGTGACTTCAATTTCTTGTACCGGAACATTCATGCATTGAGATAAAATCGAACCCATCGTTTTCGATAATTGATAATACGGCTGAACTTTTTCAAAAATTTCATTTGGTATTGTCGGTAGATTGATCGAATGTTTAATCGGGTTGCCTTTTAAAAATTCAAGCACTTCTTCTGCAACTTGCGACGCAACGTTTAGCTGTGCCTCTTTTGTTGAAGCAGCAATATGAGGTGTTGCAATAAAATTATCCAATTGAAGAAGTGGATGATCTCCAGGTGGTTCGTTTTCAAAAACGTCGAACGCTGCACCTGCAACATGACCAGACTGCAGATATTTATACAGCGCCTGCTCATCGATGATTCCGCCGCGAGCACAGTTAATGATAAGAACGCCTTTTTTCGTTTTATTTAAATTGTGCTCCCCGATTAATCCTTTCGTTTCTTTCGTAAGCGGCGTATGCACCGTAATAATATCAGCATTTTCAAGCACTTCGTCCAACGTTCTTGGTGTAACGCCAAATTCTTTCGCACGTTCATCCGTTAAGAATGGATCGTATACGTACAGATTCATACCGAAAGCGCGAGCGCGCTTTGCCAGTTCAGATCCGATGCGTCCAAAACCGATGATACCCAAATTCTTTTTATATAATTCCATGCCCAAAAATTTTTTGCGTTCCCATTTTCCTTCTCTTAGCGACTGGTTCGCCTGCGGAATCATGCGGGCAAGGGAAGCGATCATGGCAAATGTATGTTCACATGTCGAAATCGTGTTGCCATCGGGAGCATTGATGACGACAATCCCTCTTTTAGTGGCTGCATCGATATCGATATTGTCAACACCAACGCCAGCGCGAGCGATGATTTTCAAGTTTGTCATTTTTTCAATAACTTCTGCGGTTACTTTCGTGCCGCTTCTCACTAACAATGCATCATACTTTTCCAAATTTTCTTCTTCATCCACGTGGCGCTGAACACATACGATCTCATCGCTGTTTAACAAAGGGCGCAAACCTTCTTCACTCATCGGATCAGATACTAATATATGGTACAAGTTAACTCCACTCCTTCAAAAAATTAATTTGCTNCTTTATAACGAGCGATGCACTCATCAATCAGTTTCGCTGCTGCTTCAGGACCTTCCCATCCTTCGATGACCGTCTTTTTGTTTTCTAAATCTTTATAGACTTGGAAGAAATGAGCAATTTCTTTTAAAACGTGCTCAGGCATATCTTTCAAATCTTTAATATGATCAAAACGCGGATCGTTTACAGGAACGCCGAGCAGTTTTTCATCTTGGCCTTTATCATCGCTCATTTTAAGTACGCCGATCACTCTTGTTTCAATGACACAGCCAGGAAAAGTAGGGAATGTCGTATACACCAAAATGTCAAGTGGATCGCCGTCGAGAGCTAACGTGTTTTCCAAATACCCATATTCCGTTGGGTAATGCATCGGAGAATAAAGGACGCGATCGAGTTTAAATTTTCCTGTTTCAGGGTCGAATTCATATTTGTTTTGGCTTCCAGTTGGAATTTCAATAAATGCTTCGACAACTTTGTTTTCAAAACTCATCTCTCAAAAGCCTCCTCATTTAACCGTTTGTAAATTACCGATATATTATAACAATTTCTACAAAAGAAGAAAAGAAACGGACGCCATCAGATCATTAATAATTTGTGACTAAAAAAATAAACATATAGTAATGAATTTATTCAAATTTAAACGGATCGCCATCAAACGATTCATCAGCTACTTTGATTGAGTCAGTTGGACATCCTTCCAACGCATCGAAAAGATCATCATACAATTCTTCTGGAATAGCAACAGTTCCTTGATTGTTGTCGATAATGACATAAGCGAGTCCATCATCATCATAGTCATATATATCAGGAGCTGATGCGCCGCACGCACCACATGCGATACACGTATCTTGATCAACTATCGTAAATTTAGGCAATCGCCAAACCTCCTACAGCTGTAAAACATTCCATAGAAATATTATAATATAGTTCTTTTTTGAAAAAGTAGTGAAACTAAAAATTATTTTGTAAAATAAGTATCAAGAATAAGCAGGGGACATGCATGATGGAGGGACAACTTTTGGAAGAGAAGACGATAAAATTTGAAGATGAGGACTTCGTCAGCTATCATAATTTGCCGCCGAGAAGCGAATTTCACAAAAAAAAGCGCAAAAAAAGAAAAAATAAAAACGCTCATTTGTATTTAACGAAATCGCTTTTCTATTCATTTATAATATTTCTCGTTTTTATATTTTTATATTATTTGTCTTTATCGTAAAATAAACGGAAACAGAGAGTTTTTAGTCCAACCGAGCCGATTCTAGCATTGCAGATGATACATGATTTTATTTTTTGTAAGCCCAAAAAACCGATAATCTTTATTGGAATAAATCGTTTGATTGACAATCACACCATGTTCCGTATACGCTTCAATGCGACCGAATGCAACCGTTTTCTTTTTTTTCAGACAAAAAATCTCTATCGGCAATCCCAGTTTGTAATTATATTCCAAATCTTCCATTGAAAGCGAAGTTTTATTTACTCTTTTCACCATTTTCATTCCCAGCTCAACTCCATTCTGTATAATCTTGGAATTCATTTTAGCATGAATTTACTGAATATTCAAGCAATAACGCAGAAAGCTTGTCTATTACAGCAATCTTGGGTACAATATGGCTAATACATATATAAGCACCAAATTCCAAAACCTTCATATTGTAAATTACAAAGTGAGTTGGGAGGTCAGGGGAAGAACATGAGACTGGAAAGATTGACATATAACAAAATCAAAATTTTCTTAACACACGACGACTTAAAAGACAGAGGGATTACGAAAGAAGAATTGTGGCAAGATGGACCGAAAGTACACCAGTTTTTTAAAGAAATGATCATCGAAGCAAACGATGAACTCGGTTTCAACGCCGAAGGTTCCATCGCAGTCGAAGTGTTTTCACTCCCTGCTCAAGGTATGGTCGTGATTGTAACGAAAGAAAACGATGACTATTTTGAGCATGATGATTTTTATGACGAAGATTATATTGAAATGCAAGTGACGATAGATGAAAGCGATGAAATTTTTTATGAATTTGCGACGTTTGAAGATGTGATTGCCTTGTCGAAACGATTATATCCGCTAGGTATTTATGGCGGTAGTCTATATAGCTATAACAATCGTTTTTACGTAAAATTTGAAGATGAAGATGTTAAAATAAATTTCGATACGTTTATCGCACTCCTTGCTGAATTCGGCAATCCTTCAACGATTACCAGCCACCGAGTAAACGAATACGGCAAAGAATTAATGAAAAATGACGCGATAAAAAACATACATTCAACCTTTAAGTAGCAGAAAATTTCATCAGTCCCCGTAAGACTTTACGGGGACAGTTTTTTTAAACAAAACTAATATCCTTCATATCCATCGCATAAAGAACGATTGCAAACTCGCGTTCTGCCTCGTCATCTGGTTTAAACCATTTAGCCGAACAGTTCAAAATGCCACCATTGATTTCATAATCCTTAAACACATGCTAACTGCATAAAGCCATGACTGTCGGAAACAATTGTTTAAGATTATGCAAACAATTGTCGAAACGAATGATTGAGGCGGGATCCCTTGTCCGAACGCTTCAATGACAAGTCCATCAAGCTGTTTTTTAAATAATGCATATCAACAAAACGATCAGCGATGCCACTGTACATTGTTAATAAATGCAGTTGCTTTTCAATTCGTGCCACTAAAAGGGGCTTTTTCAAAAAATATCAACTGAACCGTATCTTGGACATTCAAACGCTGGTAGTTATACTTAACATTGGTGCCATACATGTTGAGGCGCATTTTTTAAACGTATCCGCATCAAACGTTACAAGAACATCAAGTTTCTGCAACAAAGCGAAAAGAAATGATTCATTGAATAATTACACTTTTTCTTCATTTTCTTTCGCAATCATTTTACTTTTATGGGCAATTCTTTTTTGAAAAACCAATTCCCAAATTTTTTAAAATTTATTCCTTGCATTTCAATCAACTTTATTGTATATTTAGTTCAACTTGAAAATTAAATACGGTAACTCATTCTTATCAAGAGAAGTGGAGGGACTGGCCCAATGAAACTTCAGCAACCGCCATTATTGGCAAGGTGCTAATTCCAGCAAGTAGCAAACCTACTTGGAAGATAAGAAGGAGAAAATGTGTTATATGCATCGTCTTCTTCTTATTGCGAAGAAGATTTTTTTTATTTCTACGGGGAGGTTTAAGCAAATGCCGAAAAAAATTGATACGTTGCTAGCTCAATTGGGAAATCGAAGTGAAAATAAGACAGGATGTGTCAGTGCTCCCATCTATTTGTCGACAGCCTACCGCCATGAAGGGTTGGGAAAATCAACAGGCTTTGATTATACTCGAACGAAAAACCCGACTCGTCAAATTCTCGAAGATGGAATTGCACAATTGGAAGAAGGCGATCAAGGTTTTGCGTGTAGTTCCGGCATGGCTGCGATTCAGCTGGTCATGTCGTTATTTAAAGAAGGCGATCATATCCTTGTCTCTGACGATTTATATGGAGGAACATTCCGTCTGTTTGAACAAGGCTGGAAAAAATGGGGATTGGATTTTACATACGTAGACGGAGACACAAAAGCGTTTGAGCAAGCGATTAAACCGAATACCGTCGCGATCTTTTTGGAAACGCCGACCAATCCGCTCATGTATGAATACGATCTGAAAGAAATTGCCGCGCTTACGAAAAAACACGATTTGCTGTTAATCGTTGACAATACATTTTACACGCCAGTCATACAAAAGCCGATTCGCGAAGGCGCTGATATCGTCATCCACAGCGCAACCAAATATTTAGGTGGACATAATGATGTACTCGCTGGCTTAATCGTAACCAAAGGAGAAAAACTTTCCGAAGAAATCGCAAAATATCACAATGCGATCGGTATGACGTTAGGCGCTTTTGATTCGTGGCTGTTGATTCGCGGGATGAAAACGTTAAGTCTCCGGATGAAAAGACACGAAGAAAATGCAAAAAAAGTCGTAGAATATTTAAAACAGCACCCATCTATTACGGATGTCCTCTACCCAGGACGAGGCGGCATGCTTTCATTCAGAGTCAAAGATAAAAAAATGGTCGATCCGTTTTTACAATCGCTTTCTGTCATTTCATTTGCAGAAAGCCTAGGCGGTGTGGAAAGTTTTATTACGTATCCGGCGACGCAAACGCACAGTGAGATTCCTGAAGAAATCCGCATGCAAAAAGGAATCTGCGATCGGCTGCTGCGTTTTTCCGTCGGAATTGAAGCGTTTGAAGATTTGAAAAATGATCTCGAACAAGCATTACATCAAGCAGTTAAGGAGATATAAACGATGAAGCTACTAGAAGAATTGAAAAAAAGAATACTAATCGGAGATGGCGCCATTGGAACGCTGCTTTATTCATATGGAATCGATCAATGTTATGAGTATCTAAATGTAACGAATGAAGATGATATCTATAACATTCATAAAGCTTATGTCGATGCCGGCGCCAACGTTATCCAAACAAATACGTATGCAGCTAACCGTATTAAACTCGCTCGTTATGGATATGAACATTTCGTCAAGGAAATCAATCAAAAAGCGGTTCAAATTGCCAGAAAAGCGGCAAATGACGATACATTTGTATTAGGAACCGTCGGAGGAATCACCGGCATTCAAAAAAACATGTACCTGCAGGAAGATATCCCTTACGCTTTCGAAGAACAGTTAAACGCGCTTTTATCCCAACCTTTAGACGGGCTGCTGTTTGAAACATTTTACGATTTAGACGAACTGATTCTAGCAATTACGCTTGCGAAAGAAAAAGCGCCTGAATTGCCAATCATTGCCCAACTTACGATTCAGGAAGTCGGCATCACCCAAAATGGGACGGATTTAAATGACGCTTTTCAAAAATTGAAAGCTGCCGGAGCTCACGTTGTCGGCCTAAACTGCCGGTTTGGTCCGCATCATATGATAAAATCGTTTGAGACGGTCAAACTGTCGGAAGATGTTTATCTATCCGCCTATCCAAATGCCAGTTTACCGGACATGGTCGACAACCGGTTCGTCTATAAATCAAATCCTGACTATTTTGAAGAAGCGGCACGCGAATTGCGCAATCAAGGAGTCCGCTTAATCGGCGGCTGCTGCGGAACGACGCCGGAACATATCGCTGCCATTGCAAGAGGCCTAGAAAACCGCAAGCCGGTAACCAGCAAACTTGTTAAAGAAAAAATTGAAGTTATTCCAAACGAACAAACCGTTCAAGAAGCGCCTTTGCATGAAATCGTCAAACAAAGAGTTTCGGTTATCGTTGAACTTGATCCGCCAAGAAATTTACGGACGGAAACATTTATGCTCGGTGCGAAAGCTCTTCATGAAGAAGGGGTCGATGCGATAACGATGGCCGACAATTCGCTGGCGCAGCCAAGAATATCCAATATGGCGATGGCAGTCCGTTTAAAACAGGAAATCAAGGCGAGACCGCTCGTGCATATAGCCTGCCGTGACCGCAATTTAATTGGATTGCAATCGCATTTGTTAGGACTCCATACGCTTGGAATCGATCAAATTCTGGCCGTCACTGGCGACCCGACGAAACTTGGCAATTTCCCAGGTGCAACTTCCGTCTACGACTTGTCATCATACAACTTGATCGAGCTGATTAAACAAATGAACGAAGGAATTTCGTTTTCGGGACAGCCTCTCGACCAAAAAACAAATTTCTCGATTGCTGCTGCCTTTAACCCAAATGTACGCCATCTCGATAAATCTGTAAAAAGAATGGAAAAGAAAATTGCATGCGGCGCTGATTATTTCATGACCCAGCCGTTATTCAGCGAAAAAAAGATTATCGAAGTCTACGAAGCAACAAAACACATTAATGCGCCGATTTATATTGGAATTATGCCGCTTACCAGCGCTAGAAACGCGGAATTTTTACACAATGAAGTGCCGGGAATCCAACTATCTGAACACGCTCTGGAACTGATGGCGCGATGCGGAGATGATAAGGAAAAAGCAAAAGAAGCATCTTTAAGCCTCGCAAAATCATTAATCGATGTTGCGCTTGAATATTTCAACGGAATCTATTTAATTACTCCATTTTTGCGTTATGACTTGACGGTAGAATTGACAAAATACATTCGAGAAAAAACAGAGAAACGCAGCGCAATAACAAGATAAATCGATAGGAGAAGGAGAAAATCCATGACGACTACACTGTTAGAAAAACAATTCCAAAATAAAATTGTGATCCTCGATGGTGCGATGGGAACGATGCTTCAAAGCGCCAACCTCACCGCTGATGATTTTGGCGGTGAAGCGTATGAAGGCTGCAACGAACATCTCGTTCTGACAGCACCGGACATCGTAAAAAGCATTCACGAAGAATATTTAAAAGCAGGTGCAGACATCATTTCGACGAACACATTTGGTGCAACAAATATCGTGCTCGACGACTACAATTTGGGGGATAAAGCGCTCATCATCAATCAGACAGCAGCGAAACTGGCTAAAGAAGCCGCAGAAAAATGGTCGACGAAAGACTGGCCGCGTTTCGTTGCCGGATCAATGGGACCGACGACAAAAGCACTGTCCGTTACTGGCGGAACGACGTTTGAAAAACTGATGGATGCATACGAAGAACAAGCGATCGGACTCATTCAAGGCGGCGTTGATCTGCTTCTTTTGGAAACAAGCCAAGATGCCCGAAACGTGAAAGCCGCATATCTTGGCATCCAAAAAGCGTTTGAAAAAACAAACAAGCAGGTTCCTTTGATCATTTCATGCACGATCGAACCGATGGGAACGACGCTTGCCGGTCAAAGCATCGATTCCTTTTACATTTCGATTGAACATATGAACCCGTTAGCTGTAGGTTTAAACTGCGCAACAGGGCCTGAATTTATGCGCGATCACCTCCGTTCACTCAGCGACATTAGCAAAACGTACGTCAGCTGCTATCCGAACGCCGGATTGCCGGATGAAGAAGGGCGCTACCATGAGTCGCCGACATCTCTCGCATTAAAACTGGAAGGCTTTGCAAAAGAAGGCTGGTTAAACATGGTTGGCGGCTGCTGCGGAACAACGCCGGAACATATTCGTGAAATTGCACGCAAAATGGCGGATTATCAGCCGAGAAAGCCAAAACCGAAATCAAATCATTGCGTGTCGGGGATCGATGCGATCATTTATGAAGAATCGATGCGCCCGTTATTCGTCGGCGAACGAACAAA
>JGI1652J44930_10000294_pt1 | contig 19981 bp, 37 predicted proteins | sample NewIslsDNAsample_FD_44930 | JGI IMG/M metagenome (IMG submission 44930)
TTGTTACGATCTTTATCATTACTGATAAAGTGATTCGTTTCTTAAATATAGGATAAACTTCTTATTCGCCAATCAAACTAGTATCCGTTCATTCTTATTATTTCCAATTAGTCTCATATTGAATTTAACGTCAATAGTATGTATAATTTTAAAAGTGCATAAAACTAATCAAATATGAAAAAAGGTTGATATTTGTATAGGTTTTATGTATAATAAACAATGTTGGCTAAATTTTGCGATGAAGTGGAAGGTTGCTGATACACCCGGCCGCTTTGCCATGGCGGGTGTACAGGAAATTTCCATGGAGAATGTCTATGTAAAATAGGCGAAAAGGAGGGAAAGTAATGGCAAAACAAAAAATTCGCATTCGTTTAAAAGCATATGATCACAGAATCCTTGATCAATCTGCTGAAAAAATCGTAGAAACTGCAAAACGTTCTGGTGCATCTGTTTCAGGTCCAATACCACTACCAACAGAAAAATCAGTTTATACGATTCTTCGAGCAGTACACAAATATAAAGATTCTCGTGAACAATTTGAAATGCGTACACATAAACGTCTAATCGATATTGTTAACCCAACTCCACAAACAGTGGATTCTTTAATGAGATTAGATTTGCCATCTGGTGTAGATATTGAAATAAAACTTTAATAAAACATGATTAGTATTAGGAGGTGTGACGAATGACCAAAGGAATCTTAGGAAGAAAGATCGGTATGACGCAAGTATTTGCTGAAAACGGAGATCTTATCCCTGTAACTGTCGTAGAAGCTACTCCAAACGTAGTTTTACAAAAGAAAACAGTAGAAACTGATGGTTACAACGCTATTCAATTAGGTTTTGAAGATAAGCGTGAAAAATTAGCAAACAAACCTGAAAAAGGACATGTAGCAAAAGCAAATACTGCTCCTAAGCGCTTCATTCGTGAATTTAACAATGTAAATGTAGACGAATACGAAGTTGGTCAGGAAGTCAAAGTAGACATTTTCGCTGAAGGNGATCTTGTTGATGTAACAGGAATTAGTAAAGGTAAAGGGTTCCAAGGTGTAATTAAACGCCATGGACAATCTCGTGGACCAATGTCTCACGGTTCTCGTTACCATCGTAGACCAGGTTCTATGGGTGCAATTGCTCCAAACCGAGTATTCAAACAAAAAGCATTACCTGGACGTATGGGTGGAGAACAAGTCACTGTACAAAACCTACAAATCGTAAAAGTTGACCCTGAGCGCAACCTTTTATTAATTAAAGGTAATGTCCCAGGAGCTAAAAAGGCATTACTTAAAATTAAAAGTGCGGTAAAAGCGAAATAACTTTATAGGAAAGGAGGAACATAGGAATGCCAAAAGTAGCTTTATATAACCAAAGCGGATCAAAAGTTGGAGAAATTGAACTCAATGATTCAGTGTTTGGTATCGAACCAAATAAAAATGTGTTATTTGAAGCAATTGTTATGCAAAGAGCTTCATTACGTCAAGGAACACATAAAGTAAAAAATCGTTCAGAAGTAAGCGGTGGCGGACGTAAACCTTGGCGCCAAAAAGGAACTGGTCGTGCTCGTCAAGGATCTATTCGTTCACCACAATGGCGCGGAGGCGGTACAGTNTTTGGACCAGTACCACGTAGCTATAGTTACAAATTACCTAAAAAGGTAAGAAGATTAGCTATTAAATCAGCTTTATCAACAAAAGTATTAGAAGATAACATTTTAGTATTAGAAAACTTATCTTTTGATGCTCCAAAAACAAAAGAATTTGTCAATGTACTTAAAAATCTATCAGTTGATTCTAAAGCATTAGTAGTTACTGCAGAATTAAATGAAAATGTTGAATTATCTGCTCGTAACATTCCTGGTGTAACTGTAGTAGAAGCGAATGGCATCAACGTTTTAGATGTAGTAGGTCATGACAAACTTATTATTACGAAAGATGCTGTTCAAAAAGTAGAGGAGGTGCTTGCATAATGGATGCACGTGATGTAATTAAGCGCCCCGTTATCACTGAACGTTCCACTGAATTAATGGAAAGCAAAAAATATACATTTGAAGTTGACGTAAGAGCTAATAAAACTCAAGTGAAAGATGCTGTTGAGGCGATCTTTGGAGTAAAAGTAGCGAAAGTTAACATTATGAATTATAAAGGTAAATATAAAAGAGTAGGTCGTTTCGCAGGTTATACAAACAAACGCAGAAAAGCGATTGTAACATTAACACCTGATAGCAAAGAAATCGAATTATTCGAAGCTTAATTTTTAATAGAAGAGGAGGGAAATTATTATGGCGATCAAAAAATACAAACCTACCTCTAACGGTCGTCGCGGTATGACTGTTTCCGATTTTGCTGAAATTACAACTGACAAACCGGAAAAGTCTTTACTACAACCTTTAAAGAAAAAAGGTGGCCGCAACAACCAAGGTAAGTTAACTGTTCGTCATCAAGGTGGCGGTCATAAGCGTCAATATCGTGTAATTGACTTTAAACGTGACAAAGATGGAATACCAGGACGCGTTGCCACAATTGAATACGATCCAAACCGTTCAGCAAATATTGCATTAATTAATTATGTTGATGGAGAAAAACGTTACATTATTGCACCAAAAGGTTTAGAAGTTGGTGTAGAAATCATGTCTGGTCCAGAAGCAGACATTAAAGTAGGAAATGCTTTACCATTGGCTAACATCCCAGTTGGTACGGTAATTCATAATATTGAGCTTAAACCTGGTAAAGGTGGACAATTAGTACGTTCTGCTGGTACTTCTGCACAAGTATTAGGTAAAGAAGGTAAATACGTACTTGTTCGTCTCAACTCCGGTGAAGTTCGTATGATTCTTGCAACTTGCCGTGCTACTGTTGGTCAAGTAGGTAATGAACAACACGAACTTATTAATATCGGAAAAGCAGGTCGTTCTCGTTGGTTAGGTAAACGCCCAACTGTTCGTGGATCTGTTATGAACCCTAATGACCATCCACACGGTGGTGGTGAAGGTAGAGCTCCAATCGGACGTAAATCACCTATGACACCATGGGGTAAACCAACTCTTGGATACAAAACTCGTAAGAAGAAAAATAAATCTGATAAATTTATTGTACGTCGTCGTAAAAAATAACGGGATTGAACTACGGTTCATAATGAGAACCGTAGAGCAATCACGAAGGGAGGTTCAATTATGGGTCGCAGCTTGAAAAAAGGACCTTTTGTGGATGAGCATTTAATGAAAAAAGTTGAAAAGCTTAACGAGTCTGATAAAAAGCAAGTGATCAAAACTTGGTCTCGTCGTTCAACTATTTTCCCTGCGTTTGTCGGTCATACAATCGCTGTATACGATGGACGTAAGCATGTACCGGTTTATATTACTGAAGATATGGTAGGCCACAAACTTGGTGAGTTTGCACCAACTCGTACGTATAAAGGCCATGCTAGTGATGATAAGAAAACAAGACGTTAATGAGAGGAGGGCACTCAAATGCAAGCAAAAGCTGTTGCTAGAACAGTTCGAATTGCTCCTCGTAAAGCTCGCTTAGTAGTCGATTTAATTCGAGGAAAGCAAGTTGGTGAAGCAGTTGCAATTCTTCGTCATACTCCAAAAGCTGCTTCTCCGATCGTTGAGAAAGTATTAAAATCTGCAGTTGCTAATGCAGAGCATAACTATGAAATGGACGTAAATAATTTAGTTATTACTGAAGCGTACGTTAACGAAGGACCAACATTAAAACGTTTCCGTCCTCGTGCTCAAGGTCGTGCGAGCCAAATTAACAAGCGCACAAGCCACATTACAATCGTGGTAACAGAAAAGAAGGAGGGATAATTAGTGGGTCAAAAAGTACATCCAATAGGTTTGCGTATCGGGATTATCCGTGACTGGGAATCTAAATGGTATGCGGAAAAAGATTACGCAGATCTTTTACATGAGGATATTAAAATCCGTGAATATATTGCAAAACGTTTACACGACGCAGCTGTTTCTAAAGTTGAGATTGAACGTGCAGCAAACCGTGTGAATGTAACTATTCATACAGCTAAACCTGGAATGGTTATCGGTAAAGGCGGAGCAGAAGTTGAATCACTTCGTAAAGCTTTAAACCAACTTACAGGTAAAAAAGTTCATATTAACATTATGGAAATTAAAAAAGCTGATTTAGATGCTAAATTAGTTGCTGAAAATATTGCTCGTCAATTAGAAAATCGTGTTTCTTTCCGTCGTGTACAAAAACAAGCTATCCAACGTGCTATGCGTGCTGGAGCAAAAGGAATTAAAACACAAGTTTCTGGACGTCTTGGCGGTGCAGATATTGCACGTGCTGAACATTATAGTGAAGGGACAGTTCCACTTCATACACTTCGTGCAGATATTGACTATGCACATGCCGAAGCTGATACAACATATGGAAAGCTTGGCGTTAAAGTATGGATCTATCGTGGAGAAGTCCTTCCTGCTAAGAAAAAATCCGAGGAAGGAGGCAAATAATTATGTTAATGCCTAAACGCGTTAAATATCGCCGTGAACATCGTGGGAAAATGCGTGGTAATGCTAAAGGTGGTACAGAAGTAGCATTTGGTGAATTTGGTTTACAAGCTTTAGAATCTGCTTGGATTACAAACCGTCAAATCGAAGCTGCTCGTATTGCGATGACACGTTATATGAAACGTGGCGGTAAAGTTTGGATTAAAATTTTCCCACATAAACCATATACTGCAAAACCATTAGAAGTACGTATGGGTTCCGGTAAAGGTGCTCCTGAAGGATGGGTGGCAGTAGTTAAACCTGGAAAAATAATGTTCGAAGTTGCTGGTGTATCAGAAGAGGTTGCTCGTGAAGCACTTCGCCTTGCATCACACAAACTTCCTATCAAATGTAAGTTTGTAAAACGTGAAGAAATTGGTGGTGAATCAAATGAAGGCTAATGAAATTCGTGAATTAACCACTGCCGAAATTGAACAAAAAGTAAAATCTTTAAAAGAAGAGTTGTTCAACCTTCGTTTCCAATTAGCGACAGGACAACTTGAAAATACTGCTCGAATTCGTGAAGTACGTAAAACTATCGCACGAATGAAGACAGTCATTCGTGAGAGAGAGATCGGTGTTAACAATCGATAATTGAGAGGAGGTTTCGTGATGAGCGAACGTAACCAACGTAAAGTATACACTGGACGTGTTGTATCTGATAAAATGGATAAAACGATCACAGTTGTAGTTGAAACGTATAAAAAGCATCCTCTTTACGGTAAGCGTGTAAAGTATTCGAAAAAATTTAAAGCTCATGATGAGCGTAATGAAGCAAAAGTAGGCGATATTGTACGCATTATGGAAACACGCCCACTTTCTGCTACAAAACGTTTCCGTTTAGTAGAGATCGTTGAAAAAGCAGTTATTATTTAATTTCGATCGGATTCGAAGTTGATTCCGAAGGGAGGTAAATTACATGATACAACAAGAAACACGTTTAAAAGTGGCTGATAACTCAGGCGCACGTGAAGTATTAACAATTAAAGTACTAGGTGGATCTGGACGTAAAACAGCTAATATCGGTGATGTTATTGTTTGTACCGTAAAACAAGCAACACCAGGTGGCGTTGTTAAAAAAGGTGATGTTGTAAAAGCTGTTGTTGTTCGTACGAAGAGTGGAGTACGTCGTAGTGATGGTTCTTACATCCGTTTTGATGAAAATGCATGTGTAATCATTCGTGATGACAAGAGCCCACGTGGAACTCGTATTTTTGGACCAGTAGCTCGTGAACTTCGTGACAACAACTTTATGAAAATTGTTTCTCTAGCTCCAGAAGTTCTATAATGAAATCTGTTTAAGCCTTTCAAGGAGGTGCGAAGTAATGCATGTTAAAAAAGGTGACAAAGTAGCAGTCATCTCAGGTAAGGATAAAGGAAAAACTGGTGTGATCCTTGAAGCTTACCCTAAAAAGAACCGTGTTCTTGTAGAAGGTGTAAATATTGTTAAAAAACATTCAAAACCATCTCAAGATAATCCACAAGGCGGTATTATCAGTCAAGAGGCTCCAATTCACGTTTCTAATGTGATGCCAATTGACCCAAAAACTGGCCAACCTACTCGTGTAGGATATAAAGTAGTTGACGGCAAAAAAGTACGTGTAGCAAAAAAATCAGGTGAAGTATTAGATAAATAATTGTTTTCAGAAAGGAGGTACACTGAATGAGCCGCCTAAAAGAGAAATTCCGTAATGAAATTACTCCAGCTCTTATGAGCAAGTTTAATTATAAATCTATCATGCAAGTACCAAAGATTGAAAAAATCGTAGTAAACATGGGTGTAGGTGACGCTGTTCAAAACGCAAAAGCGTTGGACAACGCTGTTGAAGAATTAACATTAATCACCGGACAAAAACCAGTTGTGACAAGAGCGAAAAAATCTATTGCTGGATTCCGTTTACGTGAAGGAATGCCAATTGGTTGCAAAGTAACATTACGTGGAGATCGTATGTATGATTTCCTAGACAAATTAATTTCAGTTTCATTACCACGTGTACGTGACTTCCGTGGTGTTTCTAAAAATGCTTTTGACGGTAGAGGAAACTACACATTAGGTATTAAAGAGCAATTAATTTTCCCTGAAATTGACTATGATAAAGTTTCAAAAGTTCGTGGTATGGACATCGTTATCGTAACAACTGCAAAAACTGACGAAGAAGGTCGCGAACTATTAACACAATTCGGCATGCCGTTTCAAAAGTAATCTCTGGATTAAGGAGGCGAAAATGTGGCTAAAAAATCAATGATCGCCAAACAAAAACGCAAAGCGAAATTTAAAGTACAAGAATATACACGTTGTGAACGTTGCGGACGTCCGCACTCTGTATATCGTAAATTCAAGCTTTGCCGTATTTGTTTCCGCGAATTAGCATACAAAGGTCAAATTCCTGGTGTTAAAAAAGCTAGTTGGTAAAACCCAAATTTGGGAAGGAGGTAAAAATTATGGTCATGACTGATCCAATTGCAGATTTCCTTACTCGCATCCGTAATGCGAATACGGTTCGTCACGAAAGTTTAGAAGTACCTGCTTCTAAAATTAAAAGAGAAATTGCTGAAATCTTAAAACGTGAAGGTTTCATCCGTGACGTTGAATATATTGAAGATAATAAACAAGGTATTATCCGTATCTTCTTAAAATACGGTCCAAATAACGAACGTGTTATTACTGGTTTAAAACGCATTAGTAAACCGGGATTACGTGTTTATGCAAAATCAGATGAAATTCCTCGTGTATTGAACGGCTTAGGAATTGCGATCGTTTCAACTTCACAAGGTGTGTTAACTGATAAAGAAGCTCGCGCTAAACAAGTTGGCGGGGAAGTTTTAGCATACGTTTGGTAATTTACACATGAATGGAGGTGCAAAGGTATGTCTCGTGTAGGTAAAAAACCTATCGAAATTCCTAGCGGAGTAACTGTTGCTGTAAATGGTAGCACTGTTACTGTTAAAGGACCTAAAGGTGAATTAACTCGTACATTTAATCCGAAAATGGTTATTAATATAGAGGACAATGTATTAACAGTCACTCGCCCATCAGAATCTAAAGAGGATCGTACAATCCACGGTACAACTCGTGCATTGCTTGCCAATATGATTGAAGGTGTTTCAAAAGGATTTGAGAAAAGTCTTGAATTAATCGGGGTCGGATATCGTGCCTCTAAACAAGGTAAGAAGTTAGTATTAAACGTAGGTTATTCTCATCCTGTTGAAATTGAACCAGAAGAAGGTCTAGAAATCGAAGTTCCTGCAAACACAAAAGTAGTTGTTAAAGGAATCGATAAAGAACGTGTTGGCGCATTAGCGGCAAATATTCGTGATGTTCGTCCGCCAGAGCCTTATAAAGGAAAAGGTATTCGTTACGAAGGTGAATATGTACGTCGTAAAGAAGGTAAGACTGGTAAGTAATGCCGCTTAGGCAGAGAAAGGAGTGACTATAAGAAATGATTACGAAACCAGATAAAAATGTTGTTCGTAAAAAAAGACATGCTCGTATTCGTGCTAAATTAGCAGGAACAGCTGAACGTCCAAGATTGAACGTTTTCCGTTCAAATAAACACATCTATGCACAATTAATTGATGATACAAAAGGCGTAACATTAGCAAGTGCATCAACTCTAGATAAAGAGTTTAACTTAGAATCTACTGGTAATATTGAGGCAGCTCAAAAAGTTGGCGAGCTAATTGCTAAACGTGCATTAGAAAAAGGTTATAAAGCAGTAGTATTTGACCGTGGAGGTTATTTATATCACGGGCGTGTGAAAGCATTAGCAGATGCTGCTCGTGAAAACGGCTTAGAATTTTAATGGATAAAGGAGGGACACCATTTATGCGTCGTATTGATCCAAATAAACTTGAACTAGAAGAACGCGTTGTTACGGTTAATCGTGTAGCTAAGGTTGTTAAAGGTGGACGTCGTTTTCGCTTCACTGCATTAGTTGTAGTGGGGGATAAAAACGGACACGTTGGATTCGGTACTGGTAAAGCTCTAGAAGTTCCTGATGCAATTCGTAAAGCTATCGAAGATGCAAAGAAAAATTTAATCGAAGTTCCTAGAGTTGGTACAACGATTCCACATGAAGTAATTGGGCATTTCGGAGCAGGAGAAGTTCTATTAAAACCTGCGAATGAAGGTACTGGAGTAATCGCAGGAGGACCTGTTCGTGCCGTTTTAGAATTAGCTGGTGTTAGTGATATCTTATCTAAATCTTTAGGTTCTAACACTCCAATCAATATGGTACGTGCAACTATGGACGGTTTAAAACAATTAAAACGTGCTGAGGACGTAGCGAAATTACGTGGAAAATCAGTAGAAGAACTATTAGGATAAGGAGGGGAAAATGATGGCGAATAAATTAGCAATTACCCTCACTCGTAGTTTGATTGGTCGTCCACAAGACCAAAGAGAAACTGTTAAAGCATTAGGGTTACGTAAATTACATCAAACAGTTGAAAAACCAGATAATCCGGCTATTCGCGGAATGATAAACAAAGTTTCTCATTTAGTATCTGTTAAAGAAATTTAAACACTCTCTCTCATTAACAAAGGAGGTGCCTAAGTTGAAACTTCACGAATTAAAACCTGCAGAAGGTTCTCGTAAAGATCGCAAGCGTGTAGGGCGCGGAATCGGTAGCGGTACTGGAAAAACTGCTGGAAAAGGTCATAAAGGTCAGAAAGCTCGTTCCGGTGGCGGTGTTCGTCCAGGATTTGAAGGTGGTCAAACTCCTTTATTCCAACGTTTGCCTAAACGAGGCTTTACAAACATTCATAGAAAAGAATTTGCTATTGTTAATCTAGACACATTAAATCAATTTGAAGATGGTACAGAAGTAACACCTGAACTTCTAATCGAAACGGGTGTTGTGAAAAACCAAAAATCTGGTATTAAGATTTTGGCAAAAGGTAGCATCGAGAAAAAACTTACAGTGAAAGCTCATAAGTTCTCCTCTGCTGCGAAAGAAGCAATCGAAGCTGCAGGCGGCAAAACCGAGGTGATTTAATGTTTAAGACAATCTCCAATTTTATGCGCGTGGGTGATATAAGAAAGAAAATTATGTTCACCCTTTTAATGTTAATCGTATTTAGAATCGGGACATTTATTCCAGTTCCAGGCGTAAATGCGGATATATTAAAATTCGAACATGAAATGAATGTGTTTGGAATTTTAAATATATTCGGAGGAGGAGCATTACAAAACTTCTCCATTTTAGCGATGGGAATCATGCCGTACATAACGGCTTCCATCATCATTCAATTATTGCAAATGGATGTAGTTCCTAAATTTACTGAGTGGTCAAAACAAGGAGAAGTTGGACGTAGAAAATTAGCGCAAGTAACACGCTACGGAACCATTGTTCTCGGATTTATCCAGGCATTAGGTATGTCTTATGGATTTAATCGTTTATCTGGAGGACAATTAATTAAAACACCTGGCATTACGACTTACTTAACGATTGCCATTGTATTAACTGCAGGAACTGCATTTTTATTGTGGCTTGGTGAACAAATCACTGAAAAAGGTGTTGGCAATGGAATCTCTATTATCATCTTTGCAGGGATTGTAGCCGGAATACCTTCGATTATTAACCAAGTATATGTTCAAAAGTTTGAAAATGCAGGAGATCAGTTATTTATAAATATTGTTACTGTTGGTTTAATTGTTTTAGCGATTATTGCGATCATTGTTGGAGTTATTTATATTCAACAAGCGTTAAGGAAAATTCCTGTACAGTATGCGAAAAGACTTGCTGGTAGAAATCCAGTGGGTAACCAATTGACACATTTACCTTTAAAGGTAAATGCGGCAGGAGTTATTCCTATCATTTTCGCCGTCTCCTTTGTATATACACCGCCATTAATTGCGTCATTTTTCGGAGATAATAAAGTCACATACTGGATTAATCGTATATTCGATTACACTGGACCAATCGGAATGATTATTTATGCAGGATTAATTATCGCATTCACTTATTTCTATGCATTCATACAAGTAAATCCGGAAAAATTATCGGAGAACTTGAAAAATCAAAGTGGATTTATACCTGGAATTCGTCCTGGGAAAAGTACTCAAGAGTATTTGACTCGTGTTTTATATCGTTTAACATTTGTTGGCGCACTCTTTTTAGCTGTTATATCAATCATCCCAGTATTCTTTATTAAGATTGCTAACTTACCAACTTCCGTACAAATTGGCGGTACGAGTTTGCTCATTGTTGTCGGAGTTGCATTAGATACGATGAAACAGCTAGAGTCACAACTTGTTAAACGTCACTATAAAGGCTTTATTAAAGGATAGTTTTGGGAACATCTTGATGTTCCCCGAACTTTCATGAGACTGAGGGGGAATACAAGTGAACTTAGTATTAATGGGTCTCCCTGGTGCAGGAAAAGGCACCCAAGCAGAAAAAATTGTGGAGAAATATCAAATCCCTCATATCTCTACTGGAGATATGTTCCGTCAAGCTATTAAAGAAGGAACTGAACTTGGATTAAAAGCTAAATCTTTTATGGATCAAGGTGAACTTGTTCCAGATGAAGTTACCATCGGAATAGTTCGTGAACGATTAAGTAAAGATGACTGCAAAAAAGGTTTCTTACTTGACGGATTTCCTAGAACGGTAGCTCAAGCTGAAGCATTAGAGTCCATCCTTTCTGAATTAAATAAAAAAATTGATTATGTCATTAACATTCAAGTCGATACAAATATTTTAATGGATCGTTTAACTGGCAGACGTATCTGTAAGTCTTGTGGTGCCACTTATCATCTTGTATTTAATCCTCCGAAAGTTGAGGGTGTTTGTGATAAATGTGGTGGAGAACTTTATCAAAGACATGATGATACAGCTGAGACAGTACAAAATCGACTTGAAGTAAATATGAAACAAACACAACCATTAATAGATTTTTATTCTGCAAAAGGATATTTAAGAAATATTAATGGAGTTCAAGATATTAATAAAGTATTTGAAGACATTGATAAGCTTCTCGGGGGCATTCAGTAAGTGATTTTTTATAAAACCCCTAGGGAACTAGATTTAATGCGACAAGCAGGACGAATCGTCGCATTAACTCATCAAGAGTTACAAAAATATATCGTTCCAGGTATAACTACTAAAGAATTAGATGCAATTGCAGAAAACTTTATTAGCAAACATGATGCAATTCCATCATTTAAAGGGTATAATGGTTTTCGTGGTAGCATTTGTACATCTGTAAATGAAGAATTAGTTCATGGCATCCCTGGGAACCGCACATTGAATCAAGGTGATATTATTACAATTGATATCGGAGTGAATTTTGGCGGGTACCATGGTGATTCTGCATGGACCTATCCAGTAGGGACTATAGATGATGAATCCGAAAAACTGTTAAAAGTTACGGAGGAATCTTTATATATTGGTTTACAAAAAGCAAAACCAAATGAGCACTTAACAAATATCTCCCATGCAATTCAAACTTTTGTTGAATCTAATGGTTTTTCTATAGTCCGAGAGTATGTGGGACATGGAATTGGTCAAAACTTACATGAAGAACCCCAAGTTCCAAATTATGGACCGCCTAATAAGGGTCCTATACTTAAACCAGGCATGGTACTTGCGATTGAACCAATGGTAAATGTCGGTGCAAGGTATGTAAAAACCCTTGAAGATCAATGGACTGTAGTTACTGTAGATGGGAAAAGATGTGCTCATTTTGAACATACAATTGCAATTACAGATGAAGGCTACGAAATATTAACTATATCCTAAGTGAAGGTGATATTTTTGGTCGAATCTGACTCGGGTCCAAGTATTGGTCAAATTGTATTAATTACAAAAGGGCGAGATGCTGGACAATATGCGGTAGTAATACAAAAGCTAGATGAACGTTTTGTTCTAATAGCAGATGGTGATAAACGTAAGTTTGATCGCCCAAAAAAGAAAAATGTACTACATCTTGAACTGTGTTCTTATGTTTCCCCTGAGGTTCAGAATAGTATTTTAGAAACCGGTCGTGTGACAAATGGCAAACTCCGATATGCCATATCAAAGTTTGTGAATGAACTCATGACTGACGAGAAGGGAGACGTGTTCGATGGCGAAAGAAGATGTCATTGAAGTTGAAGGTACTGTTACAGAAACATTGCCTAACGCTATGTTTAAGGTAGAATTAGAGAATGGTCATACGGTTTTAGCTCATGTTTCTGGAAAAATTAGAATGCATTTCATTCGAATTTTACCAGGTGATAAAGTAACGGTTGAGCTATCTCCATATGATTTAACTCGTGGTAGAATAACATATCGCTTTAAATAATAGGTTGCGCTCCGAAATAATAAGGAGGTTAGGATAACATGAAAGTAAGACCATCTGTTAAACCGATATGTGAAAAATGTAAAGTTATTCGCAGACGCGGTAAAGTTATGGTTATTTGTGAAAATCCAAAACATAAACAAAAACAAGGATAATCTTAAAGGAGGTGCACTTATATGGCACGTATTGCTGGTGTAGATATCCCACGTGAAAAACGTGTAGTTATTTCACTAACATATATTTATGGTATTGGTAAACCAACTGCACAAAAAATTCTAAAAGAAGCAGGAGTTTCTGAAGATACTCGTGTTCGTGACTTAACAGAAGAGGAATTAAATAAAATTCGTGAAATCGTTGATAAATTAAAAGTTGAGGGTGACCTTCGCCGTGAAGTTTCATTAAACATTAAACGTTTAATGGAAATCGGTTCTTACCGTGGCTTACGTCATCGTCGTGGATTACCAGTTCGTGGACAAAATACTAAAAACAATGCTCGTACTCGTAAAGGCCCACGTAAAACTGTAGCTAACAAGAAAAAATAATCGGTAAAGGAGGGTATTTAAATGGCTCGTAAAACTAATACTCGTAAACGTCGTGTGAAAAAGAATATTGAAAACGGAATTGCTCATATTCGTTCAACATTTAACAATACTATCGTTACGATTACGGATGTTCACGGGAATGCAATTGCTTGGTCTAGTGCTGGTGCTCTAGGATTCAAAGGTTCTCGTAAATCAACTCCATTTGCTGCTCAAATGGCTGCAGAAACTGCTGCTAAAGCATCTGTAGAGCACGGAATGAAATCTTTAGAGGTAACAGTTAAAGGACCTGGTGCAGGACGTGAAGCTGCGATTCGTGCATTACAAGCTGCAGGGCTAGAAGTTACAGCAATTAAAGATGTAACTCCGGTACCTCACAACGGATGCCGTCCACCAAAACGTCGCCGTGTATAATTTATCTGTATAGAATTTGAAACAATGTCTATAATGGGATATGATACAGTATTTCCCATTGGCATTCATATAGATATAAATCCAGTTTTTGTGCACAAACGGGAATGCATGCAGGGGGAATTTCGGTAATAAATATTATTGCCGGGGTTTCGACGTTTTGAAGGAGGGTAAAATTGAATGATCGAAATTGAAAAACCAAAAATAGAGACGGTTGAGATCAGCGAAGACGCCAAGTACGGAAAGTTTGTCGTAGAGCCACTTGAGCGTGGATATGGTACTACTTTGGGTAACTCCTTACGTCGTATCCTACTATCCTCACTCCCAGGTGCCGCTGTCACATCTATTCAAATAGATGGAGTACTGCATGAGTTTTCAACAATTGAAGGCGTCGTAGAGGATGTTACGACAATCATATTAAACTTGAAAAAACTTGCACTAAAAATCTACTCCGATGAAGAAAAAACTATGGAGATTGATATACAGGGCGAAGGAGTTGTAACGGCTGCCGATATTAATCATGATAGCGACGTTGAAATTTTAAATCCGGATTTGCATATTGCAACTCTAGCAAAAAATGGTTCGTTACGCATGAGATTAACGGCAAAACGAGGACGAGGCTACGCTACGGCTGATCAAAACAAAAGAGAGGATCAACCAATCGGTGTGATTCCGATCGATTCTATATACACTCCAGTGTCACGTGTTTCTTACCATGTTGAAAATACACGTGTTGGTCAAATGACTAACTACGATAAATTAACATTAGATGTTTGGACAGATGGAAGTGCCGGTCCAAAAGAAGCTATCGCCTTAGGGGCAAAAATATTAACAGAACACTTAAATATTTTTGTAGGACTTACAGATGAGGCACAAAATGCAGAAATTATGGTCGAGAAAGAAGAAGACCGAAAAGAAAAAGTGCTTGAAATGACTATCGAAGAATTAGATTTATCTGTACGTTCTTACAACTGTTTAAAACGTGCGGGAATTAATACCGTTCAAGAATTAGCGAATAAAACAGAAGAAGATATGATGAAAGTACGGAACTTAGGCCGTAAATCATTAGAGGAAGTAAAACAAAAACTAGAAGAACTTGGATTAGGACTTCGTAAAGACGACTAATCGATGAAATTGACTTCATAAAGGAGGGAAACTTCATGGCATACAGAAAATTAGGACGTACAAGTGCTCAACGTAAAGCATTACTTCGTGACTTAGTGACAGACCTAATTATCAGTGAGCGCATTGAAACAACTGAAGCACGTGCGAAAGAACTTCGATCAGTTGTAGAAAAAATGATTACTCTTGGTAAACGTGGAGATTTACATGCCCGTAGACAAGCAGCAGCATTCATTCGTAATGAAGTTGCTAATAAAGAGAGTGGTCAAGATGCACTTCAAAAACTATTCTCAGAAATTGCACCACGTTATGAAGAACGTCAAGGTGGATACACTCGTATAATGAAAATTGGTCCTCGCCGCGGTGACGGTGCACCAATGGTAATTATTGAGTTAGTATAATCGTATTTACTTCAATAGGGCGGGACAGGTTGCTGAACTGGGTCTATGCCCTTTTTCTTTATATGACTGAAGTAAAAGAAAAGCGAGCGTTACGATAAATGGCAAAGGCTATTTGTCTAGCTCATGCACCTCTTCAATTTTTATATAGTTTGATAAAAAGCTGCATGAAAGAGGTGCAGGCTTTTTTTATATTTAGGCAAAGTACATGATTCAAAGAGGGCGACGCAGTGACGCCACTCTCTTTGAATTATGTAACATAAAAAGAAAGATGAGTTGAGAAGAGATGTGTAATTGGCCATACTTTTTGGCTATTACAAAGAGGAGAAGAGGAGGAAAATGGATGGGAAGACCTATTGTAAAACTTGAAAATGTTTCATTTCGGTATCAACCAAACACTGAGTATGCCTTAAAAAATGTTTCTTTTCATGTATATGAAGGGGAATGGTTGGCCATTGTGGGCCATAATGGTTCAGGAAAATCGACTATTGCTAAACTTATGAACGGACTTCAATTTGCAGAAGAAGGAAAGGTAATCGTTGGAAATATTGAGGTAAATGAAAAGAATGTTTGGGCTGTAAGAAAAAAAATTGGAATGGTGTTTCAAAATCCAGATAATCAATTTGTTGGAACGACGGTTCAAGATGATGTGGCATTTGGACTAGAGAATCACGGAATACCACGAGAGGAAATGGTCATTCGTGTAAACGAAGCTTTAAAAAGTGTCAAAATGGATGCATTTATGACTCAAGAACCTCACCAATTGTCAGGTGGTCAAAAACAAAGAGTAGCCATTGCAGGTGTATTAGCTTTGCAGCCGGAAATCATCGTATTAGATGAAGCAACCTCAATGCTTGATCCAAGAGGAAGAGAAGAAGTATTACATACAATACGTACTCTAAAATCCAATAAAAAACTAACGATTATTTCCATTACACACGATTTAGATGAGGCAATGAGGGCAGACCGACTTATTGTAATGAAGCGAGGAGAATTATATAAAGAAGGACGTCCTCATGAAATTTTCCAACTTGGAGATCAATTACACGACTTAGGTCTTGATCTCCCTTTTACCATTAAATTTGCTAACGCTCTAAGGGAGAAAGGAATCCAAATTCCCAAAGAAATTTTACATGAAGAGGAGTTGGTGAGGTACCTATGGACATTATCCTCAAAGATGTAGAATATTGTTATCAAAAAAATACTCCTTTTGAGCGATTGGCAATTTATGATATCAACATTGAAATTCCTTCCAAAACATATGTAGCGATCATCGGTCATACTGGTTCAGGCAAGTCTACAATCCTTCAACATTTAAATGGTTTACTGCAACCAACAAAAGGAATAGTAAAAATCGGTGAAAAAGTCATACAGGCAGGAAAAAAACAAAAAGCTTTAAAAGAGGTAAGAAAAAGAGTAGGAATTGTTTTTCAGTTTCCAGAGCATCAACTTTTTGAAGAAACCGTTGAAAAAGATATATGCTTTGGACCAATGAATTTTGGCGCATCACTCGAAGAAGCAAAGGCTAAGGCAAGATGGGCATTAAACCAAGTTGGACTTTCAGAAGATATATTATCAAAATCCCCATTTGATTTATCTGGTGGGCAAATGCGTCGAGTAGCCATCGCAGGGGTATTAGCGATGGAACCAGAAGTTCTTGTATTAGATGAACCTACAGCAGGATTAGATCCAAAAGGTCGTTTAGAAATAATGGAAATGTTTTATCGTCTCCATCGACAAAATGAAATTTCAACGGTACTTGTTACACATAGTATGGAAGACGCGGCATTGTATGCAGATCGAATCATCGTTATGGATAAAGGTACAGTAATCAAGCAAGGAACACCGGAACAGATATTTTCTTCATCCGATCAACTCTTCGATTTAGGATTAGATGTCCCAGTTTCCATACGTATTCAACAAAAGTTAAAACAAAAGTTAGCCTTTGCGAGTGAGAAACCGTGTCTAACATTAAACGAGCTAGTTGAGGCAACCGTCCAAGCGTTAAAACGGGGGAACCAAGAATGATGGAAAAAATTATTTTCGGACGTTACATACCTGCCGCATCACTGTTGCATCAAATGGATCCAAGGGCGAAAATATTATTTGTTTTCTTCTATATTATTACAGTATTTCTAGCTAATAATGCTATCACTTATACTATCCTAGGAATTTTTACAATCATATGTGTGTTGCTTTCCAACATTTCTATTAAATTTATTTTTAGTGGATTGAAATTTTTAATTTGGCTTATTTTATTTACGTTTCTTATGCACATAATTTTTACAAAAGAAGGGGACATCATTTTTGATCTCGGATTAATTCAAGTTTATGAAAATGGTTTACGACAAGCTATCTTTATTTCATTAAGATTTGTATATTTAATTTTAGTAACAACATTATTAACGTTAACAACTACTCCGATTGAAATAACGGATGGCATAGAAAGTCTATTACATCCGTTGAAAAAACTTAAGTTTCCTGTTCATGAATTAGCACTAATGATGTCAATTGCTCTTCGTTTTATCCCGACATTGATGCAAGAGACCGATAAAATAATGAAAGCTCAAGCAGCCCGTGGAGTGGAATTTTCCAGTGGTCCGTTGAAAGAACGAATGAAATCTGTTGTTCCTTTGTTAATCCCTTTATTTGTTAATTCTTTTAAACGAGCTGAAGATTTGGCTATAGCTATGGAAGCAAGGGGATATAAAGGTGGAGAAGGAAGAACTAAGTTCCGTTTATTGAAATGGTCTGTCACTGATAGTCTTTCATTTATATTTTTAGCTGGTATAGTCATTATATTAATTATATTCCGATCTTAATGGGGAATGAAAAATGTATCGTATAAAGTGTAAAGTAGCATATGATGGTACCAATTTTGCTGGATACCAAATTCAACCTAATAAACGCACGGTACAACAAGAAATAGAAAGAGCCTTAAAGACTCTTCATAAAGGTAAAGACGTGAAAATATTTGCTTCAGGTAGGACAGATGCAAAAGTTCATGCAAAGGGTCAAATCATCCATTTTGATAGTCATCTATCAATACCTGAAGAACGATGGAAAATTGCCTTAAATTCACTTCTTCCAGATGATATTGTCATAATCGATAGTCAATATGTATCTACTGATTTTCATGCAAGGTTTTCGGCAGTTGAAAAGGAATATCGGTATATCATTTCTACGAAGAAAGAAAAAGATCCTTTTATCAGAAACTATGCATACCACTATCCATACCCATTAAATATCGAAAAAATCAGAGAAGCTATGAGTTATTTCCCGGGAACTTTTGATTTTACCAGCTTTTGCTCGGCAAAAACAGAAATGGAAGACCGGGTTCGAACGATTACTTATATTGATTTATTGGAAGAGACAAATCAATTAACTGTAGTTATTCGTGGTAACGGGTTCCTTTATAACATGGTCCGCATTATTGTCGGTACGTTAATTGAAGTTGGAAATGGGGAGAAAAATCCTGAAGATATCCCTACAATCATAGAGAAGAAAGATCGTTCGGCAGCTGGAAAAACTGCACCGGGTCATGGTTTGTATCTTTGGGAAGTTTTTTATTAAAAATTTTGTTTAATTCAATGTTCGTCGCTAAAGATTATCTTGACATGACTAATTAAAAAAGGTATTATAGCATATGGTATTGTTTTTATTCCACGAGTTAAGCCCCGGAACTTAACTGGTTGACATAAAACATTTTGATTGAAAATTAGGAGGTAACAACATGCGTACTTATATGGCTAAGCCAAACGATGTAGAACGCAAATGGCTTCTAGTCGACGCTGAAGGAAAAACTTTAGGTCGTCTTGCAAGTGAAGTAGCTGCGCTTTTACGCGGTAAACATAAACCAACATATACACCACATATTGATACTGGTGATCACGTTATTATTATAAATGCATCTAAAATCGAACTTACTGGTAAAAAATTAACTGATAAACTATATTATCGTCATAGCCAATTTGCAGGCGGTTTAAAAGTTAGAACTGCTAATGAAATGAGAAAAAATTATCCTGAGAAAATGCTTGAACTTGCTGTACGTGGAATGCTTCCAAAAGGTTCTTTAGGACGTCAAATGTTTAAAAAATTACACGTATATGCAGGTAGTGAACATCCACATCAAGCACAAAAACCTGAAGTTTACGAACTTCGCGGTTAATCTGAAGGAGGGAAAATATCTTGGCACAAGTACAATACTACGGTACAGGTCGTCGTAAAAGCTCTGTTGCTCGTGTTCGTTTAGTACCAGGAGATGGCCGTATTATTATAAATGATCGTGAAATTGAAAATTATATTCCATTTGAAGCTCTACGTGAAGTTGTTAAACAACCACTAGTAGCTACTGAAACATTAGGAAGATATGATGTTCTAGTTAATGTAAAAGGTGGCGGTTATACAGGTCAAGCAGGAGCTATCCGTCATGGTATCGCTCGTGCATTATTACAAGCAGATCCTGACTACCGTCCAACTTTAAAACGTGCAGGATTATTAACTCGTGACGCTCGTATGAAAGAACGTAAAAAATACGGTCTTAAAGGCGCTCGTCGCGCACCACAATTCTCAAAACGTTAATTTCGGCTATTCAAAACTCTCAAGCATAAGCTTGGGAGTTTTTTTATGTGCGCCCGGCATGTACATGAACTATAGGGTGTAAGTCCCGAACCCCGAAGACAGAAGTAGAGGTTAGCCAAGAGCAAGGGTGTCCGTGGTGA
>JGI1652J44930_10000295_pt1 | contig 19917 bp, 20 predicted proteins | sample NewIslsDNAsample_FD_44930 | JGI IMG/M metagenome (IMG submission 44930)
GATTTGGGTGACGAAGGCAAAGACCAAGCCCATTCCCACAATGAACGCCGCCATGGCGATGAACAGTTTGCGGCTGACGCTCATTCGGGGTCACCGAACCGATAGCCGAATCCGTAGACCGTTTGAATGTAAACGGGCGTTGCGGGGTCGTCCTCGATTTTTTTGCGGAGCCGGCTGATATGGGCGTCCACCGTCCGCTCGTCGTTCCACAGCGCGTCATCCAGTGACTCCAACAGCTGCATGCGGCTGTATACGATTCCCGGCCTGGCGGCCAAGGTGAGGAGCAGTTTGAACTCCATGGGCGTCAGGGGGATTTCTTTTCCTCTTTTCCAAACGCGGCGCCGGGGTTCGGATATCAACAGGTCGCCGCGCCGCAGCGCCTCCCCGTCGTCTCTGTCCCCCTCGATCCGGCGCAGCACGGCGCGGATGCGGGCTGCCAGCTCCCGCAGGGAAAAGGGCTTGGTGATGTAATCGTCGGCCCCCACTTCCAGCCCGATGATTTTGTCCGTTTCCTCGGTCCGGGCCGTCACCATGATGATGCCCATCCGGCCCTTTTTGCGCAGCTCCCGGCACACGTCGATGCCGCTCATCTCCGGAAGCATCCAGTCCAGGACGACGAGGGAGGGTTTTAACTCCTCGGCCTTCCGCAGGGCCTCCAGGCCCGTTTTGGCGGTTGCCGTGTGGAATCCCTCCTGCCGCAAAAAGGGCTCCATGAATTCGAGCACTTTTTCCTCATCATCCACCAGCAGCAGAGTGTGGGCCATCCTCTCATTCCCCCTCACATCGACTCTCCTTTTATGATAACGGCTGGATCCCCTGATTCCGCAAAATTTCATCGTAACCGAAGAAGATTGTCATAAGATCACAACATTCTCCCGTTAGGATGGGGAAAGCGGGATGTCAAGCCATTCACAGCCCATGCCGCGGGAAAATTTTTATCCGGCGAAGGACGCTGTCCCGGGATTTTCATCCGGCTCCCGTTGATTGGAAGGATCCCTTGGTCCCGGGCATTCAGTGAAGCCGGGGGAAACTGGGAGCTTCGATCGGTTTTGAGAAATCCGGACGCAACCGGTCAGGCATCTCCCGGAACTTGTGCGAAACGCGATCGCGTCTGCATGGGAACCGCGGCGTCGCCTCATACAGGGGGCGGAGCAAGTCCGGGAAGCCTTCTGGCTGCGTCCCTCTCGCCGAAAAATTCGACGCGCAAGGAGCTGGTCTGATGGCTTATCGCTTGAGTTTGCGAAAAAAACAGCTGCTGGTGGCGATCCACGTCCTTTCCGTCATGGCCTGGTTCGGCGGAACCTGCTGCATGCTGCTTTTGGGATGGTACCTGAGGAGCGCCGAAAACGGGGAGCAACTCTTCTACACGCTGTCCAGCATGCACCTCGTCGACGAGGCGCTGCTGAAGTACCCGGCTCTGGTGGCCCTGGTCACCGGCGTTCTCCTCTCGGTTTGGACCCATTGGGGGCTCACCAGGTATTACTGGGTTCTCATCAAACTGGTATTGACCGTGGGGATCATCCTGTTTGCCATATTTTTTGTCAGCCGGTGGTTTTCCTTTCTCCTGAGCGCGGCGGAACAATGGGGCTACGCCGCTTATCGTCAGGATGCCTTCCGGTCGGTCTGGATGTCAAACATGCTGGGCGGGGCGGTCAATCTGGCGGCGCTGCTTTTCATGACCCTGATCACCTATTTCAAACCCTTCGGCAAGATCGGGAGAAGGAAAAGAAAGCAGGACCTTCCGGCGAAGGGAGGAAACCGGGCCGGCTGATCCTGTCCCGCAAAAAAGCGGACTTCTTGCGGAGTCCGCTTTTTTGCATGAAAAAAATTTTTTGCCTTCATACTAACCCGGGAAAGCAGTTGCCGGCAGGGAGGGCAGCGGATTGGCTGAACGGGAAATGGAGAAAAAGCGGTTTTTCAAAGGCCGGCGGAAAAAATTCCGCCTGAAGAAAGAGGACATCACGGTTGTGGACATGGACTCTGCCAGAAGGGCGGTTTTGGCCACCAGCGTCGGCAACGCCATGGAATGGTTCGATTTCGGCATCTACTCCTACCTGGCGGTGACGATCGGGAAAGTCTTCTTTCCCGAAATGAAGGAAGGAGTTCAGCTCATTTATGCCTTCGCCACCTTCGCCGTCGCCTTTCTCGCCCGGCCGCTGGGAGGGTTCGTTTTCGGGATGTTGGGCGACCGGTGGGGACGAAAAAGGGTGCTTGCGACCACGCTCATCCTGATGGCCGTCTCGACGCTGAGCATCGGTTTGATCCCCGGCTATGAGTCGATTGGTTCGACGGCGACGGTTTTGTTGCTGCTGGCCCGGTTGGTGCAAGGCTTTTCCACCGGCGGCGAGTACGCCGGCGCGATGACTTTCATTGCCGAATCGACGCCGGACAAGAAGCGGGGCGTGATGTCCAGCGGGCTGGAAGTGGGGACNCTGATCGGATATATCGCCGGAGCCGGCTTTGTCACGCTGCTCACCTTGGCCCTGGGCTCCGACACCATGGTCCGATGGGGATGGCGCATCCCCTTTCTGGTCGCCGGCCCGATGGGGCTGATCGGCTATTATCTGCGGGAGCGCCTCGAAGAGACTCCCGCCTTCGAAGCGATGGAGGAGGCGCGGGATCGGGAATCCTATCTGTCGGTCCGGGACATTCTGGCCTCCTATTGGAGAACCCTGTTGATCGGGATGGTCATGGTTTTTTTTTATAACGTCGTCAATTACACGGTTTTGTCCTACATGCCCTCGCACCTGTCCGCCGTCCTCGGCTACGGGGAAACGAGGGGCCTTCTGCTGATCGTCGTCGTGATGGCGATCATGATTCCGATTGTGCTGTTGATGGGCTATTTCAGCGATCGCGTCGGTTCCAAACGGGTGGTTCAGGGCGGATTGGCCGGGCTGGTGCTGTTGTCCATCCCCTCTTTCCTGCTGATCGGAAGCGGAAAGGCGTGGTGGGTGCTTCTGGGGCTGGTGCTGCTGGGGGTCTTTTCCGCCAGCTTTCAGGGGACGATGCCCTCCCTGCTTCCTTCCCTCTTCTACACCGAGGTGAGGTACGGCGCCTTGGCCATCACCTACAACATCTCCGCCTCGGTGTTCGGCGGCACCACGCCCCTCGTGGTTTCCTGGCTGATCAACTGGACGGGAGACCGCCTGATCCCCGCCTATTACCTCGTCGCCGTGTCGGTGATCGGTCTCATGGTCGTAACCAAGTTTGTCAAGGATCCCTCCGGCAAGTCGCTGCGGGGATCGCCTCCGGCCGTCGAAAAAAAGCGCGAGATCAAGGAGGTTTTGCAGAATCCGGAGGAAGCCCTGTGGTGGCAGGAAGAAAAGGAACAAAGGGAAAGGGAGCGCGAGTGATTCTGAAGGATGGGACCGGCTTTCCCCGCTCCGACGACGCGCATTCATATCCCGCNTTTATCTGGGGAGGCTAGACAACAGGAATCAAGGAAGGTGGGGAGAGCCGTTGGCTTACCTTCATGTTCTGTTTCAAACGCTGCTTGCCTTCGGAACCATTCTGGTGCTGACCATCATTTTGGGAAAACAGCAGATCTCGGAACTGACTTACTTTGAATACATCAACGGCATCNCCTTCGGATCCATCGCCGCCGCTCTGGCCACCGACATCGATTCCGAAACCGGCCTTCATTTCTTCGGGTTGGTTCTGTTCGGCGGACTCACCTTTTTGATGTCCTTCCTCACCCTGAAAAGCCGCTGGGCAAAAAAGCTGTTGGAAGGGGACCCGGTCATCGTNATCCGGGACGGGAAGATTCTGGAGAACAACCTGCGCAAAAGCCGATTTAACGTCGACCAAATCCTGCAGCTCCTCCGGGAGAAGGACGTATTTGACGTCTCCCAGGTTCAGTTCGCCATCCTCGAAAACGACGGAAGCCTTTCGGTGATGCGAAAGCCGGAGCATCAGCAGTTGACGCCGAAAAGCCTCTCGCAGCCTCCAAAAAATCATCCCCAGGTGCCGATGGAATTGGTGGTCGACGGGCAGATCATCTACGAAAACCTGCGGAAAATGGGGAAAACCGGCCGGTGGTTGATGGAGGAGCTGAAAAAGCGGCAAGTGACGTCGCTGCGGGACGTGTTTTACGTTTCTCTGGAAAGCGACGGCACCCTGTATGTGGACAGGCGCCGGGACTTTTGACAAATACTGTCCGCGGCCGGAAGGAATGCAATTTTCCGGGACGGAGCAACCTAACCCCAGAAAAGGAGGGAACCCGACAATGGCTCAGCTGAGAGACATCATGACCACCCAGGTTGCCACGGTGTCGCCCCAGGACAATGTGTATCAGGCGGCCAGCCTGATGAAACAGCACAATGTCGGCATGATTCCCGTGGTCGAAAACGGACAGCTGCAGGGAGTCATCACCGACCGGGATCTGGTGATCCGGGGCATTGCCGATAAGAAGCCCAATTCCCAGCGGGTGGGCGATGTGATGACCGGCGCCCCGGTGACCGGCTCGCCGGACATGTCCGTCGATGAAGCGGCCCGGCTGATGGCCCAGCACCAGATCCGCCGGCTCCCCGTGGTGGAAAACGGGCGACTGGTGGGGGTCGTTTCCATCGGCGATCTGGCTGTCCGTCAACCCTTCTCCGATGAAGCGGGACAGGCGCTGAGCAGCATTTCCGAACCGAGCCGTCCCGTCATGTGAGAAAGAGAGGCGGACGCCGCCTCTCTCTTTTTCATTTTCTGCGCCGGATGCGCCGAGAAGCAGCGCGAGCGCTTTTCCTCCGAAAAGGGGGGAATTTCCCCGCCGCGTTCTTCTGAGGATCTCTTTCTCCATTTCTTTCATCCTTTCTTCGGCCATCCTTTCCATCTCGTAAGGACTGCGCATCCCTTGGCCTCCTTGTCCGAAGTGTGGTTCCTCTTTTCTGCACCCTATTTACATATATAATAAACAATATAGTTTATTATATATAAAAACGGCAGAAGAAAATACCAACGAAACAGGAACATATGTTTGCATATAATGGAGGTAAAGCGCCTTTCACTGGGGTGTGGTGGGGGATGCTGATCGCTCCGGAAGAATATCGGCTTTTTGCCGACCTGGTGAAACGGGTTGTTCTGCTGGATGTGCTGGAACGGGTCTTGGAGCGGGATTGCCGGACCCTCGCGAACGCGCCCGTAAAGATGGGCCGGCCCATCGGAAAAATGCTGGAGGAAGCCCGGAAGCGCGTCGCCCGGGAAGCCCTGGACGCCCGAAGAAAGTTGCGCCGGATCGGGGGAGAGATCATCGAAGTGAAGCAGCTGTCCGATGCCCGCGAGGTGAAGGCCCGTTTCCGCGGATTTCTGCACAGCCAGCGGTATGTCAACGAATGGTTGCGCAGCGAGTGCGAAGAGACGTTTCTCCGCCTGTTGTCCAACCGGAATTTTTGTTCGATTTCCGCGTCGGGGCCTGTTGAACCCTCTCGACGGATGGAGTACAATGAATCCAAATGAGTGAGGGGGTTTTTATCGATGGAAGGGCCCTATGTGATTCGCAAGGGCGACGGTAACTGGATTCCCATGGGCGACGGCGTCCGGTTCAGCTATTTGCGGAGATACGGGGAGGAATACAGCATCCTCCTGGAGATGGATGCCGGAGGCCGCTTTCCGGGGCATGATCATGTCGGCGGGGAAGAGATCTTCGTCCTGGAAGGGTCCGTGAGATTGGGAACGGAGGAACTCCGGCAGGGGGATTATTACTATTTGCCGCCGGGGGTGAGCCATCCGGCGGAGACGGAAGAGGGCTGCAGCCTCCTCATCACCTCCGCCCGGGGATTGGAAACGGGTGAGAAGCAAAAGTCTCTGAAAACATCCTGAGGCTTTTTGAACTGATGGAATGAAAGGGCTTTCATGGGTTTCTCTCCGATGAGGTCCAAGCGGAATCGGTTTGGACCTTTCTTTTGGCGGCATTATCCTGATTATTTCAAATAGATTTATTTTATCGGTGATTGATTCTTAAAGGGGGTCTTGTGTTGCTGAGACGATTCACCCGCTTGTGCGTCCGTCTGGTGGAACGCTATCTTCCCGATCCGTTTTTGTTTGCCGTGCTGCTCACCTTTGTCGTCTTCATCATGGGCCTCATCTGGACGCCTTCGGGGCCGCTGGAGATGATTCGCCATTGGGGAAACGGCTTTTGGGGACTGCTGGATTTTACAATGCAGATGGTGCTGATTCTCGTTCTGGGGCACGCGTTGGCCCGGGCCCCGTCGGTGGAGAGGGCATTGAAGGCGGTGGCCGGGCTGACCCGGGATCCCGGCAAGGCACTGATGCTCACCACCTTCGTGGCCACCGTCGCCAGCTGGATCAGTTGGGGGTTTGGACTGGTGGTCGGCGCCCTGTTCGCCCGGGAAGTGTCCAAAAGGGTCCCCGATGTGGATTACCGGCTCCTGGTGGCCGGGGCTTACTCGGGATTTCTCGTCTGGCACGGGGGGTTGTCCGGTTCCGTTCCCCTCAAGTTGGCGACGGATGATCAGTTCGGCGTGATGGTGCCCACCTCGGACACCCTGTTTGCCGCCTTCAACCTGGTTCCGGTGATCGTGCTGGCGGTGACCCTGCCCTTTTTGATCCGATGGATGCAGCCGCCCCGTCCGGAGCGGGTGACGGTCCGCCCCGAACTNTTGCAGGAAGATGCCTCCGGGCTTTCCGGGGCGGATGATTCGGCGGAGACGCCGGCGGAGCGGCTGGAGACCAGCGCGGCCATCTCTCTGGTGACGGCGGCGATGGGCCTGATCTTTATCCTGTGGTTTTTCGTCGAAAAGGGCTTTCAGCTAGATCTCAACATCATCAATTTCATTTTCCTGATGGCCGGAATCGCGCTGCACCGCACCCCCCGGCGGTATCTGGCGGCCATTTCGGAGGCGGTCAGGAAAGCGGGGGGCATCGTCCTCCAGTTTCCCTTCTATGCGGGAATCATGGGCATGATGGCTTCGTCCGGTCTGGGGGAGAAGATTTCGGAGCTGTTCGTGAGCATCTCCAATGAAACCACCTTTCCCCTGTTCACCTTTTTGAGCGCCGGGCTGGTCAATCTGTTCGTCCCTTCAGGCGGCGGCCAGTGGGCGGTTCAGGGGCCGATCATGTTGGCCGCGGGGGAGGCCCTGGGGGTCGACCCGGCGAAGACGGCGATGGCGGTGGCCTGGGGTGATGCCTGGACCAACATGATTCAGCCCTTCTGGGCGCTTCCCCTCTTGGCCATCGCCCGGCTGAAGGCCCGGGACATCATGGGTTACTGTGTGGTGGTTCTCCTCTATTCCGGTCTTGTGATCGGGCTCAGCTTCCTGCTGTTGTAGGCGGCGAAAGCCGGCGGGATGATCGAGGCCCGGGGGCGATGATCCCCGGGCGTTTATTTGGCGCTTTCCCACACCTGGAGAAGTTCTTCCAGGGACGCCAGTGCGTAATCGGGCAGGTGTTCTTCGGTGACGCGTCCCGAATGACCTTCCCACTTGAGCCGCATGGAGAGCCAGCGGGGAAAATCGGGGTGACTTTTCCGCCGGGGAAGGGGCATCCGGCGCATTTCGGGCGGCAGATCCCGGCTGATCCAGACGGAGACGGCGCCGGCCCGGTTGGCCCCGACGACATCCTGATCGATCCGGTCACCCACGTGGATGATGCGGCCGGGCTCCGCGAAGCGGAAAAATTCGGGGTTGGGCTTGGCGGTCTGCAGGCGGTCCGGGGTGTGAAAGGCGGAAAAGAAGGGCGTAAGCTGAAGGCAATCGGTGACGGGGCGCTGGTAACATTCGAAGCCGTTGGAGGCGACGACCATGGGGACATTGGCCTTCCGGAGGGCCTTCAGCGCCGGAAGAACGTCGGGAAAGCNCCACACTTTGCCGGGAACCGCGTGTTTTTTCACCAATTCCTCCACCGTGAAGGGAGGATCCGCTCCGATCGCCTCCCGGGCGACCGTTCTCACGATGTCGTCCCAATCGTAGGCGTCCCGCAATCGTCCCTCCCGGAGTCGCCGGCTGTGCTCCCGGCCCAGCACGTCGTAAAAGGGGAATTGTTCCCTGGNGGCTCGGGAATGGAACCAGGNTTCGATTTCCGGAAACACCCAGCGCCGAAAGGGGTTGATCATCAGGGTGTGATCCAGATCGAAGGACAGGATGAAGGACGTCAGGATCATCATCTCCTTCGCCAGGGTATTATTTTATTCCATTGTACTTCTTCCCCGACGGAAGGTCTTGTCCGAAATGGGAACGTGTTTTCAATTCAATATAATTGTGATATCATAATGATAAAAAGGAGGGGACGTCATGCAGCAGGCCATTCAGGAAAGACAAGCGTGGAAAATGAACGGTTTCGGGATGCTGGGGGTCGCAGCGGCAACCTTCTTGTTGGGCTTTTTGTTTCTCCTGTCGGAGTTGTACTTTCTCGGAGTTGTATTTTTTGTCGTCACCGGGCTGATCGGCCCCGGTTTCGTCATGGTGCAGCCCAATGAGGCGCGGGCCCTGATCTTTTTCGGAAAATATGCGGGAAGTGTCCGCGAGGCGGGGTTTTTCTGGGTCAATCCCTTGACGCTCAAGAAACGGGTTTCCCTCCGGGTGCGCAACTTCAACAGCGAGAAGTTGAAGGTGAACGATGCCGCCGGCAACCCCATCATCATCGGGGCGGTGGTGGTGTGGAAAGTGGTGGATTCGGCCAAAGCCCTGTTTGATGTCGACAACTACGAGGAATTTGTGGCCATCCAGAGCGAAACCGCCATCCGTTCCCTGGCCAGCCGTTATCCCTACGACAGCCATGCGGACGATGTGCCTTCTCTCCGGGGCATCGATGAAGTGGCCGAAACCCTGAAGCGGGAAGTCGAGGAGCGTCTCGAAGTGGCCGGTGTGGAAGTGATCGAGGCGCGCATCAGCCATCTCGCATACGCTCCGGAAATCGCCCAGGCGATGCTTCGCCGCCAGCAGGCGGAGGCGATCATCGCCGCCCGGAGGAAAATTGTGGAGGGGGCCGTGGGCATGGTGGAATCGGCCCTTGCCCGGATCGAGGGGGAAAACCTCCTGCAGCTGGATGAAGAGCGGAAAGCGGCGATGGTGAACAACCTCCTTGTCGCGCTGGTGGCGGAAGGAGATGTCCAGCCGGTGATTAATACCGGCACGCTGTACTCATGAGCGGAAAAAAGCGATTTTTGCTGCGCCTCGATCCCGAACTTTACGCCGTGCTGGAGAAGTGGGCGGCGGATGAACTGCGAAGCGTCAATGCGCAGATCGAATTTCTTCTCAAATCCGCGGCGGTCAGGGCCGGGCGGTGGAAGGGGCGCGATAAAAGCACAAAGGACGAGTCCTAGTTTGTTCGGTCGAGGTTGCCCTCGGCCGCTTTTTTTTCCGGTTTCACCAGGAGCCGGGTGACGCTGCGCTGATCGATCTCCTGAACGGTGAATATCCAGCCGTTGTGCCTCACTTCGTCGCCGATTCGGGGCACCTCCTTCAGCCGGGAAAACACCCACCCGCCGATGGTGTCGTTGTCGGGATCCTCGATGTCCGTTCCGAAATAATCGTTCACTTCCTCGATCAGCAGGCGGGCGTCGATGGATGTGCCGCCTTCGACGTTCTGGAAAAAGGGGCGCTCATCGTCAAATTCGTCCTGGATTTCCCCCACAATCTCCTCGACAATGTCCTCCGTGGTGAGCAGGCCGGCGGTTCCCCCGTATTCATCGACCACGATCGCCATTCCGGCCCGGTTTTTTTGCAGAATGCGCAGGGCGTCCTTGATCTCCATCGTTTCCGGGATCAGGATGGCGGGGCGTGCCAAGCGGATCAAGTCGGGACTCTCCCCCTCCAAGAGATGTTCGAACACCTCGCGGACATGGACGATCCCCCGGATGTCGTCCTTGTCCTTTCCGCACAGGGGATAGCGGGTGTACTGGCTCTCCTTGATGATGTTCAGATTCTGTTCAAAGCGGTTGTGGGCATACAGGCAGACCATGTCCACCCGGGGNATCATCACCTCGCGGGCGACCCGGTCGGCAAACTCGAAGATTTTGTCGAACAGGGCCAATTCCGTTTGGTCGATGATGCCGCTTTTGTGACTTTGGGCGACCAACATGCGGATCTCTTCCTCGTTGTGCACCTGCTGATGTTCCGGGACCATTTCCACCCCCAGCCAGCGCAGGATGAGGTTGGCCGCCCCGTTAAGCAGGTATATGAAAGGGTAAAACAGTTTGTAAAACCAGTGGAGGGGCGCGGCCGTCCACAGCGTCGTCTGCTCCGCCCGGCGGATGGCCAGGGATTTGGGGGCCATCTCCCCGAGGACGATGTGCAAAAAGGTGATGAAGGAAAAGGCGATGACAAAGCTGGCGGTGTGGACCGCCCATTCGGGGATGCCCAGGGGCGCCAGGGCCGGTTCGATCAGCCGGGCGACGGCCGGCTCCCCGATCCACCCCAAACCCAGGGAGGCCAGGGTGATGCCCAACTGGGTGGCCGAGAGGTAGGCGTCCAGATTGGCCAGCACCCTTTCCGCGATGCGGGCCCTTCGGTGCCCCTTTTCCCTCAGCACGGCGATCCGGGTGGAGCGGACCTTGACGATGGCAAATTCGGCGGCGACAAAAAAACCGTTCAGAAGAACCAGTATCAGGACCAGCAGCAGATTGAAGACGGTGGCGACAAAGGCTTCCAATGGAGGTACCTCCTGCAAAGGGCGTCCCTTCGCTCGAAGCGTTCAAGCGCCGCTTGCCCGCTTCGACCGAAGGGTGACGGAGCTCGTTATGAGTTTCCCCCGTTCGGCGATCCGATAAAAATTCCGGGTTACAGGAGGAAATTGAGGCAGAGAGTGGCGATGCCGAAATAGACCACCAGGGAAAAGACGTCGCTCAGGGTGGTGATCAGCGGTCCGGAGGCGACGGCGGGATCCACCTTCAAAAAATGCAGGAGAAGCGGAATCACCGTGCCGGCGATCGTGCCGATGAGCAGGGTGAGCAGGAGGGAAAAGCCCACCACGATGCCCAGCCGCAGATCGTTTTCCATGCCGTAGAGCACGCCGACGATCAGCAGGCTGCAAACCGCCCCGATGATCAGGCCGACGGACGCCTGCTGCAGGATGAATCGGCCGTACTTGTCCCGCGTCAGTTCCCCCGAAGCGATCCCGCGAATCACCAGGGCGAGGGACTGGGTTCCGGTATTGCCGGTCATCCCGGCAACCATCGGCATGAAAAAGGCCAGGGCGGTCAACCGGGAGATCGTGTCTTCAAAAAAGCCCACCAGCTTGGAGGTCAACACGCCGATGAACAGCAGAAGCATCAGCCAGGGAATCCGCCTCCGGGCGGAAGCCAGGGGGGAGGCCAGCACCTCTTTTTCCGCCCGGCTCACCGCCGACAGTTTGGCGATGTCCTCCTGGGCCTCTTCGATCAAGACATCCAGGATGTCGTCCACCGTGATGATGCCCAGGAGCCGGTTTTCATCGTCCACCACGGGGATGGCCAGAAAATCGTACCGTCCCAGAATGGCCGCCACCTCTTCCTGGTCCATGTCGGCCGGTACGGAAATCACCCGCTCATACATGATTTCCCGTACGGGAACATCCGGTTGGGCAATCAAAAGTTCCCTCAGGGAGACGACGCCCACCAGGCGGTCGTCCCCGTCGATCACATAAATGTAGTACACCGTTTCCGCCGTCGGGGCCTCTTGACGGAGATACTGGATCGCTTCTTCCACCGTGTAATGGTCGTAGACGCTGATGTACTCCGTCGTCATCTTCCCCCCGGCGGTGTCCCCGGGATAGTCGAGGAGGGCACGCACCTTGTCCGCCTCGGCCTGTTCCATCTTTTTCAGCAGGGTCTGCACCTTCTGCTCCTCCAGCCCCTCCAACAGGTCCGCCATTTCGTCGGAGGGAACCCGGTTCAGCACCCGGGACAGCTTTTCCGGCGGCAGCGCGGACAGGATTTCCAGTTGCTCGGTCTTTTCCACTTCTTCAACCAGTTCGGCGATTTTTTCGGGAGAGAGAAAATCCAGCAATTGGCGCCGATACACGCCGTTCAGCCGGAAAAAGATTTGCCCCAGATCGTAGGGTTGCAACTCCTCGAGGAGCTGGCGCATCGCCGCCTTGTTTCCCTTTTGAATGGCCAGTTTGATGGCGTCCATCGGCAGTGCCACCGTTTGATGTTCCGATGTTTCCACGCCTTTCACCCTCCTTTCCTTCAACCTTCAAACCCTCCCCATCATAACAGATGGCCCCTGTTCTCATCCAGAACTTTCACGGGTTTTTCCGCCGCACAGGTGGGTCGCCGCCTCCTCGTTCATATCGCAGTCTCNCCTTTTTTCGAGGGAGATAAAGGCAGGAAGCGGAAAACCGTGTTCTCTTGCGTCGGCCGATCGCAGAAAGGAATCGTCCCCGGCTGCGCGATATCGCCTGGCGTCCCTTTTTTGCGGGAAAGAAAAAGGACGGCACGGCTGCACCGCGCTGCAAAGGCCAGATCAAGGGCCGGATGCACATCCCGGCATGGACGGGGATTTTCCGACATAGTCCTGATAGGGGAAAGGAGCTGCCGGCAGGCAATCATCATCAAGCGGGGAGATGGAAATGACGGATTCAGTCGGAAGGGGATTTGCCCCGGGGGGCATGGTTCCCCGGGCTTCCGCGGCCCCCTCTCCGTTGGGGCCGTGGACGGTCCCGGCGCCGTGGGCGATTCCGGCGGTGCCTCCCTGCGGATGTCCCGGGGGATGGCCCTATTGTCCGGCGTTTTCCGCCTGCATGCCGCCCGTGCCCTGGGTGGTCACGCCGGCGCATCCGGCCTCGGCGGCGGGCATGCCCCCTTGGTCGCCGGGGATCCGTTTCGTCAAAGGACGGCGGAAAAAATGGAAAAGGCAGTGGACATCCCCTTCTTCCCCGGAAGTTCCCTGGATCCGGCGGGAGCCCGATTCATGACCGGATTTTCGCCGGGCATAATAGGGGAAAAGAAAGGAGGTCGTCCATTGCCTGAACTGCGCATCCCCGATGTTGGTTCGCCCGAAGATCCCGAAATCCACACCCCCCGGGAACCGGAAATCGCTTCGCCGGGAGAGACGGAGATCGCCTCGCCCCGGGATCCGGAACCGGAATCGGAGCCGAATCGGCGCGAGCCGGAGCGGCGTTGACCCGCACGAAGCGGAGAGAGGCGCCAGGAAAAGACGCCCCGGATGGACCGGGGCGTCCGTTTTTGCCATTGCCCAAGAGATGAAAAGCGGCGCCGTGCTTATGGATCCTTGGAAGGGGGGGTGGCCTTTTTCAGGTGAAATTCGTAATTTGCCTCATCTTTCTGCGGGATGGAGACGACGGCCGCCGGNTGCGTGATGGCCTGGGTCACCATCGAATCTTTGGCAGGAGCCGTTTCCTCCGCGTAGATGTGAACGGTTTCCCCTTTCTTGAGGATCTCGGTGATCTTGACCTGGTATCCCCCCGTGGGGCGCTGTCCGGCGGAGATGATCAAAAAGATCCGCGAGCCGTGGGGGATGGCGGCATGACCTCCCTGGGGAGAGGCNGTCAGTCGGTCGAAGTGTTTCCTGACATCCTCGGGCAGTTGATCGACCGGCTCCACTTGAAAATCCACCCGCGTCTTCGGGGAATCCGTCTTTGCGGAAGCTTCGCTGCCGGGGGGATTGTGATTCCCGTCGGGTTCCGAACCGCAGCCGGTGAAGGCGAGAATCAGGGCGAAACAACCCATGAGCATCACCTGCCTTATAGCCATCGCTTTCCCTCCTGTGCAGGTCGGTTGCAGCTTCGNGGAAGCTCATCACTTTACTGACGAGGGATTGGACGGATTGTTGCCAAAAATTTTGAAATCCGCTGTCTCGGTTATTTTACCACAAGGTGGCATGACCGGTCATGTTTTCCCTTCGGGNGGTTCAAACTAAAGAAAAACGGGGAGGGGTGCCCCCATGTCCTATCGACCGGAAAATCCCCTGGTGGTGCAGAGCGACCGGACGGTTCTCCTCGAGGTGAACCACCCCCGGTTTGCGGAGATCCGCGATCGCCTGTCCGCCTTTGCCGAGCTGGTGAAAAGTCCGGAATACGTCCATGTTTACCGCATTACTCCCCTTTCCCTTTGGAATGCGGCGGCAAAGGGGATGAAGGCGGCGGAGATGCTGGAGCTGCTCACCCNGTACGGGAAATTTCCGCTTCCCCCGGCGGTGGANCGGGAGATTGCGGACACGGTTTCCCGGTACGGGCGGGTCCGGCTGGAAAACCGGGAAGGGAAGTTGGTCCTCACCTTCAGGGATTCGGAAGCGAGGGACGAGGTGCTCAGCCTGTCTTCCCTGAAATTTTTGCGGGAAGGACGGGAGGGGGAGGGACTTTTGGTGCCGCCGGAGCGGCGGGGCCAGTTGAAACGGGAGCTGCTGCGTCTGGGATATCCTGTGGAGGATGTGGCGGGGTACAGCGAAGGAGAACCGCTTCCCGTCCGTCTCCGCCGGGTGTGCCGGTCGGGCCGCCCGTTTCGCCTCCGGGATTATCAGGTTCGGGCGGTGGAGGCGTTTCATCAGGGGGGCGCCGCCTCCGGAGGCAGCGGTGTTTTTGTTCTTCCCTGCGGGGCGGGCAAGACGGTGGTCGGCCTCGCCGTGATGGAACGGGTGGGACAGGCGACGCTGATTTTGACGACCAACGCCACCTCGGTCCGCCAATGGATCGGAGAGATCCTGGACAAGACCGATCTTCCCCCGGAGTGGGTCGGGGAGTATACCGGGGACCGAAAGGAAGTGCGCCCCGTGACGGTGGCCACATATCAGATCCTGACCCATCGCGGAAAAAAGGACGGCGCCTTTGAGCACATGCAATTGTTTCAGCAGCGAAACTGGGGATTGATCATTTATGACGAAGTGCATCTGTTGCCGGCGCCGATCTTCCGGGCCACCGCCGATCTNCAGGCCAAGCGCCGGCTGGGACTTACGGCCACCCTGATTCGGGAGGACGGGAGGGAAGGGGATGTATTCTCCTTGATCGGCCCCAAAAGGTACGAGGTTCCGTGGAAGGAACTGGAGGATCAGGGGTGGATCGCAAGGGCCGAATGCATCGAGATCCGGGTGCCCATGACCTCCGAGCTGCGCCGGCGCTACATGCATGCCGCCAAGCGCCGGAAATACCGGATCGCGGCGGAAAACCCCGGGAAAATCCCGGTTCTGGAGGAGCTTCTGGACAGGCATCGCCGGGACCGGGTGCTGGTCATCGGCCAGTATCTTTCCCAACTGCGGGAAATCGCCGCGCGCCTTTCGGCCCCCCTGATCACCGGACAGATGAGGCAGGCGAGCCGGGATCTGCTCTTTGACCGGTTTCGGCGGGGGGAGATTCCGGTGCTGGTGGTCTCCAAGGTGGCCAACTTTGCCGTCGACCTGCCGGACGCCAATGTGGCCATCCAGGTGTCGGGCACCTTCGGGTCGCGGCAGGAGGAGGCGCAGCGGCTCGGACGGATCCTGCGCCCCAAGGCGGGGGAGAACCGCGCCTATTTTTACAATCTCGTCACCCGGGACTCCCTGGATCAGGAATACGCCCTGCATCGTCAGCTGTTTCTCGTGGAGCAGGGCTACCATTACGAAGTCAGGGAGGTGGGAGGATGGGAGGGAAATCATGTATCCTGGGCTGATTAGCTGCCTGACATCCCTATCCCCGGAGGTTCGCCGCCGCATCGCCGCCCATCACGGGCTCAAGGAGGCGGAACCGGAAACGCTTGCCAGGCGTTTGACCGACCCCGTTCACCTTCGCTATTTCCTTGAGCGGATGGATTCGGCGGAGAGGGAAGGGATGCGTTTCTTCCTGTTCCACGTGGGAGAAGGGGTGTGTGCGGAAAGCGGGCTGCGGGAACGGGAAAACGCCCTTTCCCTTCCCCCGGCCCGGTTCCGGATGGCGCTGATCCGCCTCCGCCAATGGGGCTTTCTCTACGGTCTTCGCCGGAAGTGGGGGGAGACGGTGTACTGGTGTCCGCCCGAGGTGCGCACCGCCTGGCTGGATGTAAGCAGAAAGGGCCCCCCTTTGCTCCCGCCGGCGACGGGTCGCATCCGCTGCCGGGAGACGGGCGGTCGCGGGGTGTGGCACGCTCTTTTTCATTTTTTGGTGTTGTGCGATCGTCAGCCGATTCCCCTGACCCGGGAAGGAGGGATACACCGCCGCTGGCGGAAAAAGTTGGAGGTCGAATTGGAAGAGTGGGAAGGGGATTTTGAAGACACCCCCTGGGCGGGACGGCAGGAGCCGGCTTCGGTGCGGCTGGTGCGGGACCTCGCCCGCCTGGAAGGGTTGGTTCGGGAACGGGGGGGAGTCCTGGAGGTGGATTCCGCTCGCCTCGATTCCTGGCTGTCCCGTTCCTGGAAAGAGAGATTCCGGCGGTTGTACGATCTGACCCGGTTTCGCCTGCTGGAAAGCCGTCCGGATTGGGATGCGATGGCGCGCCTGATGGAAGCGCATCGCAGCGAAGAATGGGTCGCGGTTTCCACCCTGTTGGAGGAATGGGCGTCGCTGGCCGGACGGGGCGGGGGGCGGATCCAGAGGGATGCGGTGGTGAGGCACTGGCTGAAACCGTTGTGCCGGTTGGGTTGGATCGAACTGGCCTCTTCCTCCCGGGGAATTCTCTGGCGATGGACCCCCTTTGCGCCGGCGGTCTGCCGCGCGGCGGAGGAGGAGACCGGGATGGTCCAGCCCGATTTCGAGGTGCTGATCCCTCCCTTTTTCCCGCTGGACCGCCGGTGGCAGCTGGCCCGTTTCGCCGACTACGCCGGAGGGGATCACCTTTTGGTGTACCGGATTCACGCGGATTCCGTGGCTCGGGCCAGGGAAAGGGGGATGAAGGAGGAGGAGATGCTCGCCCTCCTGGAACAGATCGCCGGGGGTGGGGTTCCCGCCAACGTGGCGGCCGGAATCCGTCAGTGGTGCCGGCGGGTCGGGCGGATCGCCCTTCGCCAAGCGCTCCTGGTGGAAGCGGAAGACGGGGAGCTGATCGATGAATTGGAGCGCATCCCCGAGCTCCGGGATTTGATCGTGGAACGGGTCGGTTCCCGGGTGCTGATCGCCGATCAGAGCCGGGAGAAAGAACTCCGCGATCGGCTGAAAAAGATGGGGTATCCGCCGCGAAGTGAGGAAGTGACGCCGCAGGCGACCGGGGCCGATCCCGCGGAGGAAGGCGAGGGGGATGCGGTTCCGGAGGATTTCGTGGTGGAAAACCGTTATCCGGACCTGACCGAAGCCGTGCCCGGGGCGCGCAACCTTCCCCGGATGTGGACGTCGGGAATCCGGTCCTACCATCCGGCCACGGTGCAGGATATGGTGCGCAAGGCGATTCAGTTGCGCCTGGAACTCCGGGTGCAGGAGAAGAACGGAACCGTCCGTCAGCTCACGCCGCGGCAGCTGGAAAACCGGGCAGGCGCCTGGACGATGGAGGGGGAAAACGGCGGACGCAGGGTCCGAATCGAACTGGACCGGATCCGGGGATTGCAGATCCGGTTGCCTGAATAGCCCTGCCGGGAACGCTCCCCTTCCTGCGGCCGACCTCCTTCGTTTTGCGCGGGCGGCCGGGTCCTTTCATTTTGTGATACAATGCGGTTAGGAGGTCGGCATCATGGGGGAACAGACGAAATCGCTCGACATGGCCGAAATCTTGATGGAGGCCTACCAGCTGGCTGACCGAATCAACGATTCGGAGGAAGTGAAGCGGTATCTCCGGNTGAAGGAGCGACTGGACTCGGATCCGGAAGTCCAGCGGCTCATCGGGGAATTTCGGCGGAAAAAGGAAAAGTTTGAAGAGGCCCAGCGGTTCGGCCATTTTCACCCGGATTACCATGCGGCCAAGGAGGATGCCGAATCCTTCCAGGAAAAAATGGCCCGTCACCCGCTGGTNGCGGAATTCCTGGAGGCGGAGGAGAAGCTGGACCGGCTGCTTGCCGAGGTGAGCCGAACCATCGCACGCGCGGTCTCCGAATCGGTCCGGGTCCCGGTCAACGATCCGCGTCCGATCAAAGGGCGGAACTGCCCGGGCTGAAGATCACCCCTTCGGCCGGAGCAGGATGCAGTCGGGACACCGGTTTCCACAGCAGAAACTCTTCCGGTCGGGAACCCGAAACCGGAACCGGTAGACCCACCGGTCGGTTGCCTTGCGGACGAAATGGCATTCGTAAAACAAAGAAGTTCCACGCACCATCTTGTCCGCCTGTTCGCGGANTTTCNCCTCGAAGATCGCCCTGGCCGCCGGTGTCGGCGGTCTTATGTACAGAAAATCGATTCCGACATACCTGCGGTGTTCGATGGAGAGCTCCGGGCACAGGCGCTGAACCCGCTTGATCAATGAGAACAACATCTTCTCCAGCACTACGCGGGCGTTTGATCCGCCCTTCACTCCCTTCTTCGCAGCTTTCTTGACCGGAATTGCACACATTTTACCATATTTTGATCCGCCCGTTGAACCGGAAGCTTTGGCCCCGCGGTTGATATGGAAATCCATGAATGATATTATAGATTATGGATTGTTCTTCTCGTTTCTCCGGGAAGGGAATCCGCGATCCGATCCTTGACATGCATGGACATGCAAATGGGTTAAAGGAGCTGCGAAGAATGAAAATCACAGAACGGCTGGGTTTGGCTGTTTGGGTGAAGGATCTGAAGGCAGCTCGCTCCTTGGGACGTCTGGGGAACATTCACTATATCTCGAAGCGTCTGAAATACGTTTATCTGTATATCGACGGAAGCAAAGCGGATCAAACGATTGAGCGGATCAAACGGATGCCTTTTGTCACTCGGGTGGAACGTTCTCTCCGGCGGGAGTTGGCGATGGAAATCGCCTCCAAACCGTTGGGATTGCATCGCCGAGCTTAATAGATGCCGGATTCTCATCACCCGGTTGCCCGGTTAAAAGCGGGCAACTTTTTTCTTTTGATATTTCGTTTTGCGAAATAACCGCGAAAAGAGAGACAGGGGGAGGAGTGAGGGAGCGGTTATGGAACTGTGGCGTCGGAACCTGTACATTTTGATGGGATCCCAATTCCTCGTCATGGGCGCCATGACGATGATCATCCCTTTTTTGCCGCTTTACTTGCAGGAGATGGGCGTCACCGACCCGGAAAAGAACCAGATGTGGGCGGGGGTGATTTTTGGAATCAATTTCCTGTCCGCCTTTGTGATGGCGCCCGTATGGGGCAGCTTGGCGGATAAAAAGGGAAGAAAAATCATGGTGTTGCGCTCCGGCTTCGGCATGTCCGTGGTGATGATCTTGACCGGATTGGCCACATCCCCGCTGCAGCTCATGCTTTTGCGCCTGCTCAACGGAACCATTTCCGGTTTTGTTCCGGCATCCATTTCCCTGGTGGCCACCAACACTCCGCGGGAGCGCGTCGGCTACGCCCTGGGAATGCTCCAGTCGGGAGGCGTCGCCGGGTCGATCATGGGCCCCTTTATCGGAGGGGCCCTCGCCGAATTGATCGGTTTTCGCATGATTTTTTACCTGACGGGGGCGTTGCTGGGCATCGCATCCCTGGTGGTGCTGTTTTTCGTCAAAGAGGAGAAATTGCCGGAGGAAGAAAAGAGCCAATCCGCCGGATTTTTCGCCGACGGCTCCTTTATTTTGCATCAGCGCACCCTGCTCATCCTGTTTGCCGCAGGTTTTCTGCTTCAGTTCGCCATGCTGGGGCCGCAGCCCCAGATGCCCCTTTATGTTGAGCGGTTGGGGGCGCCGGGGGGATATATCGCCTTTTTCGCCGGATTGGTGACGGCGGTGACCGGCATGGCCAACATGATGGCTTCTCCCTTCCTGGGACGGCTGGGGGACCGGATCGGGTCGGATCGGGTCATGGTTTACGCGATGATCGCCGCGGCCCTCTTCTTTATCCCCCACGCCTTCGTCACGAACGTCTGGCAACTCTTGGTCCTTCGCTTCCTCCTGGGGTTGTGCATGGGAGGCCTTTTGCCGTCCCTCCATGCGCTGGTCAGGCATCATGCCCCGGCGGGGAAAGAAAGCACCGTCTACGGTTACAATTCCAGCGCCATATTTCTGGGCAACAT
>JGI1652J44930_10000296_pt1 | contig 19916 bp, 18 predicted proteins | sample NewIslsDNAsample_FD_44930 | JGI IMG/M metagenome (IMG submission 44930)
CGGGGAAACCCGCCGAGGGCTTTCTCACCCAGCTTCTCAGGAAAGGAGTCCGGACATGACGACGGCTCTCAACCCCTTTGTCGCTCTGCGGCGCCAATTGCATCAAATTCCGGAACCGGGATTCGGAGAGGTGAAAACCCAGCGGCTGCTGCTGGATTACCTGGCCACGCTGCCCGGGGAACGGATGGAGATCCAAACCTGGAGAACGGGGATCCTCGTCCACATCGCGGGGAACAATCCCTCCCGCCGCATCGGTTATCGGGCGGACATGGACGCGCTGCCCGTGGAAGAGGAGACCACCCTCCCCTTTCGCTCCACCCATCCGGGGTGGATGCACGCCTGCGGTCACGATTTCCACATGGCCATCGCCCTGGGGGTCCTCACCCATTTCGTCCATCATCCCATCGACGACGACCTTCTCTTCGTCTTCCAGCCGGCGGAGGAAGGGCCCGGTGGGGCCAAACCCCTACTGGAGAGCGAAATCTTCAACGCCCGGAGGCCGGATATGATGCTGGCCCTCCACATCGCGCCGGAATACCCCGTTGGAACCATCGCCGTCAAACCGGGAATTCTGTTCGCCAACACCTCCGAGCTGTACATCGATCTGTTCGGACAGGGCGGCCACGCGGCCATGCCCCACCTGGCGAACGACATGGTGGTTGCCGCTTCCCAACTGGCCATCCAACTGCAGAGCATCGTCTCCCGCAACGTGGATCCGCAGGAGGCAGCCATCCTGACCATCGGAAAGCTGCACGCCGGCACCCGGCAGAACGTCATCGCCGGAAAGGCCCGGCTGGAAGGGACGATCCGCACCCTCTCCCCGGATACAATGCGGAAGGTCAAGGACCGAATCGGGGCGATGGTGCGGGGAATCGGCGAAGCTTTCGATTGCCAGACGGCCATCGATTGGGGGGCGGGCTACTGCCAAGTGTATAACGACGAGTCCCTCACCCGGGAATTCATGGACTGGATCCGCACCACCGAGGTTCGGCTGGTCGAATGCCGGGAGGCGATGACCGGCGAAGACTTCGGCTACTTCCTGCGGGAGATCCCCGGTTTCATGTTCTGGCTGGGGGTGGAAACCCCCTACGGACTCCATCATCCCCGGATCGAGCCGAAGGAAGAGGCGATCGAGGTGGCCATCCGCCTGGTTACCCGCTACATCGAATGGAAGTCGCGTCGGGGAAGAGGATGAGGGCATACCTGCCGTCCGGTTGCTCACATCCTGAAAAAGATTGCCTTTCCCCGGAAATTGGATTATAATAACAATCAGTATAAAGCGAGGGGGTTGTGAAGAGCATGTTTAATGTTTTCGCTCAGCTTAAATGGCATAGCGAAAACATACCGGAGCTCTTCACAACCTGCTTGTTTTTATACGTATAAAAATCGACATTAACAAACGCAGGCAGCAAAGGCACCGGTATGTCCGGCGCCTTTTTTGCTGGAACAGCGATGATCTGTTCGGTTTGTCTCCGGCGCCGGTTACCCGGCGCCTTTCTTTGTTGGAAACCCTATTTTCCTCCGAGGGGGCGCCGGCGCCGCCGTGCCTCTGGTGCCTGCCGAGGAGGGAACGTTATGGAAACCAAATACGACCGGCTGAAGGCGTTTGTCGCTGAGAAGGGATGGCCCATGTACCGCTTCAACCAAATCCTGCACGCCATCTTCAAGGAGAGGATCGGCGAATTCGAGCGGATGGCGACCCTGCCGCTCCCGCTTCGCCATCAGTTGCGGGAACGGTTTGGCAAGAGCGTTTTGCGCCTGAGACCCGCACTCCGAAAACGGTCCGGCCAGGCGGACAAAGTGCTGTTTGAACTGCCCGATTCCAATAAGATCGAAACGGTCCGGCTGATCTACCGCGCGGGCTGGCAGTCCTACTGCATCTCCTCCCAGTGCGGATGCGGCTTCGGCTGCAGCTTCTGCGCCACGGGCAAGATCGGTNTCAAGCGCAATTTGAGCGCGGATGAGATCACCGATCAGATCCTTTATTTTCATCTGCANAANCATCCCATCGACAGCATTTCCCTGATGGGAATGGGGGAGGCGCTGGCCAACCCGCAAACCTTCGCCGCCCTGAAAGTCCTGACCGATCCCCGGTTGTTCAACTTGAGNCCCCGGAGGATCACGGTCTCCACNATCGGGCTCATCCCCCAAATCGAACGTCTGTCCAGNGAGTTTCCGCAGGTGAATCTCACCTTTTCGCTCCATTCCCCCTTTGACGAGCAGCGGAGCGCTCTGATGCCCATCAACCGGAAGTATCCGTTGAACGAGGTGTTGGACGCGTTGGATGCGCACATCCGCAAAAATCGGCGCAAGGTGTACATCGCCTACATCGTTCTGCCCGGTGTCAACGACACACCCGAACATGCCGGGAAACTGATTTCCCTGCTGCGGGGACGTGGCCCCTGGGATTATCTGTATCACGTCAACCTGATCCGTTACAATCCCGCCAGCGGGGCTCCGAAGGCGTACCAGCGGCCGAACGAGGATGAACTGACCCGCTTTTGCAGGCGTTTGCGAAGAGCGGGTGTGAAGGTGACCGTAAGACAATCCTTCGGCGTGGACATCGAAGCCGCCTGCGGACAATTGTACGGGCGGTACTACATCCGCGGCAAGCCGGAGGAGCGAAAAAGCCCTGCGCCGCAAGAGCAGTGAAGCGACTCCGGGGAAACATCGACCGGCAGCAGAAAACACCTTTTGGATGTGCCCGGCCGACACCCCGGCGCATCGAAAATGCCCCGGCCCCGTCACGGAGCCGGGGATTTCCACATTTTCAGGATAATCCGATCAGGCAGAAGAAAACCCGTCAACACCCGCTTCTCCGGTGGATCTTCAGAATCCGGAGCCAATTCCCCTGCGNAAAACGCCCCGCGAACCCGCAGGTCTTACACCTGATGTCCCGTTCAGTCAGCCTCTCGGCAGATCGGAACCCATCTCCGACGTGCGGAGGGACGCAGGTGATGGCCTTCATCTGCGCATCCCCTTCCCTGCCGCTCCGATCCTATTTCCGGAAAAAGAGTCAACCTCCGGGGCGTAATCCGGCGCGTTTGCATCCGATTGAAGGAAGAGGGAATCCTGCTCCATCGCATCGCGATGAGCAGTTCCTCCTCCCAGGCCATGCCGGCAGTGGATTGGGCCGTCGCAACTTGGAAGGCGAGATTCGCGCCGGATTCCTTATCCCGGCGATTCCTTCCGTCCGGCCGGTGGATCTTTCCAAAACNGCATCCCGCCCCGGAAATCACCCATCTCAGTTGCAGACTTTGCAGTCTGCGCCCCCCATGTTCAATAATTNACATACCCTTCTTCTTTGCCCTTGCCAGACNNNCTTCGGNNGAAAACTTCCAGTGTCCCCCAAATCACCCGCAAAGACGGTCAGCCGTTCCCCGCCAAGGACCTTTNCCCTTCCCCTTTTCCGGCCGAGCCGCCCGCTTTTCGAAAAAGCGGGTAAGACCGACTCATCCCCCCTCATCCTCTCNCGGGAAGGACTGCCTGTCAAACAACGGAAACAAAATATCACAAGTCGAAACCCTTTTTGTTCAATTTATCACAAATAATCTCCGCTTTTCCCTGTACACTGTCTTTGGATCAAGAAAAAAACATTGTGCGGGAGCAGTGGGACGGAACGGACAGCTTGAGAGTTTTTCCAAAATAAGGAGGAGCGAAGTATGTCCCAAAAGTACGCCAAACTGTTTGAACCGGTTTCCATCGGACCGGTGGAGCTGAAAAACCGCTATGCGATGGCGCCGATGGGCCCCCTCGGCCTTTCCGATTCCGAAGGGGGATTCAATCAGCGCGGCATCGATTATTACGTGGAACGGGCGCGGGGAGGAACCGCCCTGATCATCACCGGCGTCACCTTTGTCGACAATCAGGTGGAAAAGCACGCCATGCCGAGCGTTCCCTGCCCCACCCACAACGGCATCCATTTCGTGCGGACCGCCAGGGAGTTGACCGAGCGGATTCACTCCTATGACGCCAGGATCTTCCTGCAAATGAGCGCGGGCTTCGGGAGGGTGACCATCCCCACCAATCTGGGCGACCATCCGCCCGTGGCGCCTTCTCCCATCCCCCACCGGTGGCTGAACAAGACCTGCCGGGCCTTGTCCAAGGAGGAGATTCGGCACATCGTCAGGATGTTCGGAATCGGAGCCGTCAACGCCAAGCGGGCAGGCTTTGACGGCGTCGAGATCCACGCCGTGCATGAGGGGTATCTGCTGGACCAATTCGCCATCTCCTTCTTCAACCGGCGCACCGACGAATACGGCGGATCCCTGGAAAACCGGCTCCGGTTTGCGCGGGAAGTCGTTGAGGAAATCAAAGAGCGCTGCGGCGACGATTTCCCCGTGGCGCTGCGCTACAGCGTCAAAAGCTTCATCAAGGACTGGAGGGAAGGCGGGCTGCCGGGCGAAACCTTTGATGAAAAGGGACGCGACGTGGAGGAGGGGATCGAAGCGGCCAAGCTGCTGGTCAGCTACGGTTATGACGCCCTCGACGTGGACGTCGGTTCCTACGACGCCTGGTGGTGGAGCCATCCCCCCATGTACATGCCGAAGGGCCTTTACATCCCCTACGCGAAACGGGTGAAGGAAACCGTCGATGTTCCCGTCATCTGCGCCGGGCGGATGGACAACCCCGACCTCGCCCTGGATGCCCTAGTGAGCGGCGCCTGCGACATCATCGGTCTGGGACGCCCCCTTCTGGCGGATCCGGAATACGTGAACAAACTGCGGGCCGGAAAGCGGGAATTGATTCGTCCGTGCCTCTCCTGCCATGAAGGATGCATGGGCCGCATCCAGGAATATTCCTCCCTGGGCTGTGCGGTCAATCCCGCCGCCTGTCGGGAGCGCGAAGCCCGGCTGACGCCGGCGCTTCAACCGAAAAAAGTGATGATCATCGGGGGAGGCGTCGCAGGCTGTGAAGCGGCCCGGGTGCTGAAGCTCCGCGGGCACGAGCCCGTCCTTTACGAGAAAGGGGACCGCCTGGGAGGCAATCTTCTGGCGGGCGGCGTACCCGACTTCAAAGAGGATGACCGGGCCCTCGCCGCCTGGTACGAAAACGTGCTGAGGGATTTGCAGGTGAGAATCAAACTGAACACCCCCGTCACGGCGGATATGGTGAGGGAAGAAAATCCCGATGCCGTCATCGTGGCCACCGGGTCCATCCCGAAGCGGATCCCCCTGGGAGACGGCAATAACACCTTCACCGCCACAGAGGTCCTGCTGGGGGAAAAAACGGCGGGAGAGCGCACGGTGGTGGTCGGCGGCGGACTGGTCGGCTGCGAGTTGGCCCTCTGGCTGGCCAAGAAGGGCAAACAGGTCACTTTGGTGGAGGAGATGGATGAACTTCTCGCCGCAAACGGCCCGCTCTGCCACGCCAACTCCGACATGCTCAAGGCGCTCATTCCACATTACGGCATAAAAGTGTTGACCTCCACGAAGGTGATCCGAGCCACCGAGAAAGGGGTTCTCGTCCACGCGGACGGTGAGGAGACAGAAATCGAGGCGGACACCGTCGTGTTGGCCATCGGTTTCGATCCCGACAAAACTCTGTACGACGAGCTGAAACATGATTTCGCGAACATCCACCGGATCGGCGATTCGCGCCGGGTGGCCAACATCATGTACGCCATCTGGGATGCCTACGAAGTCGCCTCTTCCCTGTGATGCTGCATCAATAATGGACGGCCGAACAGGCCGTCCAAGCTGTTGACAAAGTGTCAGGATGGGGGCGATTTTCCGCATCGGCCCCACGCGGGGTAGCGAGTCGCTCGACGAAAATCGCCTCCCGAGTCAGCAGTTACGACGGCCGAAAAGGCCGTCTTCACCTTTTCCTTGTGTCAAAGGATGGTATTCCCGTACGCCCCCTCATCCTCGGAGTCAAAAAAAACGATCGGCCCCTCTGCATGTTCAAGGAAGGTTGTCCCCCCTTGAATCGGTATGAGAAAAACACTTAAGGGCCCATCTTCCCAGACTGCGGATCTTATGACAAAAACGTATGTATGAGGTCCAGACACTCCTGAACCACTTCCACGGGAGCGCGCCCTTCGATTCGGAACCGACGAGCCCGCCAGTCCAGGCTTTTGACCTGGTCCGTCAGGACCACTCCCTGAATCGGCAAATCCTCCGGCAATTTCACCTCGAAGGGATACCCCTTTTCCCGGCTTGTGATCGGGCACACCACCGCAAATTTGGTCACCTCGTTGAAGGCCTTCGGCGACAAAACAATGGCGGGACGCCTCCCGTCCTGCTCATGTCCCGCTTGAGGGTGAAAGTTGACGTAGACCAGGTCTCCGCGGTCAGGCACCTGCATCAGAGGCGTTCATTCCCTTCCACGCCGAAATCGATCTCGTCATGGCGATTTTCCGGTGTCACCTTCTCCAGCAGCTCCTGCAAGGTCGGCTTTCTTTTCTTGGGCACCAATTTGATGACGTTGCCCTCCACGCACATGTCGACTTCAGATCCCTGGTGAATGCCCGTCTCCTCGGCAATATGGCTGGGAATCCGAACAGCCAGACTGTTCCCCCACTTCTGCACCCGCGTGGTCACCGCCATCCCTCCGCCTTTTCCTTTTGATTCCATTATATCACCCTCAAGAACAGGCTGTATACACATAGTTTATACAACGGAGGGAGCCGGGATACCCGAAAAGGGCCCAAAATCCTGAACGGCGCGGGGGATCGGGTCTGCAAAGTTGCAAGGCTAGCATAAAGAAGGAGGGAAAGTCACTTCCCTCCTTCCCGGGTGTTGAGAATTTGTCAGCAGCACGAAAGCCCCGGCGCGGGGGGCTTTCCAAATCAAGCTTCCTGTCGGGCTGCCTTCCTGCGGACCAAACCGAGCAGGATCACCGCAAGCAGCATTGCGATGGCGACGGTCGTGGACGCGTAGAACAGACCGCTGTACCCGGTTTCCACCGCCTCGTGCAGGGAAGAAGACAGGATCTCCCTCACGGTCGGATCCGGGATTTTATCAAAGGCTTCCTGCATCGCCGCCACATCCATCTCTTCCCCGGTGGGATGGGCCATGTTTCCCCCCACGGGAATGTTGGCATCTTCCATTTTCTTTTTGATCGTATCCTCCAGGTTCAAGAAGGACCGGGCGATGAAACCGGCATACACCGTCGGCGCAAGGGTCATCCCGATCTGACGGAGGAGGGAGCTGGTGGCCAGGGCGATCCCCTTTTGATTCCCCGCCTTTTCCGCCGCGAGCACATTGATGGGAGCCCCCAGCATGAAACCGAACCCCACTCCGACAAGGCAGCTCGCCACCACCATCTGCCACAGGGAGTTCACCCACAGGGGGAACAGCAAAAACCCGATTACCGTCAGGACCGTGGCCACCAACAGGGCTTGAATCGGCCCGCGCCGATCCACCACCGCTCCCCCGGCGCCGGCTCCCACGCCGGAAGCGATGGCCAGGGGAGTGACCCAGTACCCCGACAGATTTCGATCCACGCCCAGATACTGTTCAATGTAGGCGGGAATAAAGATGACCGAAGCCAGTATGGCCCCCGACAAAAGCGCCAAAACGAGCGTCCAGCGATAGCTGGCGTCCCTCAGCAAGGTCACGGGCAGCAGAGGATCCACATCCCGGGACGCCTCCATGCGCCTTTCGACAAACCCCAACGCGACGAGGAGTACAATGCCCGCCCCCGCAAAGAGAAGAAATTCGGGAGAAGCCATGCTTTCCAGCAGGTCCACGCCCTCCAACAGGGTAAAGCTGTACATCAGGCTGAGCAGCGCAAAGCTGAGCAGGCCGATGCCCGCCCAATCCGTTTTTTGCACCGCATCGTCCATCTCGGGATCCTGGATCACTTTAAAGCCGAGGATCAGCAGGATCACGGCGATCGGAATGTTGATGAGAAACAGCCAGTGCCAGCTTCCGGTGACGCTCAAAATGAAGGAACCCGCATTCGGTCCCAGAACGGACGCGATTCCGTGCATGGCCCCCAGCATTCCGAGAGCCCCGCCCTGCTTCTCCACCGGAAAACTCCGAAGTATGTAGGAACTGGCGATGATGAAGATCCCGCCTCCGCCCAGGGACTGAATCAGCCGGGCGACGAGGAACATCCCGAAATTGAAACTGCTGGCAACCAGGAGGGAACCCAGGCCGAACAAAAAGATCTCGATCAGAAACAGCTTCTTGATCCCGTACTTGTCGGACATTTTTCCGACGATGGGGATGCTGATCGCCATCCCCAATGTATAGATGGTGACGGTCCAGGAACCCCACGTTGCCGTCACGTCAAAGGAATCGATCAACGTCGTCAAGGCCGCGGATATGATCCCGTTGTCCAAGGCACCCATAAACACGCCGACACAAAAAAGAACCACCGATCCCATGAGACGTCGATTCACATTATTTCCCTCCACATTTGACATTTGAGGCTTCCAAAAGCCCGTGGCCGTAAGGAAAACCGTTCGCTCCCTCCCGGCGGAATGGACCTTCCGACACATTGTTAATAAACAATTATATTTTTCATCCTACACCAAAATCCATCAGATGGAAAAGAGGAACGCGGCGGTCACGGAATCCCAGTCAAAACCCCGGCCTTTAGTAGCCCGATGGTCATCTTGACATTCCGTTATCCGGTAGAGCCTTCCATCTCGAATTTAAAAGGGAATGGGATTCATCCGCAGCAAATGATGCGATAAATTCGTTAACCTCTTTGCTCATTTCCTTATAACGGGTCCAAAGGCCGTCCACATGCTACTGAAAAGGATCCGCCCAATAGAGACTGCTGCGATGGCACATTTCTGATCACTTTCCAGAGTCCAAATGCCTTTTTAGCGTTCTTCATTATCTGCACCATGAGCTTCCATCATGCCACTATGCAGATAAAGTTGCNATATGATTAAACCTCATCGGGATGCAAGGCGATGGGTGGCATGCTTCTTTCACCGGAACCCGGCATGCAGAAGCTTTTCCTTGTGCAGACCTTTTTCCCCGCTGCTTATATCATGGGGCCCTCGGTAACAAATCTTAACTGTAGATCGGGATGCGAGGATAGCCGCAAGTCAAAAAAGCGTGTCCGGAAATCTCGGACACGCAGGTGTGAAGGTATCGTTGGTGCCATATCTCCGCGTCCCTCGCAAAGCCGAGGATGTCGCCTTGTATTAAGCCGTGGTAACTAAAAAAATTTGGTGGGCAAAACGCCCTTGTTTCACCCACCCATAAACCGTATCGATCAAACTTACCCGATACTGCCTTCCATCTCGTACTTGATCAGCCGGTTCATCTCCACCGCGTATTCCATCGGCAATTCCTTGGTGAAGGGCTCGATGAAGCCCATCACGATCATCTGTGTGGCCTCCTCTTCGCTGAGGCCGCGGCTCATCAGGTAGAAGAGCTGATCTTCGCTCACCTTGCTGACCGTCGCTTCGTGTTCCAGAGTGATGTCGTCGTTCAGAATTTCGTTGTAGGGGATCGTGTCCGACGTCGATTTGTCGTCCAGGATCAGCGTGTCGCACTTGACGTTGGCTTTGGAACCCTGGGAATTGCGGCCGAAGCTGGTCAGCCCCCGATAGGTCACCTTGCCGCCGTCCTTGCTGATCGACTTGGAGATGATGGTGGCCGTACAGTTGGGCGCGAGGGCGGTCACCTTGGCTCCGGCATCCTGATGCTGTCCCTTGCCGGCCACGGCGATGGACAGGACGTCGGCCTTGGCTCCCTCTCCCTTCATGATGACGGCCGGATATTTCATCGTCAGCTTGCTCCCGATGTTGCCGTCGACCCACTCCATGTGGGCCCCTTCATAGGCCACGGCCCGTTTCGTCACCAGGTTGTACACGTTGTGGGACCAGTTCTGGATGGTGGTGTAGCGGCAGCGGGCGTTTTTCTTGACGATGATCTCCACGACGGCGCTGTGCAGGGAATCGGTGCTGTAGATCGGCGCCGTGCAGCCTTCGACATAATGGACAAAGCTGTCCTCGTCGGCGATGATCAGCGTCCGCTCAAACTGACCCATGTTTTCCGAGTTGATCCGGAAATAGGCCTGCAGGNGGAATTTCCACGCGCACGCCCTTCGGCACGTAGATGAAGCTTCCGCCGCTCCAGACGGCGCTGTTCAGCGCGGCGAACTTGTTGTCCGTGGGAGGCACGACCGTTCCGAAGTATTCCCGCACCAGTTCGGGATACTCCTTCACCGCCGTGTCGGTGTCGCAGAAGATGACACCCTGCTCCTCCAATTCTTTCTTCATGTTGTGGTAAACCACTTCCGACTCGTACTGGGCCGACACCCCCGCCAGAAACTTCCGTTCCGCCTCGGGAATGCCCAACCGGTCGAAGGTGCGCTTGATCTCCTCCGGCACCTCATCCCAGCTGCGCCCTTGCCGCTCCGACGGTTTGACGTAATAGGTGATGTCGTCGAAGTCGAGCTCGGACAGATCACCGGGGAGAATGGAAAACCATCTGCTGTTCTTGTCGCTGGGCATGGGCATCTTGAAAAACTGCTCCAGNGCCTTCAGCCGAAATTCGAGCATCCATTCCGGCTCGCCCTTGATCCGGGAAATCTCCTCGACGACTTCCCGGGACAGTCCCTTCTTGGAGCGATATACGGATACGTCTTTATCGCGAAACCCGTATTGGTACTCCGAGAGTTCGGGCAGTTCCTTCGCCATGCAAATCCCTCCCTTTCTTCGGAAAAACGGGCAGGACGGGAAGGCCCGCCGCCGGGCAGACTCCGGCGTCGCCCCCCCTCCTCAATGGAGCTGCTTGACTCCCTTCTCCAGGGCCTTCCAGGCCAGCGTCGCGCACTTGATGCGCGCCGGAAACTTGGCGACACCCTGGAGCGCCTCGATATCTTCGAGGGGAAATTGCTCCGTGTCCACCTCTTTCCCCTGCATCATCTCGGAAAAGAGGCCGGACAGGCGCAGGGCCTCCTCGATGCTCAATCCCTTGATCGCTTCCGTCATCATCGAGGCCGATGCCTGGCTGATGGAGCAGCCTTCCCCGAGAAACTTCGCGTCTTTGATTTTGCCGTCCTCCACCAGCAGCTGAAGGGAAATCCTGTCACCGCAGGTGGGATTGTTCATGTCGATGGTCACCGCGCCGTCCTCAAACCGGCCTCGGTTGCGGGGACGCTGATAGTGATCCATGATGACGCGGCGATAGAGATCATCCAAGGACATTTCCGAAATACTCCTTTGTCTTTCGAATCCCTTCCACCAGACGATCAATGTCTGATTCATCGTTGTACAGGTAAAAGCTGGCCCGGACCGTCGCCGTCACCCCCAGCCACCGCATCAGCGGCTGTGCGCAGTGATGGCCGGCGCGGACGGCGATTCCTTCGGCGTCCAGCACCGTCGCCACATCGTGGGGGTGGACCCCCTCCAGGTTGAAGGTGACCAGACTGGTCCGGTTTTCCCGGGGGCCGTAGATGGTGATGCCTTCGATCTCTTCCAGCCGCCTCTGGGCATAGGCCGTCAGTTCCTGGTCATGCCGATGGATGGTGTCCATCCCCACCGATTCCAGATAATCGATGGCGGCGGCGAGACCGACCGCGCCGGCGATGATGGGCGTTCCCCCTTCAAACTTCCAGGGGAGCTCTTTCCAGGTCGATTCGTACAGATCGACGTGGTCGATCATCTCCCCGCCGTATTCCAGGGGCTCCATCTCCTCGAGCAGGGATTCCCTGCCGTAGAGAACGCCGATCCCGGTCGGCCCCATCATCTTGTGCCCGGAAAAGGCCAGAAAGTCGACGTCCAGCTCCTGCACATCCACCTTCATATGGGGCACGCTCTGGGCACCGTCCACCACGATCACGCCGCCCTGGCGGTGCACCATGTCCGCCAGTTCCCGGATCGGGTGAATCGTCCCCAGCACGTTGGAGACCTGGGCGATGGCCAACAGTTTGGTCCGCCCGGTAATCATCTCCTGCACCTTATTCAGATCCAGCGTGCCGTCCGGTTCCAAAGGCAAATATTTGAGAGCGGCCCCCGTCGCCTTGGCCGCTTGTTGCCAAGGAATCAGGTTGCTGTGGTGCTCCGCCGGCGTCAGGACGATCTCGTCCCCCGGACCCAACCGGGCCCGGGCATAACTGTGGGCCACCAGGTTGAGGGAGGAAGTGGTGCCCCGGGTGAAGATCACTTCCTTTTCGGAGCGGGCTCCGATAAACCGGCGCACCTTTTCCCGTGCCCCCTCGTAGGCCTCGGTCGCCCGGGTTCCCAGGGTGTGAACCCCCCGGTGGACGTTGGAGTTGATCTCCTTGTAATACCTTTCCACCGCCTCGATCACCTGAAACGGTTTCTGGGAGCTGGCGGAACTGTCAAGATATACCAACGGGTGGCCGTTCACTTTCTGTTGCAGGATGGGAAAATCCCGAGCATATTTGTTCATTGCTGCAGCTTCCTTTCGATCACGCGGTTCAGCTGCTGTTTGAGCGATTCAAAGGGAATCGCCGAGAGAACCGGAGCGAGGAAACCGAAAATGATCAGCTTCTCCGCTTCCTCCCGGGAAATGCCGCGGGACATCAGATAAAACATCTGGATGTCGTCGATCCGGCCGACACTGGCGGCGTGGCCCGCCTTCACATCGTTCTCGTCGATCAGCAGGATCGGGTTGGCATCCCCCCGGGCCCGGGAGTTGAGCATCAGCACGTTTTCCGCCTGTTGGCCGTCGGCCTTGGTGGCACCCTTTTCGATCTTGGTGATGCCGTTGATGATGCTGTTGGCCTGATCCCGCACGACTCCCCGGGAAAGAATGTTGCTTTCCGTATGGGTTCCCCAGTGGTGCACGCTGGCGGTGACATTGGAACGCTGCTCTCCGGAGCCGACCACGATGGACTTTACATCCACCCGTCCGCCGGTCCCGTTCAAATGGGTCGTGATGTCCGACAGGGTGTGGCCGCCGCTCAGGTCGCCGACCAGCCATTCCAGCTGACCGTCCCGGTCCACCACACCGCGACGGTAGAAGACGTCCGTCGCCTGTTTGCCCATGTGGTTGATGGTGGCCACCCGGACGCGGGCCCCCGGACCGACAATGGCCTCCAGCACCCCGTTGTGGACCGCCTCCTCCTCCTGTTCCGAAACCACGTTGACGACGAGGTCGACCCGGCTGTTGGCCTCCGCCACCACCAGCATGTGGGACAGGAGACCCACCCCTGCGCCGTCGGCCCAGAACAGGCTTTGGAAGGGGAGGTCCACCTCCACATTCTTGGGGACATAGAGGAAAACGCCCCCGCTCCACAGGGCGGCGTGGAGGGCGGTCAGGCGGTGTTCATCCGGGCGCACGCCCTTCGTCATGAAGTATTGGCGCACGAGCTCCGGATATTCCCGCACGGCGGTCGCAAGGTCGGTGAAGATCACCCCTTTGTCCTTCAGCGCCGCATCCAGGTGAACGTAGACCGGATCCGCGTTTTTCTGCACGATGACGTTGTCCTTCTCCATGTCGGAAGAAAGGAGGGACTTTACCGATTCCGGCAGGGCCTTCAGGCTGTCCAGGGAAGACGCCTCGGTCACGGGCTCAAACCGGGTGAAATTCCACCGGTCGATCCGGGTTTTCTGCACCCGGGGCAAATCGAGACGGCCTGCGGCCTGAAGGGCGTCGAGACGAAACTGGCGCATCCAATCGGGCTCTCGATGTTTTTCGGACAGCTGGTTCACCGTTTTCTGGTCAAAAAGAATTCCCGTATCCACGCTCATTGTCGTCACCCACCTTAGGCCTCTTGCTCGACCGTTTCGTCTTCGATGCCCAGCTCTTCCTTAATCCAATCNTAGCCCCGCTCTTCCAGTTGAAGCGCCAATTCCGGTCCGCCGGAACGGACAATCCGCCCCTGCATGATGACATGGACGAAGTCGGGTTTGATGTAGTTGAGAAGACGCTGATAGTGGGTGATGATCAGAACACCCAGATTCGGACTNCGCATCGAGTTGACCCCGTTGGCCACCACCTTGATGGAGTCGATGTCCAGACCGGAATCGATTTCGTCCAGGATGGCGATCCGGGGTTCCAGCATCATCATTTGCAGAATCTCGTTCCGCTTCTTCTCACCGCCGGAGAACCCTTCGTTCAGGTAGCGCTGGGCGAAGGATTCGTCGATGCCGAGGAGCTCCATCTTCTCATCCAACTGGCGGATGAACTTCATCAAGGAGATTTCGTTGCCCTCCCCCCGGCGGGCATTGATGGCGCTGCGCAGGAAGTCGCTGTTGGTCACCCCGCTCACTTCGGAGGGATACTGCATCGCCAAAAACAGTCCCTTGAGCGCCCGCTCATTCACTTCCATCTCCAGGACGTTCTCGCCGTCCAGGAGGACTCTCCCCTTTGTCACTTCATATTTGGGATGTCCCATGATCGCCTGGGCGAGGGTGCTCTTGCCGGTCCCGTTGGGACCCATGATCGCGTGGACTTCCCCGCCGTTGATCTCCAGGTTGACCCCTTTCAAGATCTCCTTGTCCTCCACGGAGACATGAAGATCTTCTATGATCAGTTTCGGTGAATTTGCCATGTGCATGACCCCCAATATCCTCTTAACTTTTTATTTCAACCGATGATGACCGGTCCGGGGCCGGGAAATTCCGGGATTCATCGCCCCCATCCGGGCATCTCGGGAATTGCCAACAAAAAACCAAAGGACCGGTGATCTGGCCCTTCGTTTATGATACCATAATGGGCGAAGAGCTTCACTTTGAACTGATTCTCAGTTGATTTCCATTTTAAACTGATTCTCACGTGATTCTTATTCCATTTTATCCGATGACCTGGCGGACATCAAGGATAAACTCCAGTGTCGCACACATGAAAAAAATGGGCCGATTCCGAACGGGTCCGCGGAGGGGTGCTCCATGCGTCTGAAAGGAAAAAAAGTGGTCTGTCTGGTCGAAGCGGATTTTGAAGACCTGGAACTGTGGTATCCCGTGATGAGACTGAGGGAAGAGGGGGCGGAGGTCCTGCTCGCAGGCCCCGAGCGGGGCGCGGTATATAAAGGTAAATACGGGGTTCCCGCGACGGCGGACCTTTCCTTTGATGAACTGGATCCCGAAGAGTTTGACGGCCTCCTGATCCCCGGCGGATGGGCGCCGGACAAACTGCGCCGCGACCCGAGGGTGCTCCGGACCGTCCGCTCCCTCCATGAGGCGGGAAAACCCATCGGACAGATCTGCCACGCGGGTTGGGTGCTGATCTCGGCCCGGATCCTGCAAGGAAAGCGGGTCACTTCCACCCCCGGCATCCGGGACGACATGGAGAACGCCGGCGCCCGNTGGGTGGATGAGCCGGTGGTCGTCGACGGAAACCTGGTTTCCAGCCGTCGTCCCCCGGATCTGCCCGTCTACGCCAAGACCTTTTGCGACCTGCTGGCGCAAGGATGACCATGCGGCCGATACGTTGCCTGAAATGCTATCTGCGGCGGCCGGGCGGGCGGTGCGATTTTTGCCCCCTTCACCGAAAAAACCGCCACCTGTACCAACCCATCGGCGGCGGTTGGTTTCTAAAAAAGGAAGAGGAGCGGAAATCCGCAGACAGCGAAAGTCCCTCGCCGCCGGCCGGGCCGGGTGCGCCGCCTCGTTAAGGCGTCACGCCCGGCGCGCGGCCCTGTGGCCGCGCGCTCTTTCCCCGGGAACCATAGGTTCCAGATAATGGAGATCCGATCCGTCGCCGAACCGATTGACACTCCGGTTCGGTTTTGCTATTTTTGTATCCGCAACCCTTTTGGCGTTTCCTTTTTTTGCAGCAAACCCAGTCTCCACATCTTACAATTCAACAGGCAAACGCCCCCTTCCTGTGGGAATGGAAGGTTTTTTTATTCAAAAAAATAAGGGTCCAAAGGATCATTGTCACTTTGAGAGAGGAGAAACATGATGGGACAACCGACAAAACAACCGCCTGCGGAAACGGAGAGAAACCGCGTCAAAGTCGTGCCGCTGCTCGCCGTTTTGCTGTCGGGCGCCTTTGTCGCCATCCTGAATGAGACTCTGCTCAACGTGGCGATCACACCGATCATGGAGTCCTTTCAGGTGGAGGCAAGCACCGCCCAGTGGCTCGCCACCGTTTACCTGCTCGTCATTGCCGTTTTGGTCCCGGTGAGCGCCTTCCTCATTCAGCGCTTCACCACCCGGCAGCTCTACACGGCCGCCATGCTTCTGTTCGGAGCGGGGACCCTGATCGCCGGAACGGCTCCCGCCTTCGCCCTTTTGCTGTTGGGACGCATCCTGCAGGCCGCCGGCACCGGGATCCTGATCCCGCTGTTTACCAACGTCATCCTGGCCGTGATTCCGCCGGAAAGAAGGGGCCGGGTCATGGGTCTGTTCGGGCTCGTCATCATGTTCGCCCCTGCCGTCGGTCCGACGGTGTCCGGGCTGATCGTGGACTACCTGTCCTGGCGCTGGCTGTTTTATCTGGTCCTTCCGATCGCCGTCATCGCCATTCTGTACGGCATCGTCTCCTTGAAAAACGTGACGGAAGTGACCCGGCCCAAGATGGACCTGATTTCCGTCGCGCTGTCCACGATCGGTTTCGGCGGCGTGGTCTTCGGATTCAGCTCCGCCGGAGAAGGGACGGGGGGCTGGACGGATCCGGAAGTGGTCATCGCACTGACGGCCGGACTGATTTCCCTCGCCCTGTTTGTGATTCGCCAGAGGAAACTGGCCACGCCCATGCTCGACATGCGGGTCTTCGCCTACCCGATGTTCACCCTGGCCATCCTTGTCATGATGATCGTGGTGATGACCATGTTTGCCACGATGATCGTATTGCCGATTTATCTGCTGAAGGTGCTCGCCTTCAGCGCCGTGACGGTCGGGTTGATCATGCTGCCGGGCGGCCTCATCAACGGCGCTCTGTCGCCGGTGATGGGATACCTGTTTGACAGGTTCGGCCCCCGCTGGCTCCTGATTCCGGGTGTCGTCACGATGACCGTCACCGTCTTCCTGTTCCGGTCCCTGGATCCGGGCACATCGCCCCTGACCATTGTCATCCTGCACACCATGCTGATGGTTTCGGTGGCGATGGTGATGATGCCGGCCCAGACCAACGGTCTCAATCAGTTGCCCCCCTACCTGTATCCCCACGGCGCGGCGATCGCCAACACCCTGATGCAGGTCTCCGGCGCCATCGGAACCGCCTTGTTCGTCACCATTATGACGTTGGGGCAGCAGCGCTATATGGAAGGACATCCCGGTGCGGCCGATGAGACGGCCGCCCTGGCCGCGGGTGTCAAACAGGCTTTCACCTTCGGATTTCTCCTGGCTGTTCTCGCCCTCTCTCTCGCCCTGTTCGTGAAACGGGTGAAAGTCGCGCCCAAACCGGAAAAAGGCGGGCAGGAGAAAAAGGGAAGTTTTCAAAAGGAACCCGGGATGGCTTGAACCGGCGCCGTCACCGAATTGCCGGAGGGATGCCGGCATCCCCATAGGATGGGGATCTTGCGGCATTTCTCCGGGTCTTTCTTCTTTTCACATTTCAAAATGATGACATTTGTCAGGAGATGATCCCCGTGGACGAGACGCTGATGGACATCGCCTCCCTGACCCGGAACCAGCCCTTTTGTGCAGGAGTGATCCTCGCAAAGGGGCGGTGCTTGCTTCTCACCTTGAACGCGGACGGCGTTCCAGAGACGCTGAAGGGGACCGCGTGGCGGGTCGGAGGGGTGGGCGGAGGCCAGGAGCCCGGTGAGACGGTTTGGGATTGTGCGCTGCGGGAAGCGAGGGAGGAGGCCTTTGCCGAGGTGGAGCTGATCCCCTCCCCTTCCACCTATTTTCATAACATGGACACCGGAGCGATTCGGCGGATCCGGGTTCGCGATCCCGTCCCGCCGCTCCTCTTCAGCCGGACCGTCAACCCCCGTCCGGATCGTCCCTATGCCCCCGGGCTGCCGACGGGCCCCTTCATCCACTTTGCGCTGTTCCTCTCCCGGCCCAAGGCTTGGGACACAATCCGGCCGGGAGACGACGTGCAGGGGCTGCTTCTCTGTCCCGTCGACGGCTGGACCCGTCTGAAAGCGGGAAACAAGTTGAAGGAATTGGCGCGCTCCGGCATCGAGGTGATCGGTCGGCCGGACGTTGATTGGGAACGCCGGCCATGGTTCCGGAGGAGGAGTCGATGGACACCGTTTTCTCCCTTCTGGAAAAACATCCGGAACTGCTTGACCTCTTGAAACCGTCATCGCCCCCTCCGGCGGACTTCTAACAGTGACGGATCATGTGCACCTGCTCCAGCTCCAGAGAAAATCCCGCCCGCTCCAAAAGCCCCGACACCGCCCGGTTGGANAGCGGCAGGTTGAACGCCGTCCGCCGGACCGGCAGATGCAGGGGGGCAAACGCTTCCCCCAACAGAAAGCCCGTGACGGCCTCACGGTCCCCCCGCCCCGGGGCCGCTTCGCACTGGAACAGGGTGATCCCCGTCAGATTCCCCGCCGGGTCGTAAGCGCGCCGGCACAAGGCGTATCCCGCCGCATTCCCCCCGGAGTCGAAGGCGATGAGGGATTCCCCGCCGACAAGACTTTGCCAATGGGTTTGCCAGGGCGCCGTCAACCGGTAAAAGGGGAGCCGGGCCGCCTCCTGCGGACGCCCCCGCCGGACGGTGTAACTTTCCCCGTCCCCTCCGCGAAAGAAACCGTCGGGCAAGGGACCGGCGCACCGGTAAACGCCGAGCCGGTCGACCGTTTGATATCCCATCCGTTTGTACAGAGCGATCGCCCNNTNATTCTGCCGGATCGCCTCCAGGGTGGCGATGTCCGCCCGATTTTCCCGGTAAATCCCGAGGGCCGCCTCCACCAGCGCCTGTCCCACCCCCAAGCGGCGGGTGCGGGGAACGACGGCGGTCCCCCCGTTCCAGGCGACCCGCTTGCCCCCGATGAGGCGGATGCCGCTGAGCAGAATCCCTGCCGGCCGGCCGTCNTGAAAAGCCATCACCGACAATTCCGGGGAGAGCCCTTCCCGGACCAGCCGGGCGGTGAAGGCGTCCGCATCCATTTTCACATCGGCGAAGTAATCCTGAAACCCCTCGTTCCAGACGCCCACCGCCTCCTTCCACGTACAATCGCTCAGCCGTCGGATTTCGATCACAATGGTCACCCCCGAAAAACGACTTCCGACCGACGCCCTCCCCCAGGCCGAAGGAATCCCCGTCGCTTCCGGCTTCCTCAAGGGCCGGCGGCGGATCCGGATCAGATAAACTCACCTTAACAAAAAATGAACCCTTTTGGGACCCTTCTTCCCTCAAATCCATTAAAAAAAAGGGGGGTCGCCCCGATAAAATAGAGGCGAAGCGCGCCCGGAAGGCGGCAGAAACAAATGCTCGCGGAAAGGGGATACCATGCGGCGATTTCCCGATGACATCTCTTTCATCCCTCCGTGGAGACGCTACCAGAGGCGGGTTTTGGAAAATCTGGACCGGCATTTGGAAAACCGCCACCTGCACCTGGTCGCCCCGCCCGGTTCCGGCAAGACCGTCCTCGGGCTGGAGGTGATGCTGCGCGTAAACAAGCCGACGATCATTCTCGCCCCGACCTTGACGATCAAGGAGCAATGGCTTCAACGCTTCTTGGAACTGTTTCTTAAGACGAACGAAAAGCCGGAATGGATCTCCACCCACATCAAACAGCCCGCCTTTGTAACCATCACCGCCGATCAGGCGCTGCACAGCCTGTTCGAAAAAGAAACGGAAGAAGCGGAAGTGTTCAAGATGGAGGCCGGTAAACCGTGTCGAGCGCCTTGGAAGCGCGCCTCATCCGCAAAAAAAAAAGGAACCCATCGGGTTTGGACGATCATCCTGGATGAAGCGCATTCACTTTCCGATTTTTCCGCTCAATCATTTCATAACAAATGGGTTTTCAGAAAGTCCAGCTGCTTTTTCGACACTTGGTTGAATGTTTCGCCCAAATAGGGTTCGAAATGACCGATGGGAAGGGACATCAACTCAGCCCGCTTCATTTTCGCCGCCGCCTTTTTGACGGACTTGATGGGAATTAACGAGTCGTGCTCCCCCGCGATG
>JGI1652J44930_10000297_pt1 | contig 19895 bp, 21 predicted proteins | sample NewIslsDNAsample_FD_44930 | JGI IMG/M metagenome (IMG submission 44930)
TACCTAATTTATTTCCTTTATCAACAAGGACTACTTTAGCCCCTTGTTCCCCTGCAGCAATGGCCGCCATTAACCCAGCTGGACCTCCACCAATGACTAACACATCAACCTTCATTTCCGTCACCCTTAAAAATTTTTCAATAGCCCTATTATAACAAATAATGATAAAATTATTATTCGATAATAGAAAGTAGAAAATTGTCAAAATGTATGGAAAACATGTAAACTACTAATAGTGTTTATTAGTGGCATGAATTTAATTCGGGAAGGGATTTTATGTCTTCTAATTTAGTAAGAGGGACGTTTATATTAACACTCGGTACTTTTATATCAAAATTTTTAGGGCTCTTTTATGTCATTCCATTTACAATGATTGTTGGGACATATGGAACAGCTCTTTATAATTATGGATACATACCATACACGATCATCTTAAGTGTAGCAACAGCTGGTTTTCCTTTAGCTATTTCTAAATTTGTCGCAAAATATAATGCTATCGAAGAATATGCAGTAGGTAGAAAATTGTTTAAATCTGGATTACTTGTTATGTTGGCTACCGGATTTCTTTCCTTCTTGTTTTTATATTTTTCAGCTCCAAGTATTGCTGAAATTGTTATTCCTAACGATGACTTAAAATCTAATCCGGAAGACGTAACATCGGTCATACGAGCTGTTAGTTTTGCATTAATTATCATTCCGTTTATGAGTTTGATTCGAGGCTTTTTCCAAGGAAATCAATCGATGGGACCATCAGCTGTTTCGATGGTAGTTGAACAAATTGTTCGAATCGGTTTTTTATTAGCAGGTGCTTTTGCAGCGATTAACATTTTTAACGGCACTATCGTATCTGCAGTCAATGTAGCAACATTTGCTGCTTTTATTGGAGGATTAGGAAGTATATTTGTTCTAGGATGGTATTGGACAAAACGTAAGCATTTTTTTGATGAGCAACTTATAAGAGATCGCGGTACTGTACAAGTCAGTTATAAAGAGATTTATAAAGAGGTTATAGCTTATGCGGTTCCGTTTACCATTTTAGCGATTGCCAACCCATTGCATCAATTGGTCGATCAGTTTACTTTTAATAATGCGATGGCATCCATCGGTAAAGCGGATATTGCTGAAATTGCCTTTTCGGTATTATCTTTCCAAACGTTTAAACTGATAGTTATTCCTTTAGCGTTATCGAACGCCTTTACATTAACATTAGTGCCTTCGATAACAAAAGCATTTTTTGAACAAGATGGTCGGTCACTCCATCGCCAATTAAACCAAGCCATGCAAGTATTGTTATTTTTAACGATACCGGCTACGATTGGACTGATGGTGTTAGCAGAACCGTTGTATACCCTCTTTTATGGTTATGAAGAAGGAATAAATGAATTAGGAACCATTGTATTAACGGTTTACGCTCCGGTAACGATTTTATTTGCCGTATTTGGTGTAACATCTGCCATATTACAAGGAATTAATCAACAAAAAGTTATGGTTTTGAGTATACTAATTGGTTTATTAATTAAGCTAGTATTAAACGTTCCATTTATTCAAATGTTCGAAACAAATGGGGCAGTCTACTCAACGGCGATCGGTTATTTCGTGTCGAACTTGATTAATTTTATAGTAATTAAAAGAAATTTAAATTATCAATTCAGGTTTATTTTCAGAAGAACGTTATTAATATTAATTTTAAACATAGTTATGCTTCTCTTTGTTTATATGTCATATCAAGCGTTAACGCTTATCTTTTCAACGAAAACGTTTATTGGTTCATTTATGATTGTTATTGTATCAGGGGCGATTGGAGTNNTCATTTATTTCTATTTAGGAGTAAAAACACGACTAGCTATCCTTTTATTAGGAAAGAAAGTAGAGACCATAGCCAAAAAGTTACGGTGGTTAAAATGATTGAAAAGTTGCATCGAACGTTTGTTGATGCAACTTTTTCATACCATTAATAATAAGTGTCTTCTCTTGTTAATCCTAATCGACGTTCTACGCGATCTAAACGTCTGTCAATTTGGTTAACTCTTCGGTCGAGTCTTTCAACTTGTCTTTCTAGTCGTTCTAGTCTCCGTTCTAATGAACCAGTACCTGGAAAACCTGGAATGCCAGGAAAACCACCGCCAGGGAATCCAAACGTTTGCCCAGGGATTTGGCCACCTTGCATTTGACGATAATACATATACATACCTCCTCATATTCATGAAGTACGGTATTAGTCTATGTCTATATATTGAAAATGGAAACAGACATTAGCCTAAAGGAGTAGTGAATAGATTGAGAATTGACAAATTATTAGCGAATTTAAATTATGGTAGTCGAAAAGATGTGAAGAAAATTATAAAAGAAGGGGCTGTTTTCATTAATAATGAAGTCATTAAAGACCCGAAAACACATGTCGATCCATATAAAGATCAGATTTCTGTTAATGGCGAAGAAATTATTTATCGAGAATACATATACTTAATGATGAACAAACCGCAAGGAGTGATTTCTGCCACAGAGGATGTAAAAGAAAAAACGGTGGTTGATTTATTAACGGAAGAGTATCAACGATTTGAGCCATTTCCAGTTGGAAGATTAGATAAAAATACGGAAGGGCTTTTACTATTAACGAATGATGGGCAATTAGCACATCGTTTGCTTTCACCAAAAAAACATGTCCCAAAAACATATTATGCAAAAATAGAAGGGAAGGTAACCGAAGAAGATATCGAAGCATTTAAAGAAGGAATTATCCTTGACGACGGATATAAAACGAAACCAGGAGAGTTAAAAATATTAAAGAGCGGAGAAATTTCAGAAATTGAATTAACAATTACAGAGGGGAAATTCCATCAAGTGAAAAGAATGTTTAGTGCTGTTCAAAAAAAGGTAGTTTATTTAAAAAGAATCTCTATGGGACCATTACAATTAGATCCAAATTTAAAATTAGGAGAGTACCGTGAATTAAGAGATGACGAACTTGAATTAATTTTATAAAAAATTTTTTTATATACCGAAAAAAAATCGCCACTAATGGCGAAAGATATGTTATTGATTATGGTCTACGATGAAATTTTTACTTTTTTTCCTGTTGTTGTCCATCTGCCCCTGCTAGGGCTTTTTACTAAGTCATTATATACTAAAACATTTAAGTCTCGTTGAATCGTTCTAGGAGTGATGCCAAACTCATCTACAAGATCCTGGGTAGACACCGTTCCATGTTCCTGAATATACATGTAGACTGATTTTATACGGTTTAACATCCGGTCTGTTGAAGGTTTCAAAAAACCACTCCTTTGAATATTTTGCCCACTGACGAACTCCGACAACCGACAAGAAGATGTAATTTGTTATGTTTTAATCGTAGACACTCCTTTTTTATTGAATTAAATTATAGGTTATTAACAGTATAACCTTTCTGTATATTTTTATCTACTTTAATTGTCGGAAATTGCAGAAAAGTTTATAAAATAGGACTGATTCTTTAATTCATTTATATGTTAATGCCATTCAATTATGTGTATACAATATGTTTTCCATTTCAAAAAAATAGGAGAGGGAATAATGATGGAAATAAAATGGTTAGAAGAAGTACATAAACGAAAAAATGAAATCATTGAAGATACAAAACAGTTAATTAAAATTAAAAGTGTTTTAAATGAACAAGAGGCTACGGAAGACGCTCCTTTAGGGAAAGGAATTAAAGAAGCCTTACAATATATGCTCAAGCTTGGTGATAAAGATGGATTTGTTACAAAAAATGTTGGGAATCTAGCCGGGCATATTGAATTAGGAGGAGGAGAAGATTTAATCGGTATTTTATGTCATGTGGATGTTGTACCTGAAGGAGACGGATGGTCGTTGGATCCATTTGGTGGAGAGATCGTGGAAGGGAAAATTTATGGAAGAGGGGCAATCGATGATAAAGGCCCAACAATTGCCGCCTATTACGCCATGAAAATAATAAAAGAATTAAAATTACCTTTAAAAAAGCGTGTAAGAATGATTATTGGAACAGATGAAGAAAGTAACTGGAGATGTGTAGAACATTACTTTAAGGAAGAAGAAATGCCGACGTTTGGTTTTGCTCCTGATGCTGATTTCCCAATTATTAATGCAGAAAAAGGAATATGTAATTTTGATATCCAATTTTCATCTGTCATTGAAGAAAAAACTTCCAATGATGTTTTACAAATTCATTCGTTCGAATCAGGAAGAAGATATAATATGGTCCCTGATTTTGCTGAAGCTAGAGTGCAGATTGAGAAGAATGAGAATGACTTTTTACTAGAGTTTGAGTCGTTCTGTAAGGAACATAATGTGGTAGGAAATTACTTTAAAGAAAATGGAGAAATAACTTTAACGATGAAAGGGATTTCTGCCCATGCGATGGAACCAGAAGAAGGGAAAAATGCTGGTCTTTATTTAGCATCATTTTTATCACAGTTTCCATTGAATCAGCATGCAAAAAGATATTTTTCTTTTATCCGTAAATATTTATTTAAAGATACAAGAGGAAATTATTTAGGAATCAATTATTCAGATGAAATGACAGGAGATTTAACGATAAATAGTGGTATATTTTCGTTTGATAAGGATAAAGGAATTATTGGAATAAATATGAGATATCCGGTGACGTTCCTATTTGACGAAAAAATGGAACTTTTACAACATTTAGAGGAAAGTAATCAATTTCAAGTGAAGATACTATCCAATTCCAAACCTCACTATGTAGATGGACAAAATGAAATGATTCAAATATTAAAACGTGTTTACGAGAAACAAACGGGCGAAAAAGGAAAACTATTATCCATCGGTGGAGGTACATATGCACGATCTTTAAAACAAGGAGTCGCATTTGGTGCATTATTTCCAGGAAAGCCAGATGTAGCTCATCAAAAAGATGAGTATATCGAAATTGAAGATTTATTAAAAGCAACTGCCATATATGCAGAAGCCATTTACGAATTGGCAAAAAGTGAATAAGGGAGAGGGATTCTATGATATATATGAATGGACATTTTATACCGAGAGAAGAAGGAAAAATAGATATTGAAGACCGCGGATTCCAATTTGGGGATGGAGTTTACGAAGTAATTCGTGTATATAACGGAAAAATGTTTGGGACTCATGAACATATTGAAAGGCTATTTGAAAGTGCAAATAAATTACATATAAATTATAAGGAAAATCATACTCATCTACTTGCACAAATGGAAGAATTAATAAAGATGAACCAATTGCAGGATGGAATTGTTTATATTCAAATTTCTCGTGGAACATCTCTTCGTTCCCATGCGTTTCCAACTGGCGATATTCCATTGACAGTTGTAGCATACACATCAAAATTAATTCGACCTGAACAAACATTAATGAATGGCGCTAAATGTTTATTAACAGAAGATATTCGATGGTTACGTTGCGATATAAAAAGTGTCAATCTGCTAGGGAATGTATTAGCAAAACAAAAAGCTGCAGAGAATGGCTGTTATGAAGCTATATTTCATAGAGGAGATATTGTAACAGAAGGTAGCTCTTCCAATGTATTTATCATCAAAGATGGAGTTGTGAAAACCCACCCAGCCAATCAATTTATACTTAATGGTATAACAAGAAGGAAAATAATTGAAATTTGCAACAATCATGATATTCCTTTTGTGGAAGAAACATTTACAAAGTATCAATTATTAGAAGCAGACGAAGTGTTTATTACAAGTACAACAAGTGAGGTTACACCGGTCATTGCCATTGATAAAAAGATATATAATGATGAAAAACCGGGTGAAGTAACAAAAACGATACAATCATTATTCTTGAAAGAAATTGAAAAGGAATGTGGAACTCTTTCATAATAAGAAGAAAGGAACATATCGACAATGGATATGTTCCTTTCATCCATATACACGCTTGTTTTTATGAAATCTTTTTCAATCTTTTGATAATATAAAGGAAGGTATAAAATATAATGGAAAATAAAAAACATTATTTCTATGCTGTAAAAATTCCTGAATATAATAAAAAATATTTAAATCANTGGATAGAAGAAAATATTGATCGGTCATTATTTGAAAAATGGGTTCACCCCTTAGATTTTCATATAACACTTGCCTTTTTAGGTTATGCCCAAAAAAATGATTTATATAAGTTGACCGATGAAATTCGATATTCTTTAATAAAAACGAGTGGATTTCCATTAACCATTAGTCATTTTGGTACGTTTGGAAAACCTAACAATCCTAGAATTTTTTGGGCGGGTGTTTATGATAGTCAACAACTTTATGAAATTCAAAATACAGTATTTGACTTTTGTATGAGGGCGGGTTTTCAATTAGATCAAAAGCCTTTTCGCCCACACATTACCGTTGCAAGGAAATTTAAAGGAGTAGAACCTTTTAAGCTTTCCAACATTCGGTCACTAGCAGAAGAAACGAAAAGTTGGAGAACTTTTATTGTATCTGAAATTGTTTTATATCAAACGAATTTGCACCAAACACCGAAATATGAGGAAATCGAAAAGATTCAATTACAATTGTAAAGAGTTGTTTTATTAGGAGAGGATCCGATTGGGGCAATTAATAAAAATTCAAGATTATATATCTAGATATGAACAGGACATTTACAAATATCCATCTCGGTTTGTTCGATTAAAAAAACAACAATGGGACTTATTAAAATATTATTGGGATACGGGATGGAATGTTGTAAACGAAGACGAAGAAACGTTTGAAGAAGAAAATAAAAATGGATTTATACACAAAGTTAAAAAGATTTTCCGTAAGAAACAAGCAGAAGAAAATAGTGAAACGATGGTCGAAGTAAAAGATGACGAGCATACCATTATTTCTGATATATTGAGTTTACATAAACCATCAACGCTGGATGATTTAAAAAAACAATTTTTAAATAAAATTTTTGAGTACCAAATGATTTGGGCGAGTTCGACCCTCATTGAGCGATCGATTGTTGATCCTAACTATCGAAGAAATGAAAATTTAAAATATTTCTTACAACGTTTCCCAGATACTTTTTTAATCATGTTTAAACCTGTATTTTTATTGAAAAAAGCTCCTGTTGAAATGGACCATATTATCATAACACCAACGGGTATCATTTGTTTATCATTTCTCGAAGATGAAACAGATGCTGTTTTTATCGGGAGTGATGATCGTTTCTGGACGAGACGTTTTAAGGGTGAGGATAAAAAGATTGTGAACCCAGTTATATCTTTAAATAGGACCGGAAAAATTGTAGAACAATTGATTAAACTCCATGAAATTGATTTGCCGATGGAAAAAGTTTTGCTTTCAAGAAATGGATATATTGATTTTCCACATATTTCATATAATTTAAGAGTAATAGATAAAAGAAATTATGATCAATGGTTTCAACAAAAGCGCACATTTAAATCGCCTATTAAACATTTACAATTAAAGGCGGCGCAAGTTTTATTACAATATTGTGATACAAATTCCATAAAAAGATTTGATTAATGAACTGCTTAATGAAAGCGAGAAGAATCTATGAATCTCTATTTTATTGTGAATCCTGTAGCTAGAGGCGGGAAAAGTATTCATATATGGAAGAAGGTAGACGATTACTTACGTAAAAAAGGAGTATCGTTTCAAACTTATTTTACAGAACGAAAAGGAGACGGCACGAAAATAACAAAGTCTATTCTTCATGAAAACGAGCATCCATGTGTGATCATAGCTGTTGGTGGAGATGGAACTATTCATGAAGTGATTAATGGATCGGCCAATTTCCCTCACTCGATTGTTGGATACATCCGGGCAGGATCAGGAAATGATTTTTATAGAGGATTTAAAATTCCTAAAAATCCAATTAATGCTGCCAAATGCATATTAAAAAAATTAACCGACTATCATCATTCATTTGATGTCGGGCATTATATGAATGGAGAAAAAAGCGGCTATTTCATAAATAATTTAGGATGTGGATTAGATGCGGCTGTAGCAATCGCCGTAAATCAATCAAAGTTAAAAGCGTTTTTTAACAAAATTTATTTAGGAAAACTAGTATATGTGTTAATTTTTTTAAAACAACTATTTACATATAAACGAAGAGATTTGATCGTTGAAATCGATGAATGTATTTATCGTTATAAAAACGCATGGTTTGTAACTATTTGTAATCAAAGCTATTTTGGCGGGGGAATGAAAATAGCACCTCAAGCATCACCTTTTGATGGCAAATTAAATATCATTGTTGTTCATGATATTTCTCGGTTGAAAATCTTATTGTTGTTTTTAACGGTATTTAATGGCTCCCATCTTAAAATAAAAGGGGTCGATCATAAAATTGGAAAAACAATAAATATTAAAATAGACCACTCCACTCCTATCCATGCGGATGGAGAAAATATCGGATTTGCCCCAATAAAAGTAAACATAATGGAATCAAGGCAAAAATTAATTACCGATCATAAGATTTAGAAAAGACTACTTGACGAATTGTAAGAAAAAAGGATAAAATTTTTAAAAGATAGCTATTGTGTCACCTATTTTCCAATAGCTGTCTTTTTTGTTTTTGATATATCAATCGANTTTTAGGTCAATAACCTTGAGTAGTTGAAGGTGAAAAAGTTGGAACATATATTAGGGTTGGAATGGGATATTACACCCGCAGGGGGTGCAACAGGAGAAGCATTTTTGGCTAGGCATGAAGACACGACTCTTTTTTTAAAGAGAAATTCTTCACCTTTCTTAGCTGTGCTTTCAGCAGAAGGGATTGTTCCTAAGCTATATTGGACAAAGAGATTGGAAAATGGAGATGTCATTACTGCCCAACAATGGTTAAAGGGAAGAGATTTAAAACCGGGCGACATGATTCATTCTCAAGTGGCCAAACTATTAAATAAAATCCACCAATCAAAACCTTTATTATCTATGCTCCGGAGATTAGGAAAATCACCTATATTACCAGAAAATATGTTGAATGAATTAAAAAACAAAATAGATGATGATCTCCGTAAAAACCCTATTATAAAAAAAACCGTCGCGATTTTGGAACGCGATGTCCATGACATTTATAGTGATGATTGGGTTGTATGCCATACTGATGTTAATCATAATAATTTTATACTGTCTGATGATAATGAGCTATATTTAATAGATTGGGATAATGCAATGATTGGTGATCGTGCGATCGATATTGGACTCGTTTTGCATTGGTATATCCCGAAAGACAGATGGATGGAGTGGTTAGGTCATTATGGTATTGAGATGAATCCATCTCTAGAAAAACGAATGAAATGGTATGTTTTATTACAAACTATTTCATTAGTCCAATGGTATAAAGATCGTAAGCATTGTGACGATATGAATCGATGGTTGCAATTCCTTAAAAAATTATGCCATTCATAAATTATGAAAATTTTCCAATTTCATTTACCCAATTGCTCAATTCTTGGCGGTTACTCTCAATATGTAAATCAAGATCGCTTGAATATTTTCCTTTTTGACTGTACTCATAAACTTCTTGGAGAACTGCTCTTGCTTGTTGATCGAGATTTGCATTAGCCATTAAGGATTTGACTAACCGTTCAAGTTGCTCACATTCAGCTACAGACCCGCAACAATCTTCTTGTTGATTTTGTAAAATATCTTTTAATAAATGAATTTGATCGTTATAATCGATTGGCATAGATGTCACCTCATAAAAGATTCGTAAAGGAATTCATACATATCATGTGAATTCCTTTTTTTATTTATACAAAAAAAGTTGAATTGTTCGAGAGTTTCCACTAACATATGGATAGTTAAAATTAATATGTTTTTTGAGGTGTGGACATGAGACTTAGAAATAAACCTTGGGCAAAAGAAAAAATTAGTCAATATCCCCAGTATGTCATAAGCAATCCAGAACAATTTAAAGGAAAATGGAATGAAATTTTTAACAATAATCATCCTTTACATATAGAAGTAGGAACGGGTAAAGGACAATTTATTATCGGGATGGCTAAAAAATATCCAAACATTAATTTTATTGGTATCGAGCTTCAGGAAAGTGTTATTGTCTCTGCATTAGATCGGCTGATCGAGGCAGAGTTGCCAAATGTTAAGTTATTAAATATTAATGCCAAAGATTTAGAAAATTATTTTGATAAAAACGAAGTATCACGAATTTATTTGAACTTTTCTGACCCATGGCCAAAAAAACGACACACGAAGAGAAGACTCACTTATCAATCATTTTTAAACATTTATGAAAATATTTTGATTGATGGAGGAGAAATTCATTTTAAAACGGATAATCGAGGGCTTTTTGAGTATTCTTTAGTAAGTTTTTCTCAATACGGGTTAACCCTTAATTTTGTTAGTTTAGACTTACATCAAAGTGATTTTGAAGATAATATTATGACCGAATATGAAGAAAAATTTTCTAAGAAAGGGAATCCGATATATCGTTGTGAAGTGCAATATCCAAATAAAAATAAAACACCATAATATTAAAGGTGCTTTAACAAATTATGAATAGTCTTTCCAATTATTTAATCAATCATAATTTCATATAAACATTCTTTATAATTTTGATTCATTATTTTGTACCATTTTAATACTGGTTGCTCATACTTATAAGAAATAATTACCATATCTAACTTTTCTTCTTTTGGATGATGGAGTAAATCTATTCTCGAAGGGATAGGGGATGTTGTCGGATGAGTATGATAAATAGCTAATATTTTTTCATTTCTTTTTTGGATGGATTTAACAGCCTTTTCTATTGACTCTTTTCCAACAAGAAACCTGTTAGTTGATTGGATTTCACTTTTTAGTGGAAAGTATGAATGGACTACATGATTACAACCGCAAATAAACCCACATGCTTCGTATGGAAGATGTTGTCTTCCTTCTTCTATTAACTGATTGTATACTGTTTTAGAAATTATAATGGGTTTTTGTAGTGAAATTTTCTCATCCTTCAATTATTCCCCCTTCTTCCAAAGTAATTTAGCCAATTCTAATGTTTTAATGAATTTTGATGTATTTTTGTCTAATGGAAGATCATGGGAATATTCATTATTAAATGAATGCTCTTCTTTTGGCAATTGAACTGACGCTTGGTTCTGTTTCGTTTCCACTAATGGTGCACTTTCAGATTCTAATTGGGAAATAGCGCTATGATTCTTCTCTTCTTCGAATGGATTATTTTCCTTTCGTTCATCATATAGTTCTCTTGAAGATGTATCAGAAATATTTGAGATAGATGGAGATGATTCTTTATTAGAAAATGAATCCGTTTTGTTATACTTTTGATCTGCCTTTTCTTTTTCATCTAAGGGACGATTAATATTTTTTATGTGATGACTTTTTTCTGCTTCTTCTTCCTTTGAATTTTTTCGTTTCTTTGTTTTATAAGTTGTTAATGTTTTTATAATATTTTTGTTTACCGGGAAATTAAAATTTTTCATTGAATTTTGTTGAGTTACAAAGTTTGAATTTGAAAACGTTTTGATAGCTTGATTATTTGAAAAAGAAGGTATATTTTGTTTTGGATTTTGATTATTTATTAATTGATTACTATATTGAATATTTTTCATTATTTCTTGAATTCTACTATAATCTGAAGATTTTGCTCTAGTATATGAACGTTGAATGGATTCATCAACAACTTCTTTACGTGCTGGTTTTTCATGTTGGTTTGTTGAAATGTTTTCAGACATCTTTTCAATGGCTTGATTAAGTTTTTTAACGATTTCTTCGATATTAGTTTTACCAACCATTGATTTTATATCATTGATCTCTGATTTCAATTGGTTTATCGAAGTATTAATTTTTTCAAGTTGCTCATTAAATAACTCCTCAACTTTTCCCATTTCATTTATTCTCTTTTCCATAACTTCCATTTCCCCTTTGAGTTTTGAAAGCTTTAATTTTAGTTCATAATTTTCGCTTTCCACTTTTAAAAAATAATCTACATCTTTGTCCTTCATAGTTCGGACGACACTTTTATAAATCTCTATTTCACGTTTAAGATTTTCAATTTCTTCCTTGTTGTATAACTGAAAACGGTTCATTTTCATTCACCCTTATTCAGGACATTAATATAATATTGTAACAATACAATTTTTGTGACAATCGTCAAAATTGTAATTTCAGCAAGCATCCAACTATTGATTTTTATAATGATTTGCCCTAATTTTCACTTTTATTTTTAATATCATGATATTCGACTATTTATGTAAATATCATGATATTTCCGCACTAAGCCTAAAACGTTTCTTAGTGCAATGTCATAAGTTATAGGGAAATTAATTATTATTGGAGGTGCTTTAATGAATATCGATAAAATTTCAGGAGGGCAGGAAGTACTCTGTATTAACACAGACAAGGTTTATGACTGGATTGTTAATGAGGCAACTTTTGATTTAACACTAAACAATCTAGATTTGCCTGTAAATCCTGTTACCGGTGTTCAGCTAGAATGTAGTGATATTGATATTAACTCTGTAACTTGTACAGTTGCCCCAGCAGAAGTTAACCCAATAGAAATTGTAAGCAGAGTAGATCAAGATTTTGTAGTGAATGGTGAAGAGGTTACATTACAAATTGTAACGATTCGCAAAAACTTTGTTGTAACAATCTTTGTAGATTTAGTACCTGCACTTGGAGGAGCAACAGTTGAAGTAGGAAGTGCTGAATTTACTCGCTGTGAACAAGTAATTCTTTGTGCTCCAGAGGGAACAAATATTAATGTTTCTTACACAGACTTAGATTGCTTTGTATGTACAGCAAGCTGTGATCCAGGAACAACAACAGAAGTAGATGAATTAGATGTAACTGTAACTGTTCGTCTCTGCCAAAGCATCCAGTCAACATACCCGGTAACACTTGAAATTACTGCAGAGTTCTGTCAACCAAGAGACATTTTACCATTCCCACCATGCCCAACACCTACAATTCCATTACAATGTCCTGTAGTTTTCCCAACTACTGCGGCAGCCAACAGAAATGGTGGAGGGAATAACGGATAATTTTTATCATACAATTACTGAGAGGGGGATTCCCCTCTCTCATCTTTTTTGGAGGTGATGATGTATGGAAATTCAGAAGAAACTACAAGAATGGAAGCAAATGAATCAAGATTACTTAGAAAGAATTAAATTTATGGTACAAAATATTAATTCTGCAACTAATCCTCTAATCATCAGCTATTTTACATATTCTCTACAAATGAATCATGATATTTCACAGTCCAATTATATCCTCGGTTCTTTTCACATACAAAATATAGGTAATCAACCTCTGAATAATCTGCACATATGCATCAAAATGAAGACTGAGTCGTACTTTGAATTTTCGGGAAAATATGTTCACCAAAATAGTAAACAATCTTTAAGGCTTTCTAGTTTTTGGGAACGAATCAATGAAGATTCTGATCAAAATGAGTATTGGTTGAAGCCGGTTCAAAAATTTGTGTTGAAGCCATCAGAATCTTTATCGTTTGCAAATTTTCAAGTGAAGTGGGTTCCAAAAGGGGCATATTCAGCATTTATAGATGGCTTTGTTTATGGAGAAGAAATATCTGAGGGTATACGATCATTAAATCAAATTCATATAAATGGAATAATACCAGAAAAGAAGGAAGTGGAATCATGACGAAAAAAAATGATGGAATAGAAGAGATGTTTCATCAAACGATTCAAGAAAAATTAAAGAATTATTATAAATCTTTAGTAGATCAACAGGATAGAAAAAGTGATTTTTATAATTTAATATTTTTAGATCAACATACCATGCAGTTAATTATATATTATTTACTATTAAAAGAGATACGTTTTTCAAATGTGGAAATTGATGAAAATATTGTTCATGCAATAGATGAAATCATTCAACAATCAAAAAATGAATTTGAGCAAATTTTAAAGATATTAGAAGAAAAAAATTCATGAGAGGCGAAAATTTATGAAAAAGAATTATAGATGGTTGTACCTTCCTGTAGAAGTAAAAGTAAGAGAAATGGATGCAAAACTTTTATTAGCTTATTATGCTGTAAAGAGTGATTATCATGTCATTATCGGGGACCATGTGATGGTAGAAAAAGCTAGTGAAAAGTATCCAAAAGGGATATTTTTTTCAAAAGGTGGTCCCCATGGATTTAGAGAAAGAATTATCACTCAAGCTATAAAAAATAACCATAAAGTAGTAGAACTAGACGAGGAAGGTTTAATATTTAATGAAAAATTATATATCATAGACAGAATGAGAAAAGATATGTTAGAACTTGTTACCCAAGAATATTGTTGGGGAGAATATCAAAAAGAAGTGATCGCAAAATATCATCCTGATTTAATTAATAAGTGTCATGTTGTCGGTAATCCAAGGTTGGATTTATTAACTCCAAAATATCGTGAGCTTTATCGAGAAGATGTTGAGAATTTAAAAAATTCATACGGAGATTTTATATTAATTAATACTAGATTTGCCAAATACAATACTTTAAAAGGAAAAAAAGAAACAGCTTTAAATCAAGAAATAAAAAGATTATATGATTGCTTTATTGAAATGATTCATAAATTAAGCAAACAGTTTTCAAATATCACCATTATTATTAGGCCGCATCCATTGGAAAATTCAACTTCTTATCGAAAAGAATTTGCTAATTATTCAAACGTTCATGTCATTCATGAAGGGAATATAATTAAGTGGCTTATGGCCGCTAAGGCGATCATTCATAATGGATGCACGTCAGGAATTGAAGCGTTTTTTCTGGAAAGGCCGTTAATTACTTATATTCCATTTCAATCTAATGAAACTATCATATCCAATCAATTGGGAGAAAAAGCAAGAAACATAAATGAAATAATTACTTATTTAAAGAACATTTTTTCTAATAACTATAAGGTCGATCTTCAAAAGGGAAGTGAAGTATTTAAATATTGTTATTGGTCCAAAGATCATTACGCTTACTCGTCCATTCTTCAATTATGTAATCAGATTTCGCTTTCTTCACCACCTTTAAAAGAATTTTCCTTCATTCAATATCAATATAAAAAGAAAAGAATATTTTCCTTAACTCATTCAGAAATATTATCTTTTTTCAATAAATTAGATGAAATAGAAGGTAATCAAAGTTTTATATCTATACAGTCGATAGGTAAGAATATTTATTTAATTCATTCTACTTAACTTTATTTTTTAAACAGCACCCTCCTCGACGTTTAATTTCAATTTTTGGATAATCACTTGAAAGAACGATCGGAGGTTTAGATTGAATAAATTTTTTTCTCACTGGGTTAGTTTTTTTTATTTCCTTCAAAATTATCAACTCCTTTTTGTTTTTACAATATAATAGTTATTCTTGCTTTATTTTGTGTAGGCAAACATAGGATTGTGTCAAAAAATGGACTTCTATAATTATAAAATTAAGGTTAAAACATCTTCCTAAATAAAATTCCTCTTCTTTTTCATCTCAACTATTTATTTTCCTTAAAAATCATTATGAAAGATATAAATTTGTAGAAAGTGAATTTAAGTTATAAGAAACTAAATCGAAACCATTGAGAATAAAAAATTTCAATACATTTTCACCGTTATTAGCTACTTGTTAAAAGTAGTTTTATTTTTTTATGAAAAATTTTTTTTGATTATTTTAAGTCGTTTTATATAAAAAAAGGCTATTTTCATAGGCTTTGGTCATTAACGGTTTTTTTCATAATTAATATACATGTATAACGAACAAAAAATAGGAAGTACTAAAATGGTTTGGAAAGAAGGGATTTCGTGTACTTTCATAACAAGAGAATTTTAGTAATTGGTGGTACGGGGACAATAGGTACAAGCATCATCAAACATTTATTAATGGATGATCCAAAAGAAATAAGAATTCTAAGTCGGGATGAATTTAAACAACATCAATTACATGAACAATATGCTTACTCGGAAAAATTAACATTCATGATTGGGGATGTTCGCGATTATAAACGGCTAGTTGAAGCTATGAAGGGTATAGATTTTGTTATACATTTAGCAGCAATGAAACGGGTTGAATCTTGCGAACTGAACCCAATAGAAGCAGTAAAAACCAATATTATTGGGACTTATCATGTGATGAACGCTGCAATNATCAATAAAGTAAAAAAAGTGATTTTTACTAGTTCCGATAAAGCTATTTCGCCAAGCAATACGTATGGAGCAACAAAACTCATTGCTGAGAATTTATTGACAATGAGTGATCAAAACTCTGACAATGAAACAACTGTTTTTGCATGTGTTCGTTTTGGAAATGTCATGGGTTCAAGAGGTTCAGTGATTCCACTCTTTAAAGAACAATTATTGAACCATCAAAAGATTACAATAACAGATTTAAAAATGACTCGATTTATGATGACAGTCAAACAAGCAACTGAATTAATACTGTTAGCATTAAAAGAGGCAAAAGGAGGAGAAATATTCATATTAAAAATGCCAGTTGTTCGATTAGAAGATTTAGCTAATATTCTCATAGACGATTATTGTGAAAAACACTCTATTAGCAGAAAAGATGTAAAAATTGAATTAATCGGTTTAAAACAAGGAGAAAAGATGTATGAAGAACTAATGACAATTGACGAATCAAAAATTGCGTTAGAATTACCAGATATGTATGTCATTCCAAAAGGTAGACATCAAAATTATCAAGATGGAAAAAAAGTCGTTGAAGGTTCCTATAGTTCTTCGAGTCAAAAACCACTCAGTTATGAAGAGTTACGTGAATTATTAATGAAAGAAAAATTAATCTAAATGATTTTTTTTAGGAGGAATGAATGAATACCTTTCAAAAGAATTATTGGTCATTGTATTTAGATTTTTTAAAGGATTTTGAAAAAATAACCTATCAAGGTTTTTCATTGCCATATTTATGCCACTTACCAAGTTATTTATTAAGAAACGAGAAACTAATAAACGAATTACATCAGCCTCAATTTATTAAACAAATTAAAAATCCAATAAAAAATAAAGCAAAGATTCAAGAAGCATTTAGCAAGTTTGTTGAATCTCATTCGAAAAAAGGTGAGAATCAAAAACCAAAAGGAAAAATTGTCTTTCACTTCGATAAATTGTTAAGAATTCCAATCAACAGTATTGTAAACGAATTTGATTCATCAGAGTTTGCCGTATTAGTAAATAGTAATAGCATTGGCCTGAGTAATAAAAATCAAATAGGAGAAACAAGGAAAAAGAAAAAAGCAACTGTAATCGTTCATGATACGATTANGATTTCTAAGGAAAAAATTCAAAAAAGTAATGAACTTCAAAATATACGATACCAAATGATTTATCTTAAGGACTATTTCACTCCATGTGAAGCAGATGTTTTAGAAAAAAAGAAGGAAGCTATCCAAATATTAAATACTCATAGTAAACATCGACTATATCGGGAGCAGGAATTCAAAAGATGGCTATTAAATTCAATGGAATCAGTTATTCATTATATTAATATGGCAAAAAATTTCTTAAATAAAAATCAAGTGTCTTGTTTAGTTGTTTCTACAACACATAGTTATATAAACCGAATTTTATCAGTAGTTGCTAGTGAAAGAGGTATCCCAACGGTTTGTATGCAACATGGAATCATAGCTAGCGAACTTGGATTTATCCCTAAAATTGCAAAAGTTGATGCAGTTTATGGATACTTTGAAAAAAATTTTTTTACTCAATTAAAAGTTCCAGACAATTCTGTTGATATCATTGGACATCCTCGATTTGACGATATTAGAAATACTTCAACAATGACTAAGAGTACTTTTTATAAAAAATTAGGGTTAGATCTAAATTGGAAAACAATTTTGATGATTGTTAGAGGGGAAAATGATATTGATAAGTGGCGAACTTTTATTCAATCTATCTCTAAGAAAATGAAAGTAAACATTTTAATAAAAAACTATCCTTCAACAAAACCTCATGCTCTAACAAAAGAATTTACTTTTGTAAAGCCAACACTAAATTTACATTTATATGAGATCTTACCGCATGTAGATGCAGTGGTTGCTTATCCTTCAACAGTTGCTCTAGAAGCAATGTTATGTCAAAAACATGTGTTTATACTAAATAAAAATTTCTTAGGATATACCAATTATTACTTGGGACTAGGAGAATTTGTTCGATCTAAACCTGAAAAATTAGCACGCCAAGTCTATCAATATTTTAATGATGCAAATGTTCGACGGGTTGCTGAAGAAAAACGGAAAAAATTCCTTAAACATGCTTATCCAAGTAATGAAAAATCAATAAAAAGATTAAAATCATTAATTTATAAACTAATCCATTAACGTTTCCAAGTACGGAGGAATTAAATGAACACGTTTGTCAATAATTACTATTCTTTACTTTTAGATTTTATTTACGATTTTAAAAACCTTGATTACAAAGGATATACTTTATCTTACTTTATACACTTCCCTAGCTTATTAAGAAAAAGTCCAATTTGGAATGCCTTAAGAGATTCCTCCATTCAGCCATATTTAAAAAATAAGGGAAAAACAGCTAGGGATGTCCAACATGTGTTTAATCAATATATGGAAACTTTAAAAACTAAAAAAAATACAGTGAAAAATGGAAAGGTTGTATTTTTGGAGGATAATTTAACTAGAATTCCAGAAAAAACTTATCTTCAACATTTTGATGTTCGTAACATCATCATTTTAAAGATTGGTAAGAAGGAACAAAAATCAAAAGGAAAATTAAATATTCACTATAGCGAGGAATATATGATGGACAACATGAGACCGGCAATAGTGAAAGTAAAAATGGAAGCTAAAAATATTCTTGAAAATTTTAATCACCATATTCTTTATAAGGAAAAATCATTCCAAAATATATTATTTAGAAAAATTGATTTTACCATTAATCAAATAGGAATTGCTGAAAATTTTTTAAGTAAATTCCCGGTCTCATGTTTAATCATCTCTAGTCCAAATCATTACGGTCGAATTATGGCATTTGTTGCAGCAAAATTAGGCATTCCTACGATTTGTTTACAGCACGGAATTATTGCAAATGAATTTGGATATATTCCTAAAATTGCCACAATTGATGCTGTATACGGTCATTTTGAAGTGGATTGGTACAAGAAATATGGAGCAAAAGAAGACTCTCTTGCTATTGTAGGACATCCAAGATTTGACCAAGCATTTCAAAAACCGAAAATATCAAAAAGAAAATTTTATAAAAAATTGAAATTAAACGCCAAAAAACCAACAGTCCTTTTAATTGTTAGAAGTACTCGGCAGATAGAAAAATGGGAACTTTTAATACAGACAATTAAAGAAAATATAGATGCTAATTTCATCATTAGAGATTTTCCAAATGATCCTTCCCATCCGCTTATTAAAGCTTTTCCGTTTATTCGATCAACGGAGTCTTTTCAACTCTATGATATATTGCCAAATGTTGATGTTGTGATTTCTTATTGCTCAACAGTAGCATTAGAATCTATGTTGGTTAACAAACCAGTTTTTATCATGGATTCAAATCTCGATAGTTATACAGGCTATTACAATTCCCTTGATTACATGGTTCAAAAAGATCCTATAAAATTAGCTGAACAAATCCACTTATACTTCACCAATGATTCTGTAAAAAAAGATGTGGAGAAGAAAATAAAAGATTTTTTACAATATGCGTATCCGAAACAAACATTATCAGGGAAAAGACTACACGAATTAATTCAAACGTTCATAAATTAAAATGATCAGGAATTCAAATTTTTATGTAACATCGAGTTAATGAAAGGATGAAAAAATTGAAAATATTAGTTACAGGTGGAGCAGGTTTTATCGGTCGATGGGTAGTCCAACAATTATTAAACGACGGTCATGAAGTGTGGATATTAGATAATTTGTCTAACGGAAGATTAGAAAATTTAAAAGGGTTAACCAATCAAAAAAATTTAAAAAACATTACGATTGG
>JGI1652J44930_10000299_pt1 | contig 19846 bp, 20 predicted proteins | sample NewIslsDNAsample_FD_44930 | JGI IMG/M metagenome (IMG submission 44930)
CTCTTGGCAATCCCATAAAGGGATTACCGAGCAACGCCGCCTTTCATCCCACGATTCAAACCGTGGGCTTTCAGTCGGCAAATTTCTGTAATCTTTATATTGAAAAAATCACACGAATCGTTGTTCCTTTTCCTTCCCGCGTGACCAGCTGAAGCCGATGCTGCAACTTTTGGCAGACTTGTTGTACAAGATATAAACCCATACCAGTTGATTCGCCAAAACGACGCCCATTCTTGCCGGTGTAAAAGGGTNCAAAAACACGCCGCCGATCCTCTTTTGGAATTCCTACACCTTGATCCGTTACCTCCAACACTTTGCCTTCACTATGTTCGTAAGCGGTTACCATAATCTTTTTATTTGCTGCATCCGTATACTTGATCGCATTCACCACCAATTGTTCAAGCACAAACTTCAACCATTTCTGATCTGATCTCACTGTCATTTGTGGATCGACTTGTACTTCTGGATAAAGCTTCTTGCGAATAAAGTACCGTTTGTGCGCATTGATCACCTCTGTTACTAACTTATTCAACTTTACACTCTCAACATGAAAATCCTGCTGAAAGCTTCCCAACCTTGCCATGTATAGAGCCATATTTAGTCCCCGGCTGATCCGCTCGACCTCTTGGCCTATCTTCTCAGCAAAAGGTTCCNCTTCCTGTTCTTGCAGCATTAAATGAATGACCGAGAGGGGGGTTTTCATCTGATGGACCCATTGATGAATAAAGGTGAGATGTTCAGTCTGTTTCCGTTGATACCAATGCAACTGCTCCTGGTATCGATCATATTGTGCTCTCAGAAATGCATCAGTCGCTTGTGCCAGCGGTGCACTTCCTGTTGGAGTGATGGAATCTGCCAAATTCGTAGGTGTTTGGCTTAACTTTTGATACAATTTCCGGTGACGCAAATAGCGATAGCACAAAAAAACAACCAGTAAAAAACCACTTAAAAAAAGAAAGTAGGAGAGATTCGCAAATGTCGCAAAACCACCTAGTTCGGCATAAAACAGAAACAATAAAAACATATTGCTAATATATAAGACAATAAACGGAACGTGATCACGATAAAACAATTTCATTGCTGTCTCCTCCAGCATGCGCGCAATCGATATCCATATCCTCTGACCGTCTCCAAGCAATTGTCAATCCCTAGCTGTTGCATTTTCTTGCGAAGGCGCGTTATATTCACATTCAAGGTATTTTCATCAATAAATGTCTGATCATCCCATATTTTTTCCAATATTGTCTCTCGACGAACCGCACGGGGAGCGCGGCTGAGCAAGAGCTCCGTTAACAACGCTTCATTCTTGGTCAGAACGATCGATTGATCATAAAAGTGCAGCTCTGGTCTTTCTGGATATAAGATCATTCCTTCATACTCCAACCTTCTCTCCTTTGTCGCAAACTCTCCAAAACTACGTCTTAACTGGCTCTTTACTTTGGCGATTACAACATCATAGGAAAACGGCTTGGTGATATAATCATCCGCACCACTTTCAAGTCCCAACACTTGATCCATCTCTCCAGCACGTGCCGAAATCAATATGATGGGATTGGTGGATACCTGCCGAATTTTTTTGCACCAATAGTAACCATCATATTGCGGCAAATTGATATCAAGCAAAACCAGATGGGGACAAGTCGCCACAAACACATCCAAAATCTTGTCGAACTCTCTCACCGAAATCACTTCATACCCATACTTCGCAAGATGAGCCGCTACAAGCTCGGCAATCGCTTCATCATCTTCAACTAACATAATTTTATAACTCATATACATAATATCCCTTCGTTTATGAATGTTAGGAATTTACCTTTCATTATATTATTGCCAATTTTATCATCTTCTCTTATGCTGGTAATAGCATCTGTGATTGGTCTCATCGATACCAAGATGAACTGCCTGAAACCCTGGAGGAGAAACATGAAGGTCGTGATCTATTTAAGAAAGTCTTTTATTGAGGATCAACGTGGAATGGGTGAACCCTTTCATGACCAAAAAAAGACTTTGCTTGCTTTGGCGAAGCAGAAAAACTTTAATGTGGTCAAAATCTATGAGGAAATTGATATTGGTGATTGTCCAAACTACTTGCCATTGCGTAAGCAATTGTTACGAGAAGTCAGGAATGGTCTATACGACGCAGTCCTTTGCACAGGTTTGGATCAATTCGGTCGCGGTAACATGCACGACTTAGCCCTTGTCTTAAATATCCTGAAAGACAACAAAACAAAGCTCATCACCCCTCGACAGATTTTTGATTTGGAAGTTGAATTATCAGAAAAACGCAATAAAGATTCTACTCAGCAAGAAGTAACGAATCCGCTAGCTGATCTGATCATTTGTGAAAAGTGTGGAGAAACTATGTTGAGCCGCCCCTACGCCATCCAACCTCCCCAATTAATCTGTAGCAATCAACATTGTGATATCAAAGGTGCACCGTTGGATCGGGTCGAAGAAAAGGTTTTAACAACACTTCGGGATTGGGTAGAAAAATATGAACTTGATATAGAAGCATCCATCTTACCAAATCAGCTCTCTGCCAACATGGAAGGAATTGAAAGCAGAATCAGAAGTTTGAAACACGTTTTGATGAAAATGGAGAAGCAATGCAAAGCGCTTTTCAAACGCTTCACAAAAGGAATGATCGATAAAACCACTTTTCAGGAAAAAGAAACAAAATTCGCCAAAAGAAAAGCTATCGCACAAAAAACATTAACTCAATACCAGCAACAATTAGATCAACAACAAAGAATGATGTCTAAACATCACAATCTCATTCCCAAAATAAAATCGGTCTTAACCAAATATCCAACGCTGAACAATCCAAAGGAAAAGAATGCATTACTAAAGGAAGTTCTCGAAAAATGCCTATACATGAGGACCAAAGAGCAAAGTTATAGTGAATTTACAATCAAAATCTACCCACGACTTTAAAGCAAGGATGTCCAAATCTAATATTCATAGTATTCCCCAAATAACAATAAAATCAAATATAGAAATTATTTCGCGTTTTAAATTGAATTACACTGCACACTTGCCCAGTGAAAAAACGGGAGCTGACAAAAGTCAGCTCCTTATCTTTTTCATAAATAAGCGAATCTATTTACGCAATAAAACACTGTTCATATGTCGTTTTAAATACTCAAATTGATTTTTAACAGAGTGATATCCCAGCGCAAAATGTCCTTTATGAGGCTTCCAAATTCTATAGACATCAATCGCTTTCGATAGATAAGCTTTATCTTGTTTANGTATCAATGAAACAATTGGATATTTCTTTTCCAATTCTGGATATTTCATACGCGTAGCTACCGAAGCGTAATGCCGTTTATATTTGATTAATCGAGCACGATGCAATCGATTGAGTACCTTCCCCACATGTGCATGATCCCGTTGAACATCTATCTCAGACATGCTAACAAAAGTAGCATTGGGATAAAGCTTTAACCAATCGCGAATGATGTAGTGCATCGTGATCCAGCCAAAATGACCATGTTGCAACTCATACACAAACATATTTCGCTTCGGTACTCCCAGCGCAGACGTTGCCCGCAGAAATTCTTTCATTCTCGCTTCGCCAAATGCTTTTACACTGAGAGGTTGATAACCTTCTGCAGACGGGATATGTAATTGTTTATGAACCTGACACCATTGACTCTTTCCTGCCATATAAGGATGGTTGGATTCATGATCATAATAGCCATTCACCACATCTCGCGCTTGGGACAACTCACCTTTGGACAACAGTAAGACATAAACTTGTTTTTTTTGCCGCAAATCATTTCGAATCGGTACACCAAATGTTAATACTTCATCATCCGCATGAGGCACTAAATAAATCACAATATTTCGTGCCCGACTGGGTTTTAAATGCTTCATCGAAGGNGTACTCGAAATGCCAATCCATCGTTTGACAACGGTTGGCTGAACAACTTGTACTGGTTTCTTTTCTTCGATCTTCTCACTTTTTCCATTAAGAACTAACAAAACCAGACATACCTGCATGCATATGAATTTTCCCAAAATGCGAAGCCATCTTTTCATTTCCGCACTACACTGTTTGTCTGTCCTCCTTCAAACAGTCATCGCCTAGATCCACTCATCTTTTTCTTTTTGCTGTCACCATTAAAGAATGATCGCAATCATATCATTCCCTAATGGTTTTATAATAGAGATATAATAACAAATATTCCATCAGTTGTATAGACTCTACATGAATGGTCACTACTGTTTCTCGAACCACTTCTTATGCGCAAAGGTGATGTGGAGATGACATAAATGATCACAAAACAATAAAAACTTTCTCTCTGCATATGCACAGAAAGAAAGTCTTGATCTTCTGGTGCGCCTGACGGGACTCGAACCCGCACTCCTCACGTAAGCATACCCTAAGGATAACCCGCTTCCCTACTAAGCTTCTTCGAGAGGCTGTTCGGTGCCGCACCCTACTGGCTATTCACCATTTCGGGCTACTGGAACCTCTGGTTGCGACCGGCATGCAACGTTTTACCGCGCTCTATCCTTTTGTGCTACTGGCGCCGCATCGACTTCGCGAAAACAAACGCTTGGTTATGAAACTAGCAAAGCTAACATATACTTAGACAACAAACCTCACTTACATAAAGAAATCGCGATTCATCCTCCGAATATCGAGCAAACCATCTGGTAAGATCGTGCAAAACAATATAAAATAGTAGAGGTTATCGATGTGGAAAAACGGAGGAAGTATAAAAAATGGTTAGAAAAGCAGATTCACACCAAGAAGTAATGGATATGCTATTGGCGACAAGCCGTACGTTTTATATTCCCATTAGTCGCCTAACTCCAAATATCAAAGAGGCTGTTGCCTCCGCTTATCTGTGTATGCGTGCAATCGATGAGATCGAGGACCATCATCAACTCCCCGCCGAAACCAAAACAAAGCTTTTACATACGATTAGTCAAATCTTAAAACAACAATCCGATTTTCATTCTCTGCAAACCTTATTTGAACCATATGCAAAGCTATTGCCGAAAGTTACCTTAAAACTAAAGGACTGGATCGAGTTCGCCCCAGCCACCATCCGAGAAAATATCTTGCATTGGACATCCGTCATGGCTGAAGGGATGGCAAATTGGGNGGAAAAGAATTGGTCCATTCAAACAGAAAAAGACCTTGATTCCTATACNTACTATGTTGCAGGGTTAGTCGGCCTATTGCTTAATGAAATATGGAAGTGGTATGACAACACCATTGCGGATCAAAAACTGGCTGTAGCATTTGGTCGTGGCCTACAAGCTGTGAACATTATCCGCAATCGAAAAGAGGATTTAGCAAGAGGGGTAGACTTTTTTCCCGATGGATGGGATTATCCTGAAATGTTTGCCTATGCTCGTCGCAATTTAAAACAAGCGGATCAATATGTCGCAAACCTTGAACAAGGACCCATTTTGGAATTTTGCAAGATTCCTCTCGCTCTTGCTCACGCTACCTTAAAGACAATTGAACTTGGCAAAACCAAACTTAGTCGTGCCAACGTATTGAAAATTGTTGAGAAAATAACGAAGAAAAATGATGCAAACTGATCCGTACCATTCCAAAACAATGGATTGTCAGCATCCATCTCGCTGCAAAGCATAAGCGACAAAAACATGAAAAGCCCATCCACTTCATCGGTTCATCTTAGATCTCAAACACCATCTTGAGATCTTTTTCTTTTTTAGTAAAGTATCCTTGTTCTACCAATTATTTCGTCAATNTAAACTGCTATTTTTTCAAATTTATTAAAAATGAGGCCATATTAGCAAAAAAATGCTAAAATGAAAAAATAGTTTTTTCATAACAGCTTAGAAGAATGGAGTGGTGAATACATAATGAACACTTGGTGGGATATTCTCATTGGCTTCATTATGGGGTGCGTGGAAGGATTAACAGAGTTCGCCCCCGTTTCATCAACTGGCCATTTGATCCTTACCGGACATCTTTTAGGCTTCCAAGGAACCATCCGCGCTTCTACCTTTGAAGTCTTTATTCAACTTGGCTCTATATTAGCTGTGATCACTGTCTTTTGGAAGCGGATTCTTCGCCTGTTAGGGCTTTATAAGCCAAACGAAAAGACAAAGGTTGAAGGTGAAGCAAGCAATACCAATCAACTTACTTTGTTGCACATCATTGTTGCTTGTCTCCCCGCTGCAATTGCAGGCGCTCTGTTTCATGATCTGATTAAAACACACTTATTTGGGCCAGTTACGGTTGTGCTTGCCTTGGTTGTGGGTGGAATCTTAATGATTGTCGCTGAAAAAGCAAATGTGAAAGTCGTAAGCCGCTCATTGGATGAAGTAACCTACAAACAAGCTTTTGGTGTAGGTCTCTTCCAATGTATCGCCTTATGGCCGGGTTTCTCACGTTCCGGTTCGACCATTTCAGGCGGACTGCTATTAGGCTTAAATCACAAAACAGCCTCAGAGCTTTCCTTCCTGGTTGCAGTTCCAATGATGTTTGGTGCAACGGGTAAGGACTTATATGAAAACTGGAATCATCTTTCAGCAGCAGATTTGCCGCTTTTCATCACTGGCTTTGTTACAGCCTTTATTGTTGCCATCCTTGCGATTAAGTNCTTTTTGCATTTAATCGAAAGAGTCAAATTAACTCCCTTTGCCATCTATCGGTTTATCCTGGCAGCGGTCTATTCCTTCTTCTTCCTATGGTAAAAAGAAGTCCCTTTCTTGTACGAAAGGGACTTTTCTTTCTTCATCGTGAAAAAGGATATTGACTCGGGGGAAACTGATTGGGTACGGGTAGCTCTTCTTTGACTTCCTCTTCATACTCCTCTAGTCCAAACTCTTCAAATACCCGTCGACAGAGATTGATTTCATATTTGACCATGTCATCTTGGCTATCTGATTTGCGAAGCAGGTTTAGGTATTGATGCAATGCTTCTTCCAACAGATCAAGTTCCGCTTTCGATAACTCAACCGTTATTTTCATTTTGTGCCAGGCGAATGACCTTCGCCTTTCCCTCCTTTATCGATTGCATATCACAATTAGTTTTATTACATAATACCAAGAAATCATTTCGTTTGCGTAAGCTTCCGAAGTATGGCATCAAAAGTTCTTTTTCCCTGAGAAGCGTTAAACCAAACAAAGTTCTCAAACAATCACAAAAGTTTCCTGACTCGCATCCTTTGTGCATTCTTGTAAAGAAATCACTTTAGGGACGATCCCTCCGTGCTTTTTTTCTTTTCAAGATTTGCTAAAACTTCCATGACTTCTTCGAAAATCTGTTTGGCTCTTGGATCTGCTGGATCTTTTACGGCTCGTAAGAGAACAACAACAGAATAGCGAGGTTGTTCATAAGGACCAAATCCAACCATCCATTTATGATATCGATCCTTATTTAAACCCGTTTGGGCAGTTCCTGTTTTCCCAGCCACTTGCCAAGTTGTTTTTCCTTTCAGTGAAGAGGCTGTTCCTTGCACCACTGTCTGGCGCATCATTTGTTTGACTGCCTGAATGGTGCTATCTTTTAGCTTTTTCCCCGTAGGCAACTGCTGAACTGGAAATCGTTCAACGACTTTCCCATCGGCTGAACGGATCTCTTTGACTAATCGAGGGGAAAATGGCTTTCCTTGATGAAATAAGGCAGTGACAAGATTAGCTGCTTGGATCGGCGTAATTTTTACATCTCGCTGCCCAATCCCTGTTTGCACAACAGCCCCAACATCGGTTGGCGCTACTGTTGATGAAAAGATGAGCCCTCGATGTTCATAGGGCCATTGCTTTCGTTTTTTGTTTGACCAAATAATTTGCTGCTGAAAACCCATCTGTCGAGCATATTGTTCAATCCGCTTTTTTCCCAATTGTTTGCTTAAGCTTCCAAAATACAGATTACATGACTGGGCAAACGCTTCGGCAAAGGTTTCTCGACCATGTTTGCTCTGATCAGCATCTTTGAGCTGAAATTGTTCCCAGATGCCACGGCAATGAAAAGGAGAATGAAGATTCACCAACCCCTCTTCTAAACCGGCAATGGCAATTAACAACTTAAAAACCGATCCCGGTGTTGCTTCCATAAAAGCGCGATGATCCCATGGATTTTTGCCATCTTTTTCTTTCCAGCCTAGTGGTGCACTAGCCGCCGCTAGAATATCCCCTTGCTGGATCTCTTGGACAACAACTGCCCCTTCCGATACATGGTGTTGGGCCAATATGTGTTCAACTTGCTGCTGAATCGTTTTATCCAGTGTTGTCACAATCATCTTCGGAGAGAAGGACTTTGGCTCTTTTTGCTCTACAATCTTTACATCTGCTCCTGGTAAAGGTTCACCACGTCGCGTACGGTAATAATGCAAAATCTTCTCCTTTGCTCCATGTAACGCTTGTTCAAATGAGGCTTCGATTCCGGAAATGCCCACACGAGATTGTTTGGTATACATGCCTTGATCCAATTGCTNCTTATACAGCCGTTCCAAGATCAAAGGCTGACGAATTACTTGACCAATCAGTTGCTGGCCAATCTGTTGATAGACCATGCGGCCATCAGCACGAACAGCCAATATTCCCGGTATATCCAAGGAACGCAATTTTGCGACTTGCTCATTCGTTAGGATCAACTCACGTCGATCCGGATACGACAAAAAAATGGGGTGTCGGATGGTTTGCAACGTCGTAAGCAACTGTTGATACGGAAACTGTAGGATTGCTGAAACCTGCAACAGTTTTGCTTTCCGCAGCGAAATCTGTTTCTTCGTATGCGGGAAAACGATTAAGCGCCATTGGTCCTGTCCCACAATGACTTGTCCGTTTCGATCTAGAATCTTGCCTCGACCACTCTGAAGAATTATTTCCCGGCTTTGGGCTTCAGTTGCTAATTGGATTAGATCAAANTCCTGCTTTGAAAAAGCTCGCGTTGAGAGGATCTGAATCTGGTAAAGTCGTAAAATCACTCCTAGCAACAAAAGACACAATGTCGTGATCATCAAACCAATGCGCCAACGAAACATTCCGTACACCCCACTCCATCTCCATATCTTCAGCATGGACATGAAGACGATTGGGTATACTACTCATTTCTGTTTTTCGCATTCTGTTCACTTCGTCGAATATTTTGTTGATGNTCCTCCATCGTCTTACTAAAATAATGACCGCCCGTTCCATCTTTTTTCGTTACATAATAGAGATAATCGTGTTGCGCTGGATTGATTACCGACTGTAATGCAAGTTCACTAGGACATGCAATGGGTCCTGGTGGTAAGCCTTTGATTTGATATGTATTAAATGGACTGTTAATCTTTAAATCATTAAAATAGAGTCGTTTCTTTTTCTCCCCTTTCATTTGAAAAGCATAGATAACAGTCGCATCTACTTCCAACTTCATTCCTTTATCCAACCGATTGTGAATGACACCAGCAATTTGTGGAAACTCTTCTTTGACTTGACTTTCTTTTTCGATAATGGAAGCAAAAGTAACCCATTGATCCACCGTCATATCGCGTTCCTTTAGTTTCTCACGAACCCTCATTTTGGTCATTCGATCCGCAAACTCATCCAACATCGCCTTGACAATCTTTTCTGCTTTTTCTCCCTTTTTAAACTCATATGTACTTGGAAACAGATAACCTTCCAATCGATACTTGCGACTGGGATTTTTGGGAATCTCCTTCTCAAATTCATAACTAGGGGCTCGTTCGTTAACTTCTTTGAGAAACGCTTCTTTATCAAAGCCTGCTTTCCCCAAAATTTCTGCAATTTCTGGAACGGTTTTCCCTTCTGGAATGGTCACCTTGATCGTATTCTGTTTCCCTTCATGTAACCGCTTCATAATGGCATCCAGATTTTCATTGGGGGAAATCTCATAGAACCCAGGTTTTAGATTGGTCATATTCTTATACCAGGCATAGTAGCGAAAAAGCCAATCACCACGAATCAATTGGTTCTTTTTCAGGATTGCTCCGATCTCACTTAAGGTTGTATTGGGAGGAATTTCAATCTGTTTGACTTCATTTCGCACTGGAGATTCTAAGTAAAATGAAATGAATAAATACCCAAGCGTCAACCATCCCCCCGCGATCAAAACTGTAAGGAGTAGACGTAGAAGCCAATTCATCCAAAGTCTCCCTCTCTCTCAAACATACATGTCAATATTCTTTAATATTAGCATAATTTTGCAGAAAAAATAACGAGGAATTTTCCTCGTTACGAATATTGTAGAAACCAATATTCATCAATTGCTTCCAACACATCTTCCCATTCCATCTCATCCTCAATCGCTTTCAGCTGATCCCCTGCGACGCGATAGAGATAACAATCATCAGGATGATCATCTTCCGATCTAACAATCGCATAATGGCGATCTTGATATCGAAACTCCTGCAGTACTTGCACATTTGCCTCCAACTTGACTTGCTGTTGCTGATCGCGCAGGATAAAAACTTCTTCCACACCCTGACTATTCAGTTGAGTCATTTGACATCACCTGAAATTCGTTGGCTAGCCAAGTATCAAAAACCTCTTCAACCATTTCCCANTCCTGATCATCTTCAATCATTTCCAGCGTGATTTGATCATCTTCACCGTGATAGCGAAAAGCGAAGACTTCTTGTTCTTCATCATCATCCATTTGATCAGCTGGAGATACCAACAGATACTTCTGTCCTGTATCATGTCGCTCAAACTCATATAAGATTTCAAATTTTTGTTCCTCGCCATTTTCATCTGGGATGAAAAGATACTCACTCAATCGACTTCCCTCCTTTGCGCATCCAAATAACCCTGCAAAATCCACGTAGCAGCAAGTTGATCAATGACCTTTTTCCGTTTTTTACGCCGAACATTGGAAGCAATCAGTGTCCGTTCTACCGCCATGGTTGATAAGCGCTCATCCCACAAATGCACTGGAAGATGGAACATGCGTTGTAGTTGTTCCGCAATCCGCTGACTCTCTTCACCTTTTACACCCAAGCTCCCATCCATGTTGCGCGGCAAACCAATCACAATCGCTGTAATTTGATACCGTTCAATCAATTCAGCTAGCTGCTTCAGCCATGAACGATCATCATCTCGATTTAGAACACAAACTCCTTGAGCGGTAATGCCCAAGGAGTCACTCACCGCAACACCAATCCGTTTCTCGCCTAAATCNAGTCCCAAGATCCGACTCATGCCTGTCATTTCAGCTCTCTTGATCAATTTGGTTGGTTTTTAAATAGTGTTTCACTAACTCTTCAATTAATTCATCCCGTTCGATTTTTCGAATTAATGCTCGCGCATTATTATGTCTGGGAATATATGCTGGATCACCCGAGATCAAATAACCGACGATTTGATTGATGGGATTATATCCTTTTTCTTTTAGAGTATTGTAGACGAGCAACAAAATATCTCTTGGACTTTTATCAATCTCAGCTCGAAAATGAAACTTTCGAGTTTCATCCATGGCATCTCCCACCCTCTCTTATGGATGAATGGCATATTCAATACTATTTTATCGTACCTTTTCGATTACTTCTGCTCGTATTCTTGATTTTCCTTGTCTTTTACCCAATGATAAACATATTGGAGAGCTTCATTCAATCGTTCGGGAGACTTTCCACCAGCCTGCGCCATATCAGGTCGACCGCCACCACCGCCTTGACAGATGCTTGCAACCTCTTTAATCAATTTGCCTGCATGATAGCCTCTTTTTACAAGTGGATCTGAAACAGCAGCTACAAATTGTACCTTTCCACCGATCTTCGCACCAAGAACGATAATGCCTTCATTGATCTGCTGCCGAAGTTCATCAACTAGATTCCGCAGCTGCTCCATGCCTGTTGCCTCAACTTCAACGGACAACACAGGAAGGTCATTCACTTCAACTATTTTTTGTGTCAACTCTGTAACTCGATTGCGATTGATGATCGCTTGCAATTGCTGGTTTTTCGTTAACAATTCTTTCTCGCGTTCCTTCAGTTGCACGACTTTTTTGGGGACACTCTGAACAGATGTTTTTAAGACAGCAGCAGCTTCTTTCAACTTGGCAACCTGTTCCTGGAAGTAATGATACGCATGGCGACCGGTTACTGCTTCAATTCTCCGTACGCCTGAGCCAATGCTACTCTCACTGACGATAGCAAAATGACCAATTTCACCTGTATGATTGACATGGGTTCCACCGCATAGTTCCAGACTGTAATCACCAATTTGGACAACGCGCACCTTTTCCCCATATTTCTCACCAAACAAAGCGACCGCACCCATTGCTTTCGCTTCGTCGAGCGGTTTAANCATGGTTTTAACACCAGTATTTTGCCAAATTTGCTGATTGACTTGCCGTTCAGCTTGTTCCAGCTCTTCTTCAGTCATTGCTCTCATATGGGTAAAATCAAACCGCAGCCGATCGGGAGCGACTAATGATCCAGCCTGTTTCACATGCTCACCCAGAACATTCTTTAAAGCTCGGTGGAGAAGATGGGTTGCCGTATGGTTTTTGACTGTATCCAAACGTCGTTTTTGATCAATCCGCGCAACCACTTGGTCGCCAACATGGACGGTCCCTTTTTCAACCTTAATGGAATGGAGATGCTCTCCATGAGGACCTTTTTGCACATCGTTGACAACCAACGTTGCCGATTGGCTCTCTATCCAACCGCGATCAGCAACTTGTCCTCCGCTTTCCGCATAAAATGGTGTCTCTTTTAAAATGATGACTCCTTCTTGACCAGCTTTTAACTCATCAACCAGTTGGTCATGCGCAAGTATTGTCTCAATTTGCGTCTTGACTTCAAACTGTGTATAACCAACGAAGCGACTTTCAACCTCCAAATCAGCCAACACATTATCTTGAACTTGCATGCTGTCGACGACCTTACGCGCAGCCCTTGCCCGTTCTCGCTGAGCTTCCATTTCCCGTTGGAACCCATCGCGGTCCACTTTTAAACCATGTTCACCAGCAAAGTCCTCGGTGAGATCGAGTGGAAATCCATATGTATCGTACAGTTTAAAAGCATCTTTCCCATTGATCATCGTTTGCTTGCTTTTCTTCGCTTTGTCAACAATATCTTCCAACATATTTAGCCCATCTGTCAGGGTTTCTAAAAATCTCTCTTCCTCTTGCTGAATCACTTGTTCGATCCACTCTTGTTTTTCGGTGGGCTCTGGATAGAAATCAGCCATGATGTTTGCTACCGTACCCGTCAACTGATACAAAAACGGCTTATTCATGCCNAGCTTATGACCATATCGCGCTGCTCGGCGTAACAACCGCCTGAGAACATAACCGCGGCCTTCATTGGATGGGATCACTTCATCCCCAATGGCAAAGACAATGGTACGAATATGGTCGGCAATCACGCGCAGCGCAATATCTATTTCCTTTTCCTCTCCATAAGCAACCTTTGCTTCGTCACAAATCGCCTTGATGATGGGTTGAAACAGATCTGTATCATAATTGGTCGGTACATTTTGCATCACTGAGGCCATTCGTTCCAAGCCCATCCCTGTATCAATATTTTTCTTCGGCAATGGCGTATAGCTGCCATCNGGATTATGATTAAACTGCGAAAAGACCAAATTCCAAATTTCGAGATAGCGATCGTTTTCGCCACCCGGATAGCATTCGGGATCATTGGGATCTCCAAACGCTTCACCACGATCATAAAAAATTTCGGTGTTTGGGCCACTGGGACCCTCTCCAATATCCCAAAAGTTATCTTCTAATTTGATAATTCGCTCTTTGGGTAAGCCTATCAATTGATGCCAATATTGGAACGCTTCTTCATCATCGGGGTGAATNGTAACCGACAATCGATCCGGATCAAGCCCCATCCATTTGGAATCGGTTAAAAATTCCCATGCCCATTCGATCGCTTCTTTCTTGAAGTAATCGCCAATCGAAAAATTGCCAAGCATTTCAAAAAAAGTATGATGCCTTGGTGTGTAGCCAACATTTTCGATATCATTGGTTCGAATCGACTTTTGCACATTCACAATACGCGGATTTTCTGGCACCAAACGACCATCAAAATATTTTTTTAAGGTTGCGACACCGCTATTAATCCAAAGTAAACTCGGATCGTCAATTGGCACGAGAGAAGCGCTGGGTTCCACTTGATGCCCTTTCTCTTTAAAAAAGGTTAAATACTTCTGTCGAATCTCACTAGCTTTCATTTCTACCCCCTCATTTTCTCGAAAAGCTGCCATCAATCTTCCTCTTAAAACTTCTATAAAATAAAAAGAATCCTCCATCCCAAACAACAAAAGGGACCAGAAGATCTTCCCGTCAGCTCTGTTTCATTCCCGCCGATTTCATCGCGAGTGATCCTTTTTTATTAGGAACAGCGAATATGGATTTCTGGAAAGATCTTTCAACAAACTTATCACTGTCTCTTGACGTCACAATCATCCAAATCAACTTGGTATCAAAACATCAATTATAATCTTGGATTATATCACAAATCGTAAGAGGAGCAACTGGTCACACACGNGATTGCACATAATAGCGAATAATATGTTCAATGACCACCTTGCCAACTGCAAACGTTGGCACAGCCAAAATCAAACCGATCACACCACCGATTTCGCCTCCAACCAATAAAGCAAAAATAATCAATAGCGGGTGCAAATGCAAGGTCCNCCCCACGATTTGCGGTGAAAGGATGTTCCCTTCTAACATTTGCACGATAAAATTAGTCAAAATCACTGCAAGTACAACCTTGGGTGAAATAGTGAAAGCGACAAAAATTGCAGGGATTGCGCCAAAAATCGGCCCCAAGTAAGGGATAATATTAAAAATCCCCACAATACAAGCTAAAATAAAAGCATAAGGGAGTCCAATCAACCAATACCCGATATAGACAAGTCCACCAACCAAAACGCAGACTAACAACTGTCCACGAATATAGTTCCCCAGTGCATGATCAATCTCCCGAAAAAGCTGCAAAAATTCTCTCCGTTTGGCTTTCGGAATCAAGTTTTTAAACCCTTTTTCAAAAGTATGAAGATCGCGAAGCATATAAAAAGCTAAAAATGGAACAATTAAAGCGATAAAGAATTGATTAATCGTATCCCCAATCCCATCCAAGAATCGGGACACTGCATTGCCAATGCTTTGTTCCATGCGATTGAGGGAATTCTCAATTGCATTTTGTATACTGCTCGGCAATAGTTCTCGCCCATGATCGTTATATTCATTGATCATATATTGAATTTGATCATTCCAACGTGGTAAATGTTCAACAAGTTCCGTGAGCTGCCTTTCAAAGAGAGGAAAAGCGTTGATCACAATGACCGTGATGGATAACAAAAACAATGAATAGATCAACAGCACAGCGACTGAACGAGGCACAGTGCGCCGGCTCAACAGATTGACGATTGGATTAAGCAGGTAGGAAATGATCATTGCAATAATAAACGGTCCCAAAATCGCCTTGAAGAACTGAAAAATCAGCGATAAGAATGGAAGAATTTGAAAAAACAAGTAAATGATCACAAACAGTACTAACACAAGGATCGATATGGAAAGAATTCTTGTTTCATTCCATCTCTCTTTCACTCGCTTTTCATCCTTCCCGCATAAGACGGACTACCCTATAAGATACTAAGTACAAGCTCAGTTTATGACAAAAAAGCCTCTGGAGACTCCCAGAGGCAAATGAAGCTTCTTTACCCGCGGAACAACCGGCGAACAGGCCCGCTTCCCATAAGCAGATCATTGATGCGAAACCGCCGCAGGAATCTTGAAAGCATCGACATCCGACTACGACGATAAAGCAAACCAATTACGAACGCTACCATACCAATCATCATGACTGCTGATCCGATTCTCATGATGCTCCTCCTTCGTCCTGTAATGAAGCTTCTGCATCATCGAAAAACAAGTCATTGAGTGAGCTTAAGCTTCCATCCTCTTCAACTTGGAAAATGGAGATAATCTGCTGATTCTGATCAATTTCTAGTTCAACAAAGCAATGCCAGCAGTACATTTGGTTTGTACCAACTTTTCCCAGGTCGTGCGAGTGACAATTCGGACAACGTAGCATCATTCTTCCCTACCTTAGTTCTTACCTCAGTTTCGGCTCTGAACTTGTACGTGGTCCTCTCGGGCAATACATGCATCTCGCCCCCAGATCAAAGGCTCAGATGTCTTGAGAACTTTTCGCCCTTCTACCACATCATGGAGCCAGCCATCTGAGAGTTCATATCCTACAATTGTNCCCATTTCTTCCATAAAATAGACATTTTCGATGATGCCCAACTCATGACCACTTGTCAGTAATACGGGTTGTCCCTTTAGTGACTTCTGCCCTGAACAAACTCCTGTCCAGTCCTTCGTTGATTCATCAAAGGGAAGAATGCGCTTTCGATCTTCGATGATCACAGCATCTCGGCCGATGGAGACAATATTGTCATTTGGAATATACCTTCTTCTTTGAAACCAACCCCCATCTTCCAGCAGCAGCCCCATAAAGCATTGGGAAGCATCAAAGAGGATGTCCTTTACAACGCCCACCTTCTGGCCCGATTTCCGATGAAAAACTGAAAGCCCGATCACTTCCTGGGATTTCTGCAAAAGGATTCAACCTCCTTTAGCTACCCTTAGTATGGATCGAGCTTAACACCTCATTCAGGTAGTTTTTAACTCCTCAGCCTGAATCAGATCTTTTAAGCAGCTATTCCGTTTTAACGTCTCTTCGCTTTTTACTCCTCTGATCAACGCTTCTTTTTGCCCACAAAGGATCAAATACGATTTACTCCTGGTAATAGCAGTATAGATAAGATTGCGTTGTAGCATCCGACGATATGCATTCAGTACCGGGAAAATGACAATTGGAAACTCCGATCCCTGCGACTTATGTACCGAACAAGCATAGGCCAATTGCAATTGGCTTAGTTGACTGCGCTTATAGGGGACTTCAATCTGCTCAAACTGAACCCATAAAACGGGCTGATCTGCTGTAGCATCTTCATCAATCGCACAGACTCTACCCATATCCCCGTTATAAACAGGGTGTTCAGGATGATTGACCAATTGCAACACTTTATCGCCCAAACGGAAGATCGCATCTCCCCAAATAACTTCTTTTTTGGTCGGATCTTTGGGATTGACAGCGGCTTGAATTTTTTGATTCAAGGCATTAATACCAGCAGNTCCCTTATAGATGGGGGCTAATATTTGAATATCGTTAACCGTATAACCTCTTTTTAGCGCATTTAGGTAGGTCTTCAGCACTACTGAACCAACCTGTTCCTGACTACATGGAAAAAAACGTCGATCATCTTTCGGTTGCAATAGGTCGGCCGGAATCTTTCCTTCCTTTAAGTCGTGTGCCAATGAAATAATCGAAGAATCCTTGGCTTGACGAAAGATCTCTTTGAGTTCAACACGGGGAATCGCGTTGACCTCAAGCAAATGTTGCAAAACCTGTCCCGGACCAACCGATGGNAGCTGATCTTGATCGCCAACCAAAATCACCTGCATCCCCTTGGGGATGGCACGAAATAATTGATTGGCGAGCCATGTATCCAGCATCGATGCCTCATCCACAATCAATAAGACACCTTCCAAAGGATAATCAAAATCATGCTCAAAATAATCCCCTCGAAATCCAAGCAAGCGGTGAATCGTCATCGCCGGCAATCCGGTTGTTTCCGCCATTCTCTTCGCTGCCCTGCCAGTAGGTGCAACCAAGCGAATGGGAAAGGAGGTTGAATCATAATCCTTTGGATCAAGCGAGATATCATGCAGCTTGGCATAAGCATGACAAATGCCTTTAATCACGGTTGTTTTGCCTGTTCCAGGTCCACCCGTTAGAATCATCAGTGGGGAGGAAAGGGCGGTGATCAATGCCTCCCGTTGCTGATCAGCATAACTAACCTGTTCTGCCTCTTCAATCTCACCAATTACGCGATGGATTTCTGCAATCGGAAATGAATCGCATTCATATGAAAGTATCTCCCTTACTTTTTTCGCTATTCCATACTCTGCATAATAAAGACTTGGTAAATAATAGCGATCCTCTTCATAAACCAGATGCTTTTCCTCAATCAATTGCTGCAAATACTGTGACTGTTGTTCTTTGGGGAACAGTTCCGCCAGCTCTTGCTCACCNAGCAATCGTTCAAGTTGCTGTTCAATCTCCTCGCGTAACAAAAAAACATGTCCTTTTGACATGGATGCCTCGTTGACCAAATAACGAACAGCTGCCTGAAAACGTTTGGGATGATCGGCGGCAATCCCTTGTCGCTTGGCAATCTCATCTGCTCGTTGAAACCCGATTCCTTCGATATCATCAATGAGGCGATAAGGATCTTCTTTGAGAATGGTTTCGGTTTCCTCTTTGTAGGTTTGCGCAATTTTAAAGGCATTGACTGCACCTAATCCCAAGGAATACAAATAGACCAAAATTTTTTCAATCGCAAAATGCTCCTCTAAACCCTTCGTTATACTTTGGATTTGAGCAGAGGAAAGGCCAGGGACTTCCTTTAAGCGATCCGGACTCTTTGCAATTTGTTCCAGCGCTCCCGCGCCAAAATGATCCACAATTTTTTGTGCCGTCTTTTTGCCAACCCCATAAAAAAGATCACTTGCTAAATATTTAATCACTGCCTCCTTTGTATCAGGAAGCTCTTTCTCCAATCGCTCAACTTGAAACTGAATGCCAAACTTAGGGTGATCCACCCATTCTCCATAAAACGTATANATTTCATTTTTCTGAAGCCTTAGGAAATGACCTGTAACCGTTACATCATCGAGTCCTTCATCTTCAGATGCTTCTTGGATTTGAACCAAATACACACCGTATCCATTCTCTTCCCGATAATAAATTTCTTGCAAAACCATTCCCTTTATAAAATTGTTCGAACTTGACTTTGCTAATTTCCCAATCATCGTTTCGCCCTCTCAAAAAGAACTTGCGTTTAATCATCGCAAGTTCAGCTTAAAAATCATCTTTGATTTCTCCCCGAATGGCTTCCATCGCACAGTCAGTCGAACAATACTGCTTTTGATCGTCCTCAACTTCACCATAATCAATTTTGTTTGGATCAAATTCATGCTCACAATACGTACACTTACGCATCTGCGGCAATTTATCTAACCCTTGGATTAATTGCTCCCGCTGCTGTTCGTCCAATTTTAAAAAATCACAAATATAGCTGACAATCTCATCTTTACTTTCAAAATAAACAGGATCTTCGCTGATATACTTTTGCGGACTCCACCAGACCCAGCGTCCATCGGAGAGATGAGTGACGTGAAAGTCTTCAACAATGCATTCTGACGCACTTTCCAGTTTTTCAAATGATGGGAACCCAATCTCAGCAGCCAAATTCTCCATTAAAGCACGATCAATCTCCGCAAGCATTTCTTTTAAATTTGCCTTATCCACCTTTGCTTCCCATTTCTCCATTTTCATCATAAAATTGAGATCCACGTTATCTCTTCCTTTCTTCGCGAAATACGTACCCCCTAAACTTAAAAGGACCTCGCTATGCTCAATGGAGAATAATACGTTCAAGAATCGCAGCTGTTTCCACTATCTCTGCTTCTGTTGTTTGATAACCAAAACTAAAACGAATCGCCGAATCAACCACTCCTTCTGAAAGATGCATAGCTTTTAGAACATGTGAATGCTGCAAGGAACCAGATGTGCACGCNGATCCGCTTGAGCAAGCAACGCCGTTGAGATCCAAATTAATCAACATGGTTTCTGCATCATGACCCACAAAGCTGATATTGAGAATATGCGGCAATACCTGCGAGCGATCTCCATTGACCACAAAACGAATCTCTCTTTTTTTAAGCTCATCAAGCAACCGTTGACGGACCTTCACCATCTGGGCTCGATGGGAAGCTCTTCGTTGGGATGAGATGGCTACCGCCTTGCCAAA
>JGI1652J44930_10000300_pt1 | contig 19820 bp, 17 predicted proteins | sample NewIslsDNAsample_FD_44930 | JGI IMG/M metagenome (IMG submission 44930)
AAAAAATAACATAAATAAAGCATAAACGATAATTCGAATAAAAAACAACTGATGGACCCATATACGAAATAAAACGATTGTTACATTTCTATACTTTCCGCATTTTTCCTCAAAAATAAACAAAAAGCGAAGTATTCACTTCGCCTTAACCTGTTTCAACTGCACACACTGTATAAGACGCCCCTTGATGTTTTTGGGCTGCATTCTCCTTCATCAAGTTGCGGCAATCAGCGCAGGGAACATTAATTGCTAAATCGAATTGCGGTAAGTGCGGATGAGGGCTTCCCTGTTTCTTGCTTTTTGAATATTCCTTTGATGTTCCAACAATCTTTTTCTCATTTCTTCGACGGATTCGCCATCCAAGGGCAGCCCGATCGCCTTTTTCACGGTATNATGTTTCATCCCGAATCGGGATAATCGGGCTTGTTCTGCGCTTTTCTTCCGGTTTTTTTGCTGTTGCCGGGGATTTTTCGTAAAGGGGAATCCTCTCCCGTTNTTCATAATTGAAAATAACTGTCCATTGTTTGACCTCAAAAATTGCTTTGCATAAGTGCCGCCTNCAACAGGTTGAATGCGGGAAGTTCTCAATTTTCCCCCACCTCCGCTTCCAATCTGGTTACCTTATATTTTACCAGAATTTATCCGTTTTTAATGGAATTGGATTGTTTTTGAAGCGAATTCTTATTCGAAAACATTTAAGCCCCTATCCGGAACAGCTGAGCATTCCGGATAGGGGCATCCCATCAATTGCCAACATATTCTTTTTATTTCCAAAAATCATCGAAAATTGTAATCGGCATGTGCCGTTTATGCCGGGATCGCAAATAATGGCCTTCAATGATTTTTCTCGCTTCTTCCGGCACGTCTTTTCCTTCCAAATAATCATCAATCAGATCATAGGAAACACCCAAAGCTTTCTCATCCGGCAACTGCGGCTTTTCGTCTTCCAAGTCGGCCGTCGGCACTTTCTTATACAAGTGCTCAGGGCATCCTAAATATTCAAGAAGCTGCTTTCCTTGCCGTTTATTTAACCGGTAAATCGGCACTAAATCCACTCCGCCGTCACCATATTTCGTATAGAAACCTGTCACCGCTTCTGCGGCATGATCCGTTCCGACCACGACAGAGTCTGTCATTAACGCAATCGAATACTGCACTTTCATACGTTCACGGGCTTTTTCATTCCCTTTTGCATAGTCGGTCAATATGATGCCCGCTTCGCGCAATGATTCAACGCTGGCGTCCACCGCCCTTTTAATATTGACGGTGATGACTTTTGTCGGCTGAATAAATCGAATCGCATCCTGCGCATCTTGTTCGTCGAGCTGTTTCCCGTAAGGCATGCGGACCGCATAACAAGAATATTTTTGTTCTCCAACTTCTTCATTCAATTCATTGACGGCCATTTGCGTCAACTTTCCGACCAAAGTGGAATCCTGGCCGCCGCTGATTCCCACCACAAAACCTCTGATAAAGGAATGTTTCTTGGCATATTCCTTTAAAAAATCGACGGATTTCCGCACTTCTTCGGCAGGGTCAATCTTAGGAAGCACACGCAATTCTTTTATGATTTTTTGTTGCAGACTTTCCAATAGAAATCCCCCCTTTATTACATTTTTTCAACCGCTTCACGAATTTCTTGGATTCTGCGCATTTTGTTATCCCAACATTTTTGGCTGAGGTCAACAGGATATACTTCAGGATTCAGCGAACGTTTATATTCTTCCCATAATAATTCCAGGCTTTCCTTTGCATATTCCCGCATTTCGATGACAGAAGGGCTTTCATATACAATTTCGCCTTCGTCAATGATTTTTCTATGTAATTCCCTCGCCTCGAAGTTAGTGACAAATTTGGAAATAAAGGTATGCACCGGGTGGAACATTTTTAAACGTTTTTCCTCCTGCGGATTTTCATCCGCCATTGCAATATAATCTCCCTCTGCTTTTCCATTTTCTTTATTGACAATGCGATATACCCTTTTCAATCCCGGCGTCGTAACTTTTTCCACATTAGAAGTAATTTTCAGCGTATCTTCCATTTCGCCTTGTTCATTTTCAAATGCAACGAGCTTATACACGGCACCTAGCGCCGGCTGATCGTAGGCGGTAATGAGCTTTGTACCAATTCCCCAGCAATCGACTTTGGCATCTTGCGCTTTCAAGTTCAAAATCGTATATTCGTCCAAATCATTCGATGCAAAGATTTTGGCATCTGTGAACCCTGCTTCATCCAGCATACGTCTTGCTTCTTTCGATAAAAAGGCGATATCGCCGCTGTCAAGCCGGATGCCCACAAAATTGATTTGCCCTTCCAGTTCTTTTGCAACACGGATGGCATTTGGCACACCGGATTTTAATGTATTGTAAGTGTCAACTAAGAATATGCAATCCTTGTGGCGTCTTGCATACGCTTTAAATGCTTCATATTCATCTTTATAAGCCTGTACAAAGGAATGGGCGTGGGTGCCGGATACAGGAATGTTAAACAGTTTTCCCGCACGCACATTGGAAGTCGAATCAAAGCCCCCGATGATCGCCGCCCGCGCACCCCAGAGGGCCGCATCCATTTCTTGCGCGCGGCGGGTCCCAAATTCCGCTGCCACTTCATCTTTAATGATTTGTTTGATCCGGCTTGCCTTTGTGGCAATTAATGTTTGGAAATTGACGATGTTTAACAGCGCCGTCTCAACGAGCTGAGCTTCTGCCAGAGGAGCCTCAACGCGGACAATCGGCTCATTCGCAAAAACGACTTCCCCTTCCACGACCGAATATAAGGAACCTGTAAAACGCAAAGATTTTAAGTAATCAAGAAATTCATCATTATATCCTAAACTTTTCAAATAAGCCAAATCCGTTTCGCTAAAGCGGAAATTTTGCAAGTAGTCGATCATCCGTTCAAGCCCCGCAAAGATGGCATATCCATTGCCGAAAGGGAGTTTTCTGAAAAAAATTTCGAAAACCGCTTTCCGGTTATGAATGCCGTCAGCCCAATAGCATTCCGCCATATTGATTTGATATAAATCCGTGTGCAATGCTAATGAATCGTCCTGATACATTTCTCTCATTTCGGATCCCTTCTTCCATTATTAGTTAATTCTAGTATACACCATTCCTATTTTCCATTCGAAGTTTTCCCTAATAATTATTACAAAATCTCCTTAATTAAAAAACATATTCGTTCGAACGGAAAGGTTTTCCTGCAGCTTTTAATAATAGATATATGTTAGTAAATCTGAACGTTTTTTTAAAGACAAATTTTTATGCAACGCTTAAAATATGGAATGGATTAATTTCTTCCACAGCGGGAAATATTAAAATTGATGGAACAAACTTTGATGAATTTGGACCAACATTTTGGCGGCGGCATGTTGTTATTGTTTTGCAATCCTTTAATTCACCAAACCACTCAGCGCAACTTCCCGGAAATGGCGGGCAGCCAAAGCATCCAAGGCGCCGGCTTGATGCAAGCAGTAAAATTTACTGTTGATTTTGTTTGGTTTGATCATGGCGGCTGAATCGGCCGGTTATTTAATAAGTTATTATGTGTTCCGATATTATGGAATGAGCAATTTCAATTCATGGATGACTTGTCACAAAAAAACAATAATTTAACGATTTGTGAATTTCGAAGAAAAAAACTCGTCTATGATATAATTATTCTAAATACATCTTTAAAAGAAAAGAGGAGATCGTTATGCCAATTTTACGAGACTTTTTCATCGCATTATCTGAAAATCAATTTTTAAATAAGGCTGCGCAAAAATATGGTCTAAAACTTGGAGCCCAAAGCGTGGTTGCAGGTACAAATATCCCGGAAGTCATCGAAAGCATTAAAGAATTAAATAAGCATGGCATATCATGTACGGTCGATGTCCTCGGCGAATTTGTAAACGATCGGGCAGAAGCTGTTAAAGCGAAAGATTATATCATCGAAACAATCGAAGCCATCCACGAAAATGGCGTTGATGCCCATATTTCCATTAAACCTTCCCAACTCGGTTTAAAAATCGACTTTGATTTCTGTTACGAAAATGTGATGGAAATTGTCGGTACCGCCCATAAATACAATATGCATGTAAACTTTGACCAAGAGACTTACGACTTGTTGGAACCGACATTCAAGTTAATGGAAAAAGTATCTGAAACATATGATAACGTGGGAACTGTTATCCAGGCATATTTCTTTAAAGCGAAAGAATATGCCGAAAAATATAAAAATTACCGCCTGCGCATCGTAAAAGGCGCTTATAAAGAGTCACCAAATGTTGCTTACCAGGATAAAAACGATATCGATTTGAACTTTATCGAAATCATTGAATATAGTTTATTGAATTGTAAATTCACTTCCATTGCAACGCACGACCATAATGTCATCAATCACGTAAAACAATTCGTGAAAGATCACAACATTCCAAATGACAGATTTGAATTCCAAATGCTATACGGATTCCGCAAAGATATGCAACTGCAGTTGGCAAAAGAAGGCTATAATTTCTGTACGTACGTTCCTTTTGGTTCAGACTGGTACGGCTACTTCATGCGCAGACTCGCTGAAAGACCGCAAAACATTCAGCTTGTAACAAAACAAGTCTTTAATAAGAAAACAAATACGATGCTTGCCTTGGTGGCCGGAGCCTTTGCATTGGGACGTCTCACGAAAAGAAATAAATAATATAAAGTAAAATCAAAAAATCTCATCCAAACCATTTTGGATGAGATTTTTTCAATTTATTTTTCTGATGGAAGCTGGCGCTCACTTATTCCAACCTTTTTCTTTAAACCGGGAAATGGCTTCAATCCGGTTTCCGACGCCCAGTTTATCCAAAATCTTGGAAATGTAGTTTCTGACCGTTCCGGTCGATAAATATAGTTCCTCGGCAATTTCCTTTGTGGTTTTCCCCTCAGCAACCAGTTCCAACACCTGGCTTTCGCGTTCTGTCAGCGGATTTTCGCTTTCTTCTTCATAAACAATATCCACCAGTTCAGGCGCATAAATCCTTCTTCCATCCATAATCATCCGGATGGCATTGACAAGCTCCTCGATCGGGCTGTCCTTCAACAAATAGCCGCGAACCCCCGCTTTTCTGGCGCGTTCAAAATATCCGGGTCTTGCAAAAGTCGTTAAAATAATGATTTTGCAATCCGTTTTTCCTTTTAATTCTTCCGCGGCATCCAGCCCTGTCTTAACCGGCATTTCAATATCCATAATACAGATATCCGGCTTCAATTCATGGACAAGCCGCACCGCTTCCTCCCCGTTTTTCGCAAGGCCGGCCACTTCCATATCCTCTTCCATGCTGATCAATGAACTTAATGCGCCAAGCAGCATTCCCTGATCTTCCGCAATTACAATCCTTATCATTTCGCACTTCCTTCCTGATGAGTGATGGTAAGCGGAACCGTAATCGTCAATTTCGCTCCAGGGTTGCTCTCAATCATTAATGATCCGTTAATGAATTCCAACCGTTCCCGCATTCCTTTCAAACCGTTCCCTTCAAATCTTGTCCTTTCAGTGATTCCTTCCCCATCATCCTCTATAATCATGGACATCTCATTTTGATTTTGCCGTATTTCAATGCGGCAATTCTTTGCGCCGCTATGCTTCACAATATTGGTCACCGCTTCTTTTAAACACATGCTCAATACATTTTCCACCAATACAGGAATATTCAATTTTTGCAGATCGCCGATCAGCTCATAGCGGATTCCGGCGGCTTCCAGCATTTCTTCCACCCGTCCCAGCTCATCGCTCAATTTTACCGCTTTCATATGGGACACAAGTTCCCTCACTTCTTTTAATGCAATTCTTGCCGTATGGCGTATTTCCTTAATTTCCTGAATGGCCGCTTTCGGATTTTTTTCCACAAGCCGGCTTGCCAAATCGCTCTTCAAACCGATCATGGACAATTTTTGTCCGAGGGTATCATGCAAATCCCTTGCGATGCGCTGCCGTTCTTCGTGGATGATGAGCTCCGCAATCCGCTCTTTTGCGCTTTCCAATTCACCCTCCAAATTTTCCTGCTTGTTCCTGCTGTAAATGGCGATCGGCAACATGACGACCCCGACGACGGTGATGATAATGAAAGGCGTTTGGCTAAGAAAGGACTCCAGTTCAATAAAATAACCCGCTGCAATGGACAAAATCGTAAATCCGATATGCAATCCGTACATAATATAGAAACCGACCGTGCTTTTAATGTTACCTATGAAGAAAGAGGTAAAGATGGACAGGTATACATATCCATAAAATAACGTCATCAAAATATTCAGCGCCATCCCGAAACTGACCCACATGTAGACGAGCCCGTTATTCGAAAGGAAAGAGAAGTAATAAGACAAAAAATAGAGCAATATAAGGACAACCCCGAAAAAGATTTGAAGGGGCGACAATGTTCTTACAAGAAAGTAGAAAGGGAGAATGCAAAAGATAATCCATATATAAATGCTGATCCATTTGCTTCTCGGAAAAATCATGTACCAGTGTTTCATCAGTTCCACGCCATTCTTTTTCTTAATATTATATATTGCAAAAACAGGAAAGTCCCAAAAAGAGTTTGCTTTTGGGACTTTTCTTTATGCTTCGGCAGACTTGATTTTCCTTCCGCTATACACTTTTCCGACTTCTTTAAAGGAGACAAACTTTTTCTTCTTTGGATCGTACAATTTGTAACGGACCGATTCGAGGCTCGTTCTGATCGTGATTGTTGTCGCCTTTTGAAGCGGAGGCACGGAGTTATGGGCAGCTTCCAAATAATAATTAGGGACTCTGGGGGCCAAATGGTGCACATGATGATATCCGATGTTTCCGGTAATCCATTGAAGCGCTTTTGGGAGTTTATAAAACGAGCTTCCCTCAACCGCCGCCTTTACATAATCCCACTCCGGATCATACTCGAAATAGGATTCTTCATACGTATGCTGAATATAAAACAGCCAAATGCCAAGAGATCCTGCGATAAATAAGGTGATGCCGTGAACGAGCAGCACCGCTTCCCAGCCAAAGGACACAATCAGCCCTGTTATCATAAGGGCAAGCGCCACATTTGTAAAATGCGTGTTCAAGCGTTCTTTCATTTTCGCGTCGTTCCGGTTAAAGCGGTTCAGAACAAGCACCAAATATAACGGCCCAAGTCCAAACATCACAAAAGGATTGCGGTATAAGCGGTAGAAGAAACGTTTTGTTGCCGAAAGGGCCAAATATTCATCGACCGTCAACATGTCGATATCACCGATGCCGCGTTTATCCAAATTGCCGCTTGTGGCATGGTGAATCAAATGCTCCCTCCGCCATTTCTCATAAGGGAAGGAAGTAAGGATTCCCGTTATGTTTCCAACGGCATCATTCGCCTTTTTGCTCTTGAAAAAGGAGCCATGGGTACAATCATGAAAAATAATAAATGTTCTTACCACAAATCCCGAAGCGATCACACCGCAAAGCACACTGACCCATGGATTGGTATTTGCAAAACTGTAGCCGATCCCCCAGAAAAAGAGAAGGGGCAGGATGGTATTGATGATTTGAATGACACTTTTCTTCGTTTCCGATTTGGCAAATGGGGCAACTTCCCTGCGAAGCTTTTTCGTCTTTTCTGCATCTGTCATAGACATAGGTTTCACCTGTTCCTATAAATTGTTATATTCATCGTACAATGAATTGCCGTTGACCAATAGAATCAAATATCATATTTTCCACATTACAAATGTCATATACTCAAAAAAAGATTCATCCCGAATCCATTGGGATGAATCCTTTTTTCAATAAAAATGCAATTGGTAATACACGATGTCCAGCCATTTCCCGAATTTGTATCCGACATTTTTTAACCGGCCCGCCAGACGAAACCCGAATTGTTCGTGCAACTTGATGCTGGCGATATTTTCTGAATCAATGACGGCTATCAGCGTCCTTACGTTCCGTTTTTTCGCTTCTTCAATGATTTTTTCCATCAGCCGCTTGCCGATTCCCTTGCCTTGGTACTTCGGCGCAACGTAAACGGAGTGTTCCATGGAATACTTATATCCTTCATTCGGAACGAATCGTTTGAACGCGGCGAATCCTGCGACCTCCCCGTTTTCTTCATAGACGTACATCGGATTATTTTCCTTTTCATTTTCAAAAAACCATTTCCGTTTTTCTTCCAATGTTTCAGGCTCTGTGCGATAAAGGGCTGTCGTGTGCAAAATGGCATCATTATAAATTTCCAATACGCTTTCCAAATCTTCCATTTTCATCGGACGGATCATAACGCATCCTCCCCTCCTCGTCTGTTAAAGTGTTTACAAACATTTTCAAGCGGAATGAAAACGGATTTTTTATAAAATAACCATTCATCAATGAAAAACATCCCCTTCCACGAGGGGATGTTTTTATTAAACGTTGAAATATCTTGCGCCCGGATGGGCAAAGACAATCGCCGAGACGCTTGCTTCCGGTTCCATCATATAGCCTTCTGTCAAATGCACGCCGATCTGTTCCGGCTTCAGCAACTTAAACAGCTTTTCCTGGTCCTCCAAATTCGGGCAAGCAGGGTAGCCAAAGGAGAAGCGCTGTCCCTGGTACTTCGCAGCAAACCGCTCTTTCATCGTAAAGTCTGTCGGATCCGGGAATCCCCAAACGTCGCGGATTTCCTGATGCAGGCGTTCCGCAAATCCTTCCGCAAGCTCGAGCGCTGTCGACAGCAATGCATGGCTTTCCAAAAATTTTCCTTCTTCTTTTAATTGGTCCGCCTTCTCTTTTGCGCCATGTCCTGCCGTCACCACCATGAGCGCCACATAATCCATTTCGCCGCTGTCCACGGATTTTAGATAGTCGGCAAGACATAGGTATGGCTCCTCTTTTTGGCGAGGGAAATGGAAACGCTCAATTTCTGTTTTCATATCTTCCGGATTGTAAATAATCACGTCGTCCCCATCGCTTTGGGCAGGGAAAAAACGGTACATTCCCGAAGGTTTGAGCACCCCGGAATTCAAAATATCCAGAACCAGATTGTACAATTCCGTCGCCCGTTCGTCTTTTTCTTCCAATAATTTTTCAACGTTGCCCTTCAAACCCAAATGATGGCCGAGCAATGTGCGCATATTGATATAGGGCAACAGGTGTTGCACTGAATAGTTTTTCTTAATATGCACTTTCAAATCTTTCGGCACAAACACCGGCGCATCCTCGACCGTGCGTGCCTGTCTTTTCGGAGCTTCAATTTTCGGCCGGTTTGCGCGCTTTGCGTCCGCAGCCAATCGTTTTTCCCGGGATTCCCGCAATTCTTCGAGCAGTTTCTCCCGCTCGTCCGGATCCATCAACCGGTTGGCATGATCTAACCCTTGCATCGCATCTTTGGCATAAATGACAGGTCCATCATATTCCGGGGCTATTTTCGTTTCTGTAAAGCGCTTCGTTAAAGCTGCTCCTCCGACGAGAACCGGAACATTGATTCCGGCCGCTTTAAAGTCCTGTACCGTCAACACCATTTGCTGCGCCGATTTCACCAACAGTCCTGACAAGCCGACAATATCCGGATTTTCCTTACGAATGGCTTCAATTAATTCTGCAGGCGTTACTTTTATTCCTAAATCAATCACTTGATAACCGTTGTTGCTCAAAATAATGTCCACCAAGTTTTTCCCAATGTCGTGGACGTCGCCTTTCACCGTTGCTAAAATCACTTTCCCTTTTCCGCCGCTATCTTCCACTTTCTCCATATATTGTTCAAGATGGGCAACGGCCGCTTTCATGACGCCGGCACTTTGCAGCACTTCCGCCACGATTAACTGGTTGTCATTGAATAAGCGCCCCACTTCCGCCATGCCGTCCATCAACGGTCCATTAATGATGTCCAGCGGAGTGTCGTATATTTTCCGGGCTTCCTCCAAATCTTCAATCAATCCTTCTTTCGTTCCTTCCACGATGTAATATTTCAGGCGCTCCTCCACCGTGGCAGGAAGCTCTGCCTTTTTCTCTTCTTTCTTTTTATCGCGGTAAAAGGCCGTAAACTTCGCCAATGTTTCATCGTTTGTATGGAAGATTAAATCGTTCGCCAGTTGGATTTCCTCTTCAGGCAAAGAGGCGTATCGTTCCAATTTCTCCGTATTCACGATGGCATAATCCAGGCCGGCCTGTGTGCAGTGGTATAAGAACACCGCATTCAACACTTCCCGTCCCACCGGAGGAAGACCAAAGGATACATTGCTGATTCCAAGAACCGTTAAAGCCCTAGGGAATTTTTGTTTAATGAGACGTATTCCTTCAATCGTTTCTTCCGCGGCGCCGATATATTGCTCATCCCCGGTGCCGACAGGGAATACCAGCGGGTCGAAGATAATGTCTTCCGGTGCAAGACCCCATTTTTCAGTCAGAATTTTATAAGAACGTTCCGCAATCTCCAATTTTCTTTCTCGGGTAATCGCCATTCCTTTTTCGTCAATGGTGCCCACCACTACAGAAGCTCCATATTTTTTCACGATCGGGAGCACTTTATCAAAACGTTCTTCCCCATCTTCCAAGTTGATGGAATTGATAATCGCTTTACCTTGTGAAAATTTCAACGCTTCCTCGATAACCCGCTCATCCGTTGAGTCGATCATGAGAGGCACTTTTACCTTTTTCACCACTTCTTGCATAAACTTGCGCATATCTTCGAGCTCGTCACGGTCAGGATTCGCCAAACAAATATCGATGACATGCGCTCCTTTTTTGACCTGTGCCCGCGCAATTTCTGCAGCTTCTTCATATTTCCCTTCAATAATTAACTGCTTAAATTTGCGGGATCCGATGACGTTTGTTCTTTCCCCGATAAACAACGGGCGCATGGATTCGTCATAAATTAACGGTTCAATTCCTGAAACTGCATGCCCGTGAGTGTGTTCTTTCTTCTGGCGCGGTTTATATCCTTTGACCGCTTCACGGATGGCTCTGATATGGGCAGGTGTCGTACCGCAGCAACCTCCGACAATGTTTAACCAGCCTTTTTCAGCAAAACCTTTCAATTTCGTTGATAACGATTCCGGCGTTTCGTGATAATGCCCTTCTTCATCCGGCAGGCCCGCATTGGGATAACAGCTGATATAACTTTCGGATATTTCGGAAAGGGAGCGGATGTGGTCTGTCATGAACTCAGGCCCTGTCGCACAGTTAAGACCGATTGAGAGCGGATGGATATGCTCGATGGAAATATAGAAAGCTTCAATCGATTGGCCTGCAAGGGTTGTGCCCATCGGTTCAATCGTTGCGGAAACCATGATTGGAAGCTCTTTCCCCGTTTCCTTAAATGCCCGCTTTACGCCAAGAGTCGCCGCTTTAACGTTCAACATATCCTGGCTCGTTTCAAGCAAGAGCAGATCCGCTCCCCCATCAATCAATCCCTTTGCCTGGATATAAAAATTTTCGGCAAGTTCATCAAAAGTGACCCCACCGGTCACAGATAACGTTTTTGTCGTTGGACCGATTGATCCTGCTACAAAACGCGGCCAATCGCTTGTGGAAAATTTCTCCGCCTCCGCCTTTGCGATTTCGGCCGCCTTTTTATTGATTTCATAAGCTTTTTGGCCTAACCCGTATTCATCTAACACGAGGGGAGTTCCCCCGAAGGTATCGGTGGAAATAATATCCGCCCCCGCCTCCAAATATGCCCTGTGTATGCCTGCAATCACGTCAGGTCTTGTTAATACGAGGTGTTCGTTGCACCCTTCATATTCTTCCCCGCCGAAATCTTCCGGTTTCAAATTTGCCTGCTGGAGCATTGTCCCCATTGCTCCATCGATGATTAAAATTCTTTTTTTCAACTGTTCTTCGATCGGATGGTTAACCATTTGCCTTTACTCCTTTGTTTTGCTCATCAAGTTGTTGAATGTATTGCAGTAATTCGATTGTTAGTTCATAGCGCATAAATGGCGTGATCAAATAGATGCCATTAAAGTATTCCGTTGCGGTGTCCAGCAACTCTTTCGCGATTTCAAGGCCGACCCTCGTTTCTTCCTCTTTATTCCCGCTCACTTGCTTCATTCTTTCTAAAACTTCGTCGGACAATTTAATCCCCGGCACTTCATGGTGCAAAAATTCCGCATTTTTAAAGCTTGTCAACGGCATGATTCCGATGTAAATCGGTGTTTCCAAATGTTTTGTCGCCTCATAAACTTCCACAATCTTTTCTTTTGTATAGACCGGCTGGGTGATGAAATAATCCGCGCCATGTTCAATTTTTTTCTCGAGCCGGCTAACCGCCCGGTCAAGCACTCTTACATTGGGATTGAACGCTGCCGCGACAGAGAAATTCGCTTTCTTTCCGAGCGATTTTCCTGAGAATGAAATTCCTTCGTTCAATTGTTTAATAAGGGAAATCAATTCCATCGACGATACGTCATAGACGCTTGTCGCCCCCGGAAAATCCCCGACCTTTGTCGGATCCCCTGTCACGGCCAGTACATCATGAAGCCCGAGAGCGTTTAATCCCATCAAATGGGACTGCAATCCGATCAAATTCCGGTCCCGGCAAGTAATATGCGGCATTGTGCGGATACCGTATTTCAGTTTTAAAATAGCCCCCATCGCCAAGTTGCTGATTCTTGGAGAGGCCAGTGAATTGTCCGCCATCATGATGAGGTCTGCGCCAGCCTCATAAAGGGCCTTTGCACCTTCAATAAATTTTTCGATTTCAAGATGTTTTGGCGTATCCAATTCGACAATGACGGAACGTTCCCGTTTGGCCTTTTCATGAAGCGGCTCGAAGCTGCGGGGCTCCGCTTCCCGGATAACGATTTCCCTATGAGGCTTCGCCGCTTTCTTCTCAACCGGCCGAAAATGGGCAAGTTTCTTTTTCATTGCCTCGATATGTTTTGGTGTCGTACCGCAGCATCCGCCAATCAGCCTTACGCCTTCCTTGCACAATTCCACTGCGGCCCGTGCGAAATAATCCACTTCCGATTCATACACGACACGGCCATCTTCAATATCTAATAGAGAAGCGTTCGGGTAAGCCGACAAAAAGGCGCGTTCCGGAATTTCCACCTCTTCAAAGGCCTGGATTGTGTGATAAGGACCCAGACGGCAGTTCACGCCTACAACATCCGCGCCCAATGATTCCAGCTGCTTCAATGCATCATTCAATTTCATGCCGTTCATTAGGACGCCCGGCTCCTGCATGGAAACCTGGGCGATGATCGGCATATCGGTCATTGTTCTGAGCATTGCCAACGTTGCGGTAAGTTCTTCAAAATCGTAATACGTTTCCAGCAATAAACCGTCCAAATTCCCGCCAATCAATACTTCCGCCTGTTCACGGGCCGCTTCCAAAATCTCATCCAATGTATGGTCAACTTTGCGTATGCCGCGTATGCCGCCAATCGAGCCTAAAATAAACACTTTATGCCCTTCTGCAGCGCGTTTGGCGATTTCAATCGCGCTTTGGTTGATTTCCGCTGTTTTGGATTCCAAGCCGTATCGGGCAAGTTTGATTCTATTGGCGCCATAGGTATTCGTCTGAATCACATCGGCGCCGGCCTGTATGTATTGACTATGAATCTTTTCAATGATTTCCGGTCTTTCAATATTCATTTCTTCATGGCAGTATTCTAGTCCATATGAATATAAAAGTGTCCCCATTGCCCCATCGGCAACTAACACTTTATCTTTCAGCGCATCCAAAAGCCCCATCCGAATTACCTCACTTTTCTTTACTTCATTAATTTTCAGTTAATTCGTCTAAAAGAAAAAGCCTTCTCGCGAAAGAAGGCTTGCCAATTCCTCAGAATTCCACCTTATCTTTCGGCAATTGCCGCTGGATTTAGCACCTTGCTAATGGCTAGCGGTTGCTGAAGCTTCCTTGGGCCAGTTCCCTCCACTTCTCTTGATAAGTGCTCTATTCTATTTTGAAATACCAATTTAATAGCATACATCTTAAACTGTATTCTTCATTTTGTCAAGTTGACAAATAGGAATTACTGTTCCAGCATGTTTGCAATTTTATTTGCTATTTCTTTTCCATTATCAATGCAGGCGCCGATTCCTACTCCGAAATAAGAGCATCCTGCGATGAACAGATTCGGATAGAGCTCCTCCAGCTTTGTCAATACTTGCTGCACCGCTTCATGATGGGCCAAATCATAAGTCGGCATGGCCTCGATCCATTTTGTAATTTTGACCACCTTAGGCTGCGCTTCAATATTCAGGCTGAGTTTAATATCNTTCAATGCCACTTTAGTGAGCTCTTNGTCGCTCATTTTGATCAATTCCGGATACCGCGGATTGCTTTCTTTATAGAACACGCGGACGAGTAAATTTCCATCCTTCGATGTATGTTTCCACTTGCGGCTTGTCCAAGTGGATGCGTTGCATGTCAAATCGCTGTTGTGAGAAACGATAAAGCCTGTGCCATCTTGAGGCAAAATGGAATCCGGAAGATCGAATCCCAAATACATCGTGATGACGGAAGCATCTTTAAATTGATCGAAATACGGATTCAGTTCTTCATTGTTCAGCAAGTTTTTGATCACTTTATTAGGCAATGCCAATACCACAATATCCGCTTCGATCTTCTCTCCATTTGCCAATGCGATTTCATATCTTCCATCTTTCTTCTCCACCCGGACAGTTTCCGTATTTTTATAAATTTCTACATCTTCCAGAAGCTCTTCCATGCGTTCAAACAATTGGGATAATCCATTTTTAAAGGAAAGGAACTTCTTGTTCGCCTCCCGTTCAAACTTCTCCCGGTTCGCTTCCAATCCTTTCATGATGCTTCCATATTCATTTTTATAATCAACCAAATACGGAAGGGTAGAGGCGATGGACAATTGATAAATGTCGCCGGAATAAACGCCGGCAAGCACCGGGGCAATTTGTTTTTCAACGATTTCTTTTCCTAAAAAGTACTCTAAAAATTCGCCGATGGAGCTTTCCTTCGTAAATTTTGTGTTTGGAATGTCTTTTTCTTGCAGCACGCGCTGTTTTGCTTCTTCGGAAATCAATGTGCTTGCCTTTAATGATTCTTCTGTCATCGGGATGCCGAAGACGGATTCTTTCGGTATGGCATGCAATTCATTATTGGTATGAATATAGGAAATCCCCGTTTCGTTATAAACGACTTCCGATTCAAAATCGAGTTCTTTAATGAGTTCTTGGACGCTTGGATAACGGGCTACAATGGAATCGGCCCCCGTTTCCATGATGAATCCGTTTTCACGGGCGGTGTGCATTTTCCCGCCGAGGTACGGATTTTTCTCCAAGAGGATCAAACGGGCAGGAACATTCTTTTCCTTCAGTTGTTTCTGCAAATAATACATTGTGCAAAGTCCTGTAATTCCTCCACCAATTACTGTTACCGTTTTCATTCAATACAACTCCTATACATTCTTTTTTGCTAATTTTAGTATAATCGCATTTTTTATCTCTTTTTGTGTCGGCTTTAGCAATTTTCATTGAATAATAGTCGAAAAAATTTAAAAAAGCGGAAGCTATAAATAGAATTCCCGATCCAACTTGGATTTATGGCTTCCAAACATAGGAGTTGTATTCATTCAGAAAGAGGAACAAGCCCGAGCTATTATTGGTAATATTCATTTTCCCTTTGTCGTCTTGCCAATTCCCTCCAACGGGCTGCGGCTTTTTTGTCGACTTCCACATCAATTCCTTTTTCGTAAATTGATGCAATATTTAATTTTGCCTGATAATCGCCGAGCAAGGACGCCCTCTTATAGTAATACAGCGCTTTCTTTCCGTTTCTCTCCACTCCGATTCCATGCTCATACAAGAAGCCCAGATTATAGATTGAATCAATATGATGATATTCTGCCGCCCTTTCAAACCATTCGACGGCCTTTGATACATCCTTCTCCACACCCAACAATCCGTCCAGATAGATGGAACCCATCCGGAATTGGGCGTCCAAATCTCCGCCTTCCGCCGCTTTTAAATAATAATCAAGGGCTTTTTTCTCGTCTTTTTTGATGCCAATCCCCTGTTCATACATGATTCCCAATGTGAACATCGCCTCAACCACATTTTGTTTGGCGGCCTCTTTGAACCATTTCAAAGCTTCCCTATAATTTACCGGAACTCCTTCCCCGTTCAGGTACATATCCGCCAAGTTATTTTGGGCATCCGCATGCCCCCTTTTCGCCGCCTTTTTATATAATTGAAAAGCCTTCTGAATATCCTCTTCAACACCAAGCCCTTCATAATAGCAATTGGCAAGCTGGAATTGGGCTTCGCTGTTTCCTTCCCTGCTTGCTTTTTGCAGCCAATAAACCGCAAGAGGNTATTCTTCCATCACCCGGTAAAGATAGGCTAATTCAACCATTGCCTCCACATTCTTTTCCTGGGCACGCCGGTAAATCTTTCTTGCTTCATTCATTTGCTCATCCGTAAGTACATGTTGATAATGCTGCAAACGTTCTTCGAAACAATCGTATTTCTCCATCACTCGGACTGCACCTTTTCCTATTTTCCTTTAAAATACTCCACCAAATAATTTTTAAATTGATTCACAGCCGGAGACAAATATCTCCCGGCAACCAAAGATACTCCGATTTTTCTTTCACAAATCGGCTCTCTCACCGAAATTTTCTTTACATTATATTCCGATAAACCTTTAATGTCCGGAATAATCGAGACACCGTGGCCCGCGCTGACGAATCCGGCCACAGTATGGGGATCTTCCCCTTCAAATGTAATGTTTGTTTTAGAAATGCCTACATTTTTCAATAATTGGTCCACCATCTGGCGCAATGCATTCCCTTTTTTAATGGACACAAAAGGCTCATCTTTTATTTCGCACAAATCAATATGCTGCCTGCTTGCCAGAGGATGATTTTCCGGAACGATGACAAACAGTTCTTCAGTCCATAATTCAATCCATTCAATTTCCACGACTTTTGATTCAATCCTCTGGGACAAACATAAATCAAGTTCCCCTTTTTCCAGCAGTTCCAACAAATACATGGACGCGGCCTGCGTTAAAGTAAACTTGATATTTGGATATTTTTTGTGCACATGAGCCATTAATTCGGGCACAACTTCCATCCCCAATGTATGGATGAATCCAAATGAGATTTCCCCGTAGCCTGGCATGATGAGCCCGTTAATTTCCTGTTTTGCCCTATTGTACTCCTCCAAAATTTTATTTACGCTTTCCAAAAACAATTTGCCGTAACGGTTTAATACAATGGACCGCCCCTGACGGTCAAAAAGAGGCACTCCTATCTCGTGCTCGATATTTGAAATGGATTTGCTCAAAGCAGGCTGGGAAATGTTCAGCATTTCAGCTGCATGAGTCATATGTTCCGTTTCGGCAACCACTTTAAAATACTCCAATTGTTGTATTTCCATGGCAAATTCCCTTCTTAACAAAATTATAACCGTTTTCAATCAATTTGATAGAAATAATAAATTGTATTTATGTAAAGCTATTTCTATAATAAAGTTAAACGAAGCGTTTGAATACCAAAAAATCATAAAAAAAACAAGTTGTTTATAAAAATTTTNAATTTATTGTAAAATCAATTTTAAAAATTCTGTCACATTATTTGTAAAAGGAGTAGTTCTTCATAATGAGAATCGTTTCGCCAAAGCCATTTACGATTGAGGCGGGAAAGCGTGCTGTCCTATTATTGCATGGTTTTACAGGCAACACAAATGATGTAAAGCGTTTAGGCCGTTATTTGGCAGAACGCAATTATACGGTTCATGCTCCTTTATATAAAGGACATGGAGGTGACCCTTTGACCCTCATCCAAACAGATCCAATCGAATGGTGGAACAGTGCCGTTGAGGGTTACGATGAACTTCGCAGACGCGGCTACAAAGAAATTGCCGTGGCCGGTGTATCGCTCGGAGGCATTTTCTCGTTGCGCCTCGGGGAAGAAAGACCGATCAAGGCGATTGTTACAATGTCTGCACCGGCGCTTGATAAAAGTGTTGACAGTTTACAACAGCGAATAATCAGTTATACTATTAATTACAAGAAGCTAACTGGCACATATAATGAAGAAGTCGATAAACCGGAAAACATCGCAAGAACATATAAAATGCCTAAACTCCAATATTTGCAAAACATTATTAATGATACAAGCGCAAAGTTAAATAAAATCGACAAACCGGTTCACATTTTGCGCGGTTTAAATGATGATGAGTATTACTGCAAAAGTGCAGATTTTATATACAACTCTGTAAATTCTCGCATTAAATCCGTCAAAAGCTTTATCCGTTCAGGCCACATATTGACTGTGGATAAAGAACGCGAACTCGTTTTTGAAGAAGTTTACCGCTTCTTCGAAAGTTTGGATTGGGAAGAATAAAATACAGATTTTCCCGACATAATAATAATGTATCCCCTAGCAAATTCCCCAATTTGCTATAAAAATATATATTTATATGTCCTTGAGACATACATCCCTTTAGCAAGCTACGAAAAAAACGATCCCCGTCTAATTATTTCGTAGCTTGTTTTTTTATGCAAAAAAACGTCCCAACCCCGAAACACGGGCCGGGCCGTCATCATTCCAATACTTTTCCGTACACGCCTCCTCCTCCCTCCGCTATCGTCAATTCGCCTTTCCGTGCCAAATCAATCATTTTCGCTATTTTCCCTGGCACCACTTCTTCCAATTGCTCCAATGACACCTCATGCAAAATGGCCATTTCCGTACCGAAAGCCTCCAATAACCGTTGGATCGTCTTTTTACCGATGCCTGGAATAAAGTCCAATGGCACTTGATGAATATAAGGCGGTCTTGTCCGGGTTGGCTGTTTGAGATCCGACAATTCCCGAATCCTTATAGAAATGCCTTTTACAAATTCACGGCTTCCGCATTTTGGGCATACATCGCCATGCCCAACCCGTTCCCCGCATGCTTGGCAGGCAGTGGAAAAATATTTTCCTAATCTGGGATTCAATCCGTAGTTGGCTGCAATTTTCCTTCCTTGCGCTTCTTGAAGAGCGAAAACAAGCTCCCGAAAATTTGGTTCTTCCATCTGCACTTTTTGATATTCCCTCGCCAATTTCCCCAATGAATGGGCATCCGAATTTGTGACGAATGTATATCTCTCCAATTCACTTATTCCTTGGGCCATATATGTGTCGGAACTCAAACCCAGCTCAATGGCATCAATTTTGTCGGGATCGAACACTTCCGTTAAACTTTTCTCCACCCCTTTGCCATATAAACTTTTAAAAGGGGTAAACACATGGGCGGGTATGAAAAGGCCCCCCAATTCCCGGACTTTATCCTGCAAAGTTTCCCCATCACAATAAATGCGCTGGGAGCTTAAATGAATATTTTTCACAAACTCTGCCATCCAACCCGAAAATTCCTTCATCAAATCAAGGGTCGGAAAAAAGGCAAGGACGTGAATCGGTCCTTTGCAATGTTCATCAAAAATTTCGATTTCCGATCCCGGTATAAGCGTCGTATTTTCAAATCTTAAACCGCCTTCCGAAAGAGCACCCATGCTCCCTTCTTCAATCAATTGTTCGATTTCTTTTATGACTTCAGGCGAATGGCAATCAATCACTCCGATGATATCAAGCCCTTTTTGGCTTGAGGCGGTTTTTAAAATATTTTTCAATGTCAGTTCTTTGCTTCCGGTAATTTTTACTGCCCGTCCACTTTCCGTTCTCCCGATATGAATATGCAAATCGACATAATAATTCTCCAATTTTATCCCGTCCTTCTTAATTGTCTATTTTATCATGCATCTTCAATCAACTGCCATGCAATGAACACTTCATCCGTCCTTATGATTTTTCATTCGCAAATGATTTTTCTGAAAAAATCAAAATATTCTGTCGAAAATAGATTTTTTCCTGAAATTTAAGTAATATCTTATTTTTT